>RCNG010000072.1_pt1 | contig 36130 bp, 36 predicted proteins | sample 2041371 | NCBI WGS metagenome assembly RCNG01 (sample SAMN09708227, study PRJNA481090) | Marine sediment metagenome, whole genome shotgun sequencing project. | biome: marine sediment; feature: ocean; material: sediment; isolation source: Sewage treatment plant 1 marine sediment (STP1) ... | reverse complement strand
TCGTCGATCCCTATCCCGGCAACCAGCAGACCCAGATCCGCCACATGCTCTCCGAGGTTCTCGTCGGGGTCTGTTCGCAACAGCTGCTGCGCCGGACCGACCAGGTCAGCCGGGTGGCCGCGATGGAGATCCTGATGGGCAACCCGGCCATCCGCAACCTCATCCGCGAACAAAAGAGCCACCTGATCAACAACGCCATCCAGACCAGCCGCAAGGAAGGCATGCAACTCATGGACCAGCATCTGAGCCAGCTGGTGGACCAAGGCACGGTCTCGCGGGAAGAGGCCCTGCGATACGCCAATGAACCCAAGAGTTTTCCCGCGGGTAAACAACCGGCTCCCAAGCCCGTCGGCGTGACGGGGTGATCGGAAAGTCATGAAGGAATCGCGCCTCGACAAGATCCTGGTGGACCTCGGCTACGTGACCGAGGACCAAATTTTGGCCGCCCTGCAGAAGCAGCGCGGACTGGGCGGGCGCATCGGCACACACCTTCTCTACGCCAAGATCCTCACCGAATCCCAACTGGCCCACGCCCTGTCGCTGCAGTACGGCGTTCCGGCCTTCGATCCCGCCAAGAATGAAATTGATCGGGAGCTTCTCGAAAAATTCCCCCTGGAAATCATCAGGCGTCACCAGATCCTGCCGGTGGGGCTCCAGCCGAGCACGGGTGTTCTCTCCCTCGTGGTGGTCGATCCGGAAAACCACCGGGCCGTGGCCGAGGTCACCCGCCTGATCCAATGTTCGGTGGTCGAATTCTATGTCACGCCCGAGTTGGTTTTCGAGAATCTCCTGGAACAGTTCGTTCCCGAGGTTGGGCTGCCCTACGACCCCTACAAGCAGATCGAACTGCCGGAACTTTTCGCCCAGGTGGACGAAGAGGTCGAAGAAGCCGATACCGCCCTGGACGCGCTGCGGGAAAGCGATGCGACGTCCTCGCGGGTCCTGCTGGTCAGTGACCAGGCGTTTCTCAAGAATTTCCTCGGACCCATCTTTGCCCGCGAAGGCCTGGAGCTGATGCCCGCGGTGGAACCGGCCGAGATTGCCGAGCAGTTGCGGGGCCGACAATGCCGGAAGGTGCTGGTGGCCCGCGAGATGGCCCAGAAATTCCGGACCTGGGTGAACCAGGAGAAAATTCCCCTACCGCGTTGTGAAGTGATCGAGTTCGGGACCGTCAGCGGCACTCTGCTGGACAATCCCGTGCCCTACTCTCGCCTGTTTCGCAGCCTGACCGAATCACTTCGTTTCGCCGCCGAGAAGTACAGCGGACTCGAAATGTCCACGCCGCCCTATGATCTGTTGCGCAAAGACGTGCGCGCCCTGGCGGCCGACCAGGAGCTGGGCCGCCTGGCCCTGGACGGTCTGGAACTGGCCGTCCTGCTCATCGTGCCGGTGCATGATCAGGGTCTGGACGATCTCATCGACGCGGTGGCCACCGGAGATTCCTGCGGGATCGACTGGGCCCAGACCCTCGGGTACGCCCAGGCGCTGGATTATCCCTGGCAGGTGGAAAATGCCCTCAAATCGTTCAAGGAATTGATGTCCGAACGCGTGGCCCTCGACGAGTTCGCCCGCGGCGACCGGGAACTCGAACTGGCGGCCCAGATCCTCGCCCTGGTCTGGCATCGCCATCAGGACCTCGGTCACCTGCAGATCGCCCCCGCGGACAGGCCCCAGTACATCAAGACCGGGCTCCGCAAGAAGAGCGGTCGCCTGGCGCGGTCGGAAATCATCGAAGCCTACCTGCAGCTGATCGAACGCAATCGGGAAGATCTGGACGCCAATTCCGATCATCAGGTGTTCGTCGTGGGCAAGGAGGCGCCCTTCCTGACGCAGTTCGCCACCCGGCTGCGCCACCGCGGCTATCGCCCGGTCCGCCTAGCCGAACTCACCGAAGCCAAACAGATGTGCGACCGCCAACCGCCGACGGCCGTGTTCGTCCACGACGCCAGTTTCCCGGAGGAGATCGCGGCCTGCCGCCAGCTGTTCCAGACCACCGGACCGATGAAGCTCTATGCCCTGACCACCGAGAACGATCCCTCGCAGGTGCTGAACCTGTTCGACGTCGGGTTCGACGATGTTTTTTCACTACCCAGGGATATCGACATCGTGTCGGCGCGGCTGCGCAAGGCCATTCAGGCCGTCCCCGAAACCGGACCCTCCCCATCCTGCCCGGGCCGCTTCCAGGCGACCTTCGCCGCCCTGGCGTTCACCGACCTGCTGCAGGCCCTCAGCCAGAGTCAGAAGTCGGTCTGCATTCGCCTGACCCGCAGCAGCGGGGAACAGGCCGTCATTCATCTCCAGCAGGGGAATCTGGTCCACGGGGTCAGCGGCAAGCTCAAGGGATCGGACGCGGTCTACCGGGTCATCGCCTGGGAAGAGGACGGGGAATATTCGGTGGAACCGGTGGAAGAATTTCCCGAACCCAACATTTCGATGCCGCTGGAATCGATTCTCATGGAGGGCTGTCGCATTCTCGATGAAAGTCGGGTGTGACCCGGATCTGCAGGATTTCCCGCCAAACCCAGGAAATTTGAAGGACGCGTCGCCATTCCGGTTGTCCATCCGACCAGACCGGGGTCACAATTCGTTCCGGTGCGGGGGCGACGACGACACGTCCAACATTCAACGGACCATTCAGCCAACCATCTTGGCCGCTCTTACCTCGAAGTTCTGGAGCATGTCCCCGGCCGGACCGCGGTCGGCCACCAGGGCCAGCACCAGTTCATGGGGGCCGATACGACCCACATTATTCCGATCCTGGATCACCGCGGCCAGTTCGGCCGCCCGCAGGAACAATTCCCTCAAAGCCTTGTTGGGGTTCGCCACCACGGTGTGACTGGCCCTCGGCAGTGATTCCAATTCCAGCTCCGTCCGGTGGATCGCCAGAATGGGCTCCATGCCCGCCCTCAGACCCGCTCCACCAGTGAGGGCTGCTTCCCTGAGGAAGGCCCACAGGAGGTGCAGGGGGTCCAACTCGGCATGGCTCATCGCCGAAGCCTTGTCCTGAGCGGCTTTCAAGATTTCCTTCGCTTGGGGTGACCAGATGCGCATATCGAACCTCCTTCGTTCTCTTTCCCATCCATGAATAGGCCGGGGCTTCCGCTTGACTGGACGAGTACCCGTCAAGGGGGATGGCTCAGCGGGTAGTCTTCGCAAGCCCCGGCTCGTATGACCTGTCACCCGGTGGTGACTTGCCGAGGGACTTGCAGTTGGGGTGCCATCCAAGTGGAATTGGGGCAAACCCGGATTCCATATTTTTAATTTGTTTGTTTATATATAGTTAATAGAGAAGACATTTAGTCTTGGTTATTTCGTATACCGTATACGACATATGTCACATGCCCACTCATGACATTTGTCATGACATTCGGGCATTTTATCACGCCCGCGGGAGCACCCATGGTGGCATCCGGAAACACCCGGCTCCAGGATATCCCGATTGACGCCTTCCCCTTCATATCCGATTCTCATTCCCGGCCGGTGAAATGACCGATCCGTGGGGCTCCGGGCCCTAATCGCCGCCTAAACCTTGAAATGGGACCATCCGGTCGCCAAGGGGACCCTCATGAAACCCATCCTGATCGTTGCCGCCATTCTGCCCGTGGTTTTAACCTTTGCCGGGTGCGGCGAGGAAATACGGGAGAACCAGCCCCTGGGGGGGCGCCAGGTCCAGTCGGCAGAAGGTGTTTTGGGCCTTGAGCTTACTGCTTCCGAACGCGCCTTGATGATGGAGGATCTGGAGGATCACCGCCGTGCCTACTCGGCGCTCAGGCAAAACATCCCGGACAACAGTGTTCGGCCGGCCGTGCGCTTCGATCCCCAGCTGGCCTGGGCGGGGCGGCCACGGCTGCGTCGATACGAAACCGGCATGGTGGGCGGACAGGCCGTTTGGGGGGATCCCGGCCCGGTCCGGCGACCAGCCCACCTGGAAAGCCTGGCGTTCGCCAACCTCGACGAACTTGGCAGTCTGGTCCTCCAACGCCAGGTCACTTGCCTCGAACTGACCAACCTGGCCCTGGCCCGTCTGGAGGAATTCGGGCCCAAACTGGAATGTGTCGTCACCCTTTTGCCCGCCAGAGCGCGACAGCGGGCCCGCGAACTGGACACGATGCTCGACCGGGGCGAATACCTGGGTCCCCTGCACGGCATTCCCTACGGGGCGAAGGATCTGCTGGCGGTCCAGGGCGCGCCCACCACCTGGGGCGCGTCGCCCTTCCGGGATCAGGAGCTGGATGAAACCGCGACGGTGGTCGCCAAACTCGACGCAGCCGGCGCCGTGCTGGTCGCCAAACTCACCCTGGGTGCCCTGGCCTGGGGCGACGTGTGGTTCGGCGGTCGCACCCGCAATCCCTGGAACATCGAAGAGGGGTCGAGCGGATCGTCGGCCGGATCGGCCTCGGCCGTGGCCGCGGGCCTGGTTCCTTTCGCCATCGGCACCGAAACCTGGGGGTCCATCGTCTCGCCCAGCACCCGCTGCGGTGTGACCGGCCTGCGGCCCACCTTCGGTCGGGTCAGCCGCGCGGGCGCCATGGCGCTCAGCTGGACCATGGACAAGATCGGGCCCATCACCCGCTCGGTGACCGATTGCGCCTTGGTTTTCGACACCATCCGCGGAGCCGACCCCCGCGACCCCACCACCGTCGACCTGCCCTTCCCCTACCGCCATGATCAGGGGCTCAGCGGGCTGCGTATCGGTTTTCTGAAAAGCGCCTTCGATGAGGACTACCCGGGAAAGGAACTGGACCACGCGGCCCTCAGGGAATTGCGCTTCCAGGGCGTGGACCTCGTTCCCCTGGAATTCCCTCTCGCGGAAATGGGCGTCAACCCGAGCGACCTGGCTTTCATCCTGTCGGCCGAGGCCGGCGCCGCGTTCCAGGAACTGACCCTGTCCGGACGCGACGACGAACTCGTCAGCCAGGTCCGGTTCGCCTGGCCCAACGTCTTCCGAACCGCCCAGTTCATCCCCGCGGTCGAATACATCCAGGCCAATCGGCACCGCACCGCCCTGATGGACATGATGGCCGACGTGTTCCGCCGGGTGGACGTCTACCTCACACCGTCACTGGCCGGGGACAGCCTGCTGATCACCAACCTGACGGGGCACCCCCAGGTCGTGGTACCGGCGGGATTCACCGACGAGGATTCGCCGCACTCGATCAGCTTCGTGGGCCGACTCTACGACGAAGCGACCCTGTTGGCCGTGGCCCGCGTCTATCAGGAACAAACCGGATGGCACAAAAAAACCCCGCCGGGTTTCTAGTCCGGCGGGGTTGGAAAAGTGGATCCGGGCTTCAGGCCTTTTGCTGGATCCGATCCAGGTCACCGACCATGTCCTCGACGAACGACAGAGCGAACTCCTGCTGCCGTTCCTCGGCGGCCTGGGACAACTGTCGTGAAAGGTCCACCACCCGTTCGGCGAACACGTTCTGGGCGCCGCACTCAATGGCCCCCGCCTCCTGCACCACAAACTCGAAATCGTAATTGTGCAGGGCCCCCGTGATGGTCTTGAGTCGCATCTGCGTATCCGACATGAAGACGTCCAGGATTTCACCGGCCATGTCGATGTCCCCGTCCAGACTGAAGATCAGCTTCTCCATGCTGTAGGGGTCGAATTCCTCTTCCGGCCGTTCGAGCAACGCCGGAGAAAGGGTCCGGTTCATCGCTTCGATGATGAGCTGGCTGCTGATCGGCTTGGGAATGTAGTCGTTCATGCCCGCGTCCAGGCACATCTGGCGATCCTTCTTGGTGGCGTGGGCGGTCATGGCGATGATGGGCACCTGCTTGTTGCGCCCGCCCGCCTTGCCTTCGCGGATCAGGTGCGTAGCCTCGATCCCGCCCATGACCGGCATCTGGATATCCATGAAGACCAGATCGAATTCCGTTGCGGACAGCAGCCGCAGGGCGTCCTTGCCGTCGGTGGCCCCCTGGCCCGCGTAGCCGAGCTTCTTCAGCATGCCCATGGCCACGGCCTGGTTCACCATGTTGTCCTCGACCAGCAGGATGCGCATGTCACGAGGTCTCTTTTTCGGTTTCGACCCCGTCCGGGCTTTGACGGCATCCTTCATTTCGGTAATCTGCTCCTTGGCGGCCTTGCCGAACAGCACCGTGAACCAGAAGGTCGAGCCTTCGGATTCCACGCTGTCGACCCCCATGCTTCCGCCCATCTTTTCCACCAGCTGGCGGGAGATGTTCAGCCCGAGCCCCGTGCCGCCATACTTGCGGGTGGTCGAGGTGTCGGCCTGGGTGAAGGCCTGGAACAGGCTATCCTGGATGTGCCGGGGTATGCCGATGCCCGTGTCGTTCACTTCGAAGCGTACCCGCTCAGGCTCGAAGGGATTGTCGCCGTCCGTGTCCGAGGCGACCTTCAGGGTGACCGATCCTTTTTCGGTGAACTTCAGGGCGTTGCCCACCAGGTTGACCAGGACCTGATGCAGGCGGGCCTGGTCGCCGACCACGTACTCGGGCAGCCTGTCTTCCACCTCGAGGTTGAATTCCAGCCCCTTCTGGCGAACCTGGAAGATGAACGTGTCGGCAACGCCCTTCACGGTGTCGCTCAGGTGGAAAGGCTCGTGTTCGAGGTCCAGCTTGCCGGCCTCGATCTTGGAGAAGTCCAGGATGTCATTGATGACCCCGAGCAGGCTGCGCCCGCTGGTGGCGACGATCTCCGCCGTTTCTCGCTGCTCCTTGCCCAGTTCCATGTCCAGCAGCAGGTCCGACATGCCGATGACCGCGTTCAGCGGCGTCCGCAGCTCGTGGGTCAGGTTGGCGATGAAGGAACTCTTGGCGGCGTTGGCTTCGCCGGCTTCGAGGGCGAGACGGCGGGCCTTGATGGTGGCCTTTTCCAGTTCTTCGTAGGAGCGTTCCATCTCTTCGGTGCGTTCGGTGACCCTCGCTTCCAGGGTCCGGTTCAGCTCCAGGAGCGCATCTTCGGCGGCCTGGCGTTCGCTGACGTCACGGGCGAAAGCCACCAGCAGGGGACGGTCCCCGGAGGTCGAAAGATGGGAGGTGATGCTCAGCGGCAGTTCCCGGCCGTCCTTGCTTTCCATCCTGGCCTGCAGCCCCGTGACCCCGCCGGAGGCCACCGATCTCTCGAATTCCTTCTTCATCAGTTCCCGGGCGACTTTGGGATAGAGATCCTGCTGATGCATCGAGGTCAACTCGTCCACGGAGTATCCCGTCATCTCGCTGGCCCGGGGATTGGCCCCGACGATGGCGCCCGTATCCTTGTCGACCAGGAAAATCGCTTCCTTGGAACCGGAAAAGATTTCCTCGAAGAGGGCCTTTTCCTTCTTTTCCTCAGCCAGGGCCTGGACCATTGCCTCGTAGCCCGAAGCCAGGTCGGACTGGGCGCGATGCATGGCCTTGATCAGTTCCTGGGGGGAAAGATCCTGGTTTTTATCATTTTCCGACATTTTTCCGCCGTTTCCTGGATTTGAGCGGTCGGGATCGGACCCCTTCCACTGGGTCCGAACCGTCCCCGACACACCTTTGGAATCTGGATTTTCATCGGCAGGAGAGGGGGGGAACTGTAGCGATTTTGACCGTTAACGCTGCTGGTAGCCACGGTTCTAGCTACCAGATCACACTTGAATTATCGATCTGGAGTTTTTTCCAGCGCCTCAGCCAACTCCTGGCAGGTAAGCGACCCCGGCTGGCAGCTGTCCAGGTGGTTCAACTGGCCTTTCTGTCCCAGTTCGGCCAGAGCGTCGGGATTCCCGGCGATGGGACATTCCCCCGACGATCCGCAGGACGAACACGTGCCCTGTTTGCGGATGGTTCGATAGAAAGCCACTCCGGCCCAGACAAGTGCGCCGGCCACCACGACTCCGACGATGATCATCTCTGTCACCGAACCCATCACGTCCCTCCCCAGCCCAGCAGGGTGCCGCCCTGGAAGACGATGAAGGTCACCAGCCAGCCCAGGGCCGTCAGGCCGATGGACTGGGCAAGGGCCCAATTGACGGACCCCGACTCCTGCCTCGTGACGGCAAAAGTGGCGATGCAGGGCGTCGAAATAAGGGCGAACAGCATGATGCAGAAGCCCACCAGCTGGGAATACCTGGCCCTCAGTTTGGCACGCAGGTAGTCCGAATCCTCATCGGCCTCGCCGACCGCGAACACGATCCCCATCTGCGCCACGAACACTTCCTTGGCGGCCACGGCGCCCACCAGCGCGGTGCCGATGCGCCAGTCGAAGCCCAGCGGAGCGATCACCGGTTCGATCAGCCGCCCCACGCGGCCGGCGATGGAATAGGAGAGCTCCGCGGACTGGGCCAGGTTCGGGTCCGTGATTTCTCCGTAGGGCATCGGAGCGGTCGTGGCCGTGCCGTCGAACCCGGCCGGCAGCACGTAGTCGGCAGGCGGTTTGGGGTAGAACGCCAGGAACCACAGGATGATGGCCGCGCCCAGGATCAAGGTCCCGGCCTTCTTCAGGTAGAGCCAGGAGCGGGTCCACATCTGTACCAGGAGGCTGCCCGCGGTCGGCATGCGGTAGGGGGGCAGCTCCATGAGGAACGGGGTGGTTTCACCACGGAACATGGTGGCGCGCAGTACCTGCGCCCCTCCCAGGGCCAGCAGGATACCGGTCACGTAGATGATCCAGAGCATGGGGCCCTGCCACTTGGCGGAGAAGAAGGCGGGGATCATCAGGGCGTAGATGGGCAACCGGGCGCCGCAGCTCATCAAGGGCAGCACCATCATCGTGATCAGGCGGTCACGTCTCGTCTCCAGGGTGCGCGTCGCCATGATGGCGGGCACGGTGCAGCCGAAACCGATCAACAAGGGAATGAAGCTCTTGCCGTGCAGGCCCACCTTGCTCATGAAACGGTCCATGACAAAAGCCGCCCGCGCCATGTAGCCCGTGCTTTCGAGCACAGCGATGGCCAGGAAAAGCAGCACGATGTTGGGCAGGAAAACGAGTACGCCGCCCACCCCGCCGATGATCCCGTCCACCAGGAGCGACCTCAACGGGCTCCCGGTCCCGGCGGGCCACAAGCCGTTGAGGAAACCCGCCAGCGAAGTGAAGCCGGCGTCGATCAGGTCCATCAAGGGAGCGCCGAGACTGAAGGTCAGGGTGAATACCACGTACATGAGCCCCAGGAACAGCGGGACGCCCCACACCGGGTGCATCGCGAACCTGTCGATGCGGTCGGATGTGGTGGTCCTGCGGTCGTCGGGCTGGTGCAGCAGATCCCCACAGAGATGGTCGATGAACTGGTACCGCAGGCGGGCCAGCAGTGTGTCGGGATCGTCCTCGGTACGGGAGGCGAACTCGGCCGCCACCCCGGAAATGGCCTCGCGGGCACCGGGCAGGGCGATGCCCTCGATCACCTTGGGATCGTTGCTCACCAGTTTGACGGCCTGCCAGCGGCGATGGTCGCTCTCGGGCAGCATCCCCTCGATTTCCCCGATGACCTTTTCCACTTCGGGTCCGTAGTCGACCATGGCGTGGCCATGGACCGGATGCACGGCCGCCAGGTTGGCGGGGTCGGGGTTGGAGGTGCCGCAGATTTCCGCGGGTCCCGGTTTGTCCGCCTCACTGATGGCGACTTCGGCAATGGCCTGGATCAGATCGTCCATGCCTTCGCCCCGGTTGCCGATGGTGGGCACCACGGGCACCCCGAGCTTGGCGGCCAGACGGGCGACATCGATCACCAGGCCGCGGTCGCGGGCCACGTCGGTCATGTTCAGGGCCAGCACCACCGGACGGCCGATCTCCAGCAATTCGGTGGTCAGGTAGAGATTCCGTTCCAGGTTGGAGGCGTCCACCACGTCCACCACCACGTCGGGCTTCGAGCCCAGCAGGAAATCCCGGGCGACCAGTTCCTCTTCGGAATAGGCGGTCAGGCTGTAGGTCCCCGGCAGGTCGAAAAGTTCCAGCTGCAGATCGCCCCGCCTGTGGGTGCCCTGTTTCCACTCCACGGTCACGCCCGGGTAGTTGCCCACTTTCTGACGCGCCCCGGTCAGACTGTTGAAGATGGTCGTCTTGCCCGAGTTGGGATTGCCGGCAACGGCAACGGTGATGGTCCTGGCAAGAGTTTTTGTCATTACAAACTCCGGGTATATAAAAATGGCCGGACAGCAGGGGTCCGGCCAGAGAACTATTCTACGGAAATGCGATCGGCCATGCCCCGGCCGATGACGATCCGACTTCCCTTCACGCCCACCACGAAGGGCCCGTGGCCCGAGTTCCGGATCACTTCCAAAGTGGTTCCGGGCAGAAGGCCCAGGGCCGCCAGGCGGCCTTTCAGCTGGCGTCCGCCGTCGATGGACCGCAGAATCGCCGTCTTCCCCTCGAGAATCTTTGACAACGGCATTTTCATTCCTTCGCCTTGGTGTCCTTGCTCCCTGCCGGATCGGTCAAGTCGGCCGGCAGGGTCAGATCGAGGCTGTGCCCGCAGACATCACGTCCGCAGGAGTGTCCGCCTTTTTCCTCGTCGCTTTTTCCGCAGAAGTATCCTTCTTCGTCATCCCAAATCACGTCGTTCACCGGGCAGGTCTCGAAATACTTCACGAACTTCACCAGCCGGTCCAGAACCGGGACGCTGATGGCGTGCTCCATCCTGCAGGCCCCCTCGTCGGCTTCGTTCTCCGGCAGACCGAGGACCTTGTTGAGAAATTCGGCCAGGGTTTCGTGACGTTTGATGACATCCAGGGCGATCCGTTCGCCCGAATCGGTCAGGGTGATCACCTCGTAGGGAGCGTAATTGACCAGCTTCTTTTCGGAGAGGGAGCGCAGCGCCTGGGTCACCGAGGAATTGTGGACCCCCAGCCGCAGCACCAGGTCCTTGGCCCGCGCGGCGCCTTTGGCTTCGACCGTGTGATAGATCGCTTCGAGGTAATCCTCGAGGCTGGAACTGACCTGTGATTCCCCGGCCAACATCGTCTTCCCCTTCGCTTCGTTTTGATGACGTCCCGACAAGTATTTTCATTATACATGAAAAGTTTTTGCCTAGACAAAAAATCGTTACTAATAGGGTGAATGTCCAGTGATTAATCACGTTTTTTGGGCTTAACGGGAAAAATCGACGGCCCCATGCAACCCTGGGCCCGTTTTCCGTGTCATTATGGGTGTCGACAGGCATGCAGACGACAATCCACGTGGAGAGAGTGTTGGAAGAACGCCGTTTGATCAGCCGGATCCTGGCCGGTGACGCCGCCGCCGAAAGGCAGCTGTACGAAGCACACGTCGACCGCGTGTTTCGCCTGGCCTACCGGATGACCGGAGACGCCACCCAGGCCGAAGACCTGACGCAGGACGCTTTCATCAGGGCTTTCGACAGGCTGGCCGATTTCCGGGGCGACGCGCCGTTCGCGGGATGGCTGCACCGGGTCGCGACCTCGGTGATCCTGACCGGGCTGCGCAGGCGCAAGCGGGTGCAGGACGTGGAATCGATCCGGGACGACCTGGAATGGGCCGCCGGACCGGGACCGGCGACCGACCCGGATCTGAAGCGCAGCATCGACCGCGCCGTAGGCGGCCTCGACGAAAATCACCGCCTCGTGTTCGTGATGCACGACATGGAAGGCTTCACCCACCAGGAGATCGCCACCGCGGTGGACGCCCCGGTGGGCACGATCAAGGCCCGGCTCTCGCGGGCCAGGCAGAAGCTGCGGGTCGCGTTGAGCGGTCCGGGGTTGAGCATGGAGATGGAATGATGGATCCGAACAACGAAAATGACCGTGAAGAAATGGCGCGCGCGCACAATCCGCCCCCCGAGGTCCCCCGGGACCGCATGTGGGCGAAGATCGACGACGCACGGGCCGAACGGCGCGGCGTGCTGCAGCCGGATTTCACTGCCCGCCGCGGACCGACCTTCAGGATCGCCCGCCTGGTCGCGGCCGTGGCCGCGGTGCTGGTCGTCGGGATCTTCATCGGCCGGATGACCCAGGAAACCGACCGGCTGCCCGGCCCCGACCCAGTTCCGGTGGCCGCCGTGGAACAGGAAAAACCGGCTCCCGATCCCCGACTTCGCCAGGACATCTACGCCATGGCCGCGCGCGACCTGTTCGGACGGGCCGACTTCCTGCTCACCGATTTCAAGGTGCGCTCCTGCGGCACGGCCGAATTGACCGAGGTGCCCGACTGGGCCGGCGGCATGCTGGTGCAGACCCGCCTGCTGATGGACACGCCGGCGGCCAACGACCTCGAAATGAAAAACCTGCTGGAAGACCTGGAACTGGTGCTGGCCCAGATCGTCGGCCTGTCGCGCGAGGACTGCGCCGGCGACATGGCCTGGATCCGCCAGGGCCTCCGGGAAAGAGCGACCATCAACCGACTGCGAACGGTTTCGACCGGTAGCGCGATATGAACACCGAGGAAGGAAATGTCATGAAGACCTGGAACATCGTGGGATTCGTAGTCGTGTTGGCCGCCCTGGTGGTCGCCGGATACGCCCTGGCCGACGAGGATACCGAAGTGAAGATGCAGGAGGCGCGCGAGGCCCTCAATCAGGCCCGGTATGAAAAGGCGGCCCATCTTCTCGCAGAGATCTACGAGGTGGAGAAAGATCACCAGGCCGCCGGCAACGCCCTGTACTGGCAAGCTTTTGCTCGGTACAAGCTGCAGCGAACGGAGGAGTTGAAGATCGCCGCCGAGCTTCTGCAGCTTCAGCAGGAACAGTACCGGGAATCCGAAACCGCGGACGAGGGCCAGGCCCTGCTGGCCCGCCTTTACGGTGAACTGGCCGAGCGCGGCGAAGCTGGGGCGGCCCGGGAGATCCACGAACTCTCCGACGACGACATGCAACGCGAAGCCACCCGCGTGGCCGCCCTGGAAGCGCTCATGCGCATGGACCCCGACAAGGCGATGCCCATCCTGGAAAAAATCGTCACCGGCGAAAAGGAAGTCAGCGATGAAATGCGCCGGCACTCGGTGTTCATCCTGTGCCGGATGGACGACCCGCGCAGCGAAGACCTGCTCATCGACATGCTGCACAAGACCGAAGACCCCGAGATGCTCTCCGAGCTGGTGATGTGCCTGTCGATGAAGGACAGCGACCGCGCCCTGGACGCCATCGTCGACCTGTTCAAGCGGTCCGATGATCCCGAGATCGACGAGGCGGCCATGTTCGCCATCGGACGGCACGGGGGCGAAAGGTCGTTTGCGATGCTGGCGGAAATCGTGCGTGACCCCAAATACAACTCGGACCTGCGCCAGCAGGCCCTGTTCGGCCTCAGCCAAACCGGCCGCGACGAGGACATCATCGCCATCGCCGTGGAAATCCTGAAGACGGACGACGATCCCCAGTTGCTCGAAGCCTCCCTCTTCGCCCTGGCCAGGGCCGAAGGCGACGTGCCCGACCAGGTCTTCATGGACCTGATCAACAATCCCAATGCCGACGAGGATCTGCGCACCCAGGCCCTCTATTTCGCCGCCGAGCGCGGCCAGCTGGATGTCGCCTTCCTGAGGCAGATCTACACCAAGGCCGAAAGCCGCGACATGAAGCAGCAGGTCTGCCACGCCATCACGCGGATGGATGACGAAGAAGCCGCCCTGGACGCCCTGATCGAGATCATCCGCCTGGAGGACGACCCGGAAATCCGGCAGGAAGCCGTGTTCTGGGTGTCGCGCTTCGACAGCGAGCGCGCGGCGGAGTTTTTGCTTGAGGTTATCAACGAGGAGTGACCGGGCGGGATGTGGAAGGACGCAAAAAGGGGCCCCCGGGGGCCCCTGCTTTTTAAAATTTAACTGGAGATAAATGACGGCCCCCCAGGAATCGTATCTATCTCTCCACAAGCACCACGCGCCTGTTCTTCGCCCGACCGCCATCTGATTTATTGCTTGCCACCGGAGCAAGCGAACCCACACCACGGCTCTCCAGCCGTCCAGCTTCAATTCCATGTTCCTTGACCAAGGTGGCGGCCACCGCCTTGGCCCGACCTTCGGACAGCTTCATGTTGTGGGAGAAATCTCCCTGCCCATCGGTATGCCCCACCACATACAGCTTGAGACCCGGACGTTCCTTGAGAAGTTTCGCCACCTCGTCGATGGCGGGTTTCGATTCGGGTTTGAGCTCGGTCTTATCCGTATCGAAATAAATACCCTCGACAACCACAAAACCCTGCCGGTCCAGATCTTCGGTCAGCGCGGCCAGGTTCAAGCCAACTTTTCCGGTTTCCATTTTTTTCATTTCAACCACATGGACATCCGTATTGGCCTCACCCACGGCCAAAGCGAGGTAAACCGTTTGATCCTCCTGCTCGAGTTTGGCGAACATGTATCGTCCCGCTTTGTTGCCGATGGCATAAATGCCAAACTGTTGCCTTATATGCGCCCCGACATATCCATCGACACATTCCTGGTTCGCCTGGTTGCATTCATAGAGAACGGTGACCCCCTCCTTTTCGAGCGCGCTTTGGTAGTTCCGGTACAATTCCAGAAGTGATCGCTCAGGAGGGTTTTTGTACAAGATCTTGGTGACCTTGCCTTCGAGTGTTTGGGTGACGTATTCCTTCGCTTCCTTGTCCCAGCCCATAAATACCGTGTATTCATCAAACTGCTTCACGTCTTTGCTGTAGATGCTGGACCCTTCGTATGGCGTAACCAGGGGGTGGTCGGTTTTCACCTGTTTGGCGGCCAGAACGGGTTGAGCTGAAATCACGGCGATCGCTAGAATCCCGACTACCCAGAATTGAATTCGCATGGTAGGCCTCCCTCTGTCTTAAGTAATTTTGGACTCCCCACTTTCACACATCGGCCAGGACCGCCCTACTCCACCGGGTACGTCTGCCAGATCACGTTCATGATCATCCACTTGTCGCCATCCTTGGCCAGGTGGATGAAATCGACGCCCCACTCCGCGTCCAGACGAACGGTGGCCGTCTGGTCGAGCTTGTCGAGGATGGTCACCTCGAGTTTCGCCGTGGCCGGGTCGATGTGGCCGTCCTTGTTCCAGTGGGCGGTCAGCTCCCTCAGCTCATCGAAGGTCATCCACATTTCCCGGTAGCCGGCACCCTCCTTCTTCGGCGCGTAGCCCACCTTCTGAACCTTGTGGCTGACGCTCTTGTCCACCAGCTTGGGATTCACCTGGTAGATCGAGTTGGCGTAGTTCATGACGGCCTGCTTGATGGCCTCGGCCTCTTCGTGATGCTCGGCGAAAGCCGCGGTGGCGGCCGCCAGGACCACCAGAATCAAAAGAACACGCCAGGTCGATTTTATTCCCGTCATCATCTTCGTATTCCTTTTCTTTAAAGGAGTCCCTCGCCGGTTACTCCGCCTTGCGTCCGCTGAACAGCATGACGCCGGATGCGCCATCGGTCTCGTAGGTCACGGCCAGTTGGCCGGCCAGGAAACCGAACTTCTTCGCGCCGCTCAGTTGTGTCAGAAACCGCTGTTCGACAGCCATCACATCGTCCGGGCACATCATCTTGGTCCCACCGACCGGCCCCACGGTGAACTCGCCAGGTTTGTCGCCCACCTCCGGAGCCGTGAACCAATTGTTGCACCCGCTGCTTCCGCCCAGCCGCCCTGGGGAGTAGGTCAGGGTCACAACCGGATCGGCGGGCATCTCTTCCTCGATACTCCACCAGCGCAAGACCCATTCAGAATCGGCGATCGCCTCGAAGTTCAACCTGCGGGGGGCCGAAGCTGCGCCCGTCGGGGTCAAGACACCGCCCTCAAAGCGCCAGGCCTGCATGACCAGTTCGCCGGGGCAGCACAGGGCGTCTTCGGGTCCCGCCCGCAGCAGATCCAGGAACACACGGCCTTCGCCGATGCCCGCCTTGCGGACCTGGGCGCGGTCGCCCACCAGCACGGTGCCCAGATTTTTCAATGCGCCCTCTTCGAGACCGACCACCGCCAGGTAGATGTTTTCTCCGGTGCCGCCGGATCCAGCGGCCAGCAGGATCGCAGCTTCCTCGATCCCGTCACCGTCCAGATCGCCCATCACCTGGAAGTCCCGCACGAAGCGGACACTGGGCCGCGACGCCCCACCGGCGACGGCGGGTTCCCCTTCCCAGACCCCGTCCTTCAGGGTCACCGGGTCTTGCTCGACGACGCCCACGTAGGTCATGTTCTTGAGTCCGTCGAGATTCAACTCGACGGGCTCCTGTTTGCTGCATCCGTTCAGAGCCGTCAGCAGGACGGCCATCGCCACGAGATTCTTTTTCATGGATCGCTCCCTATTTGAGTTCCACGTCCAGCTTGCGAATGAACACACTGATCAGGTCCGGCCGCACGAAACACACCGAAAACGTCGCCATGGGATTGGCGTCGGGCTTGAAGAGGGCGTAGCTCCATTTGAGCATCGTTTCGCCCGCCAGGTATTCGTCCAGGTCGATGGCGCTGCCGTTGACGAAACCATCCAGTTCCCGGGAGATGAACCCGGGCGGATGACCGATGGTCACCTCGGTGCGGCCCGCCCTCAGATCCGTCAGGCCACATTGGTCCAGCACCGAATACATGGAAAATCGCGACACATGCTGGCGGCGCAGCAACGTGTAGCGCTGGACGAATCCCTGGGACTGCTCCGCCGTCAGGTTCAGGAAGGTGACTTCGGCCAGGTAACCGATCGCGCCCCCGTCTTTCGGGATGGACCGCACCCTGAGGTAGTAGAGATAATCCCCCGCGTCCCAGTTGCGCGCGGCGGCCTCCCGGACGAGCCCGTCGCTGCTGGCGTTCAGCTCGGCGGCCAGGAAATTGGCGAAGGGATCCTTGGGGTCCGGATAACTCAGGTAGCGGACGTCGCTGAAAGTCGATTCAGAATCCATTTTCAAGGTCAGCGAGATCTGCTCGTCGGCCACCAGACTCGAATCCTTGAAGATGGGTTCGGCCGATACGATCTCGTAGGGCGACTTCAGCTTGGTGCGCGCCAGCATGCCCTTGGCCACCAGCTGTTCCACGCTCTTGGCCGCGGTGTTGCGGGACTTGCCCAGCCCTTCGGCAAGGGCCCCGATGCTGATGATCTCGCCCTTTTCGAACCCGCTCTTCTTGCCGGTGATAGCCCATTCGAGATAGGCCGCCACCTGGTCCGCCAGGGTGCTGCCGGCCTGGGTGGGAGGCTGGGTCATCTGGTAAAGGTCGAAGGACTCCTGGTACTTTTCGGGGAAGTCTTTGCTGTGCGGTCGGCCCAAGGCCATAGCGATCTCCGGTCCGTCTGGAGGGTTGAATTCATAATGATAAACCCATATAATGATGACGTCATTAATAATAACCACCAGGCCAAGGGGGGGGGGCCATGAAAAAATGGGCCGTGGTCGTGACCGGAGCCTTGATTCTGGGGTCGGCCCTCTATTTGGCCGGCTGTTCCACCGCCCTGACCAGCCAAGCCCCTTATTCCCACTCCTCCACCAACCCTTTTCCGGATCGCAATGACAAAATTGGACTTACAGCGCCTCCCGAAGATCCTGCCTTGAGCCAGATGCCCACCGGGGCGCCAACCACTCCCACTCAGTCCCTGGCGGACATTCCCAGCAACCTGGGACCCACAGCGATTCGACCCAACAAGGCCCCCGCGATGCCGCGGAAGGGCGGAGGGTCCTCCTGATATTTTTTAATGTGTTGAAATAAAAAGATTTATACAACTTTCCGCCAAACCTGAATTTTTATTTGGATTTTCGGTTGACACTTCGCATCTTTAACGACATAATGTTGACATCATTAATTTATTAAGCTAACTTAATGAACATGGCTGCCAGCCGACAGGGGATTCTGATGAACGCAAAAATGAAAATGCTGATGGGGCTGCTGCTCCTGACCCTCGCCGCGGGGACGACCGGTTGCTCCGTGCTTCTTTACGAAGACGGATACGATCACTCTGGAGAAATCGTCCTGATTCCCGTGGAATATAACGATCCGCCCATCATCGTTTGTCCGGGACCCCACATTCCGCCGCCGCCGCCCCCGCCGGTCTACTATGAGACTCCCGCACCGGCGCCGGTCCGCCATAGGCCCTTGACCAAGCCCGACTCCCCGCGCATCAAAACTCCCCGCGGCGATCGCAGCCGCGACCAGGTAGCCCAGGTCCAAAACCCCCGGTCCAAGGGCCCGGTCACCACACGCAGATGAAAAGAGGCCAGGCATGAAAGGAAGGATCACGATGACACGGATATCGATCGGCATGCTGATGGGCCTGACCCTCATCCTGGCCGCCTGCACGAGCACTTCGGAACCAGATCCAGGGACGGAACTGTCCGGAACCCTGGCCGGCGTCTGGATTTTCGAAGAGGAGACCGAAGATGGAGCCAAGGTCTTCAGGCGGGCGGCCGCCCTCACCGGCGAGCGGACCGGATATGAATTCGGCGAACACGGCGGCCTGAAGGTGCGCACCGCGGGCTGGTGCGGCACGCCGCCGTTGACCTGGTCGAACCTGGACGGCCTGTGGGAAAAGACCGCCGAAGGTCTGCTCGACATCCGCCACGCCTGGCGCGGGGCGCCGCGGGAGTATCAGCTCGAAATCATCTCACTCAGTTCGCGTCGGCTGGTTTGTCGGGAGCGAAACGATGGCGGGTAGCCAGGCAGATCTTCACTAGCATCAGCATGACCGGCACCTCGATCAGCACTCCGACCACCGTGGCCAGCGCGGCCCCTGACGACAATCCGAACAGCATTGTGGCCGTGGCGATCGCCACCTCGAAATGGTTGCTCGCGCCGATCAGCGCCGTGGGCGCCGCATCTTCGTAGGTCAGCCCCAGCCGCCGGGACAGGAACCAGCCCAGTCCGAAAATCAGCACCGTCTGGATGAACAGCGGGATGGCGATCCACACGATCGTCAGCGGGTTGGAAACGATCACCTCGCCCTTGAACGAGAACAGCAGCACCAGGGTGGCCAGCAGCGCGATGATCGTGATCGGCGTCAGCACGTGGAGGAATTTTTCCTCGAACCACTGCCTGCCCTTGGTCGCGATGAGGAATTTGCGCGACAGGTATCCTGCCACCAGCGGCAACGCCACGTAGATCCCGATCGACAGCAGCAGCGCCTGCCAGGGCACCGGCAGCCGCCCCACGCCCAGCAAAAACCCGCCCAGCGGTCCGAACACGAACAGCATGGTCAGCGAGTTGATGGCCACCATGACCAGGGTGTGGCCGTCGTTGCTCTTGGCCAGGTAACCCCAGACCAGGACCATGGCGGTGCAGGGCGCGATGCCCAGCAGGATGCAGCCGGCCAGATAGCTGCGCCAGAGCGGAATCTGCAGCATCCTGATGCCGTCGACCAGCACCACGGTGCCGTCGCCGTGGGTCGCGCCCACGGGCAGGTCCAGGCCCAGGGGCATCCTGATCAGGTCCATCGCTTCGGCACCGATCAATCCCTTGAACACGACCCCCAGGAAAAAGGCCGAGATCGCCACCATGGTGAACGGCTTGATCAGCCAGTTGAGAACCAGGGTCAGGCCCACCGGCTTGGCCGACATGCCGGCCTTGACGACTTCGCCGAAATCGATCTTCACCATGATGGGGTACATCATGAAGAACAGGCAGATGGCGATGGGAATCGACACCACCGGTGCGCCGTTCGCGGTGATCGCCCGGCCGTCGAGATAGCGTGCGAATTGCGGCGCCAGCTTGCCCAGCACGATGCCCGCGACGATGCACAGCAGCACCCATCCGGTCAGGTATTTTTCGAAGACACTCAGCCCTTGCGGCTGTTTGGTGATGCAGGCTTTGTCCACGTCATTATTCCTCGGGTTCGGGAACCAGTTGATCCTGGATGCTCCAGCCGACCATCATCCCCGCGGCCAGGTTGCCGCGCCGGTTCCAGTGGGTGTCGTTAGGAATGTACAACCGGAAACCGGGCATGTGCTCGTGGCGCATGACCGGTAGCAGGTCCAGCACCGGCACCTGGTTGGTGGCCGCCCAGCTGTTCAAACGGTTATTCGGGGCGTCGAAATCGAATTGGTCCGGAGTCAGGCCCAGTCCTTCGAGCACCAGCGATCTGACCTTCGTGTCCACTTGCACTTCATCGGGAATCAGGACCAGCAGCCAAGGTACACCGGCCAGGCGGCAGGCGCTGTCGATCCCCTTCAGATATTCTTCGGCTTCGCCCCAGAGGACGGCCGTGCGGTCGTCCGGTTCTCGAGCAAAGACCGGCAGGGTCTGGTCCACGATCTTCAGATACAGGTCGTTCACCGGGGCATCGAGGGGGGCGGGCGCACCGGCCTGGTCTCCGCGAACCCGGGCCATCATCCGGCGCAGGACCAGGCTTTCGAACATGGCGAACAAATGCGACTTCCGCAGCAGGTTGCGCACCGGCAGCGGGCTGGTCCGGGGATAGACATGACCGCGAATGACCCGCCCGCGCACCGGAATGCCGGTCACGTCGTTGCCCACGAAAAAATTCACCACCACCAGATCCGGTTCCAGCTCCAGACCCTGGTCCATGAGGTAGCCGAGTTCGTTTTCCGTGCTCCACCCGGGAACGCCCATCAGCAGGATGTCCACCGGCAGACCGGAGTTTTCGTTCAGCGCCCGCTCGGCCACACGCAGGAAATTTTCCCCGGGCGGCACCGCTCCATAGACGAAGGAGTCACCCAGCCCCAGGACACGAAGACGCCCTTCCGGTTTGGTCGACCGATGGTTCCGGTCACGAAAACCCAGCCGATTGATGTGGTCCGGATGGTCTTCGGGATGCTGACCCGGTTCGCTGGGCCGCAGGAGATACATGCAGGCGTCGTCACCGATGAAGGGGGTGTTCGGCGAGTCGGAAAGCAAAGGCAGGACAGTCCGGGCGGCGACCTCCCCGATCACCAGGGCGAACACCGCCGAGCCCAGGGCCAAGAGGAGTTTCTTCCTCACGAGCCGATCCTGCCGAGCAGGCTGCGCGCGGCGGCCGACTGGTCGGGAAACCCGGCGGCCTTTTCCAGGTGGCTCCGAGCTTCGGCGTCGCGACCCAGTTCGAGGGCGCAATAGCCTTTCATCAGCCAGGCACGGCCGGCTCCCGAATCGATGTTGGTCGCCCGATCGAAGGCTGCCAGGGACGCCTCGAAATCCTCGTCCAGGTACTCGAGATCTCCCAGCAGGGACCACAGCCCGAGCGTTTCCTTTTCGGCCAGGGCTGTTTGCAGGGTGGCCCGGGCCCGATCGAGATCGTGAGCGCCCAGCCAGGCCGAAGCCAGCCGTTCGAATTCGGTGGCACGGACTTTTTCCACGTCATCCGCCGACGCGGGCATGCTCAGGGCTTGCTCGTAGAATCGCGCCGCCTGGATCGGCACCGAGATCACCGCATAGAGATCCCCGAGCTGAATGGTTTCACTGCGCGACAGCGGCCGCAGGTAACCGGTGATGGTCAGGTAGGCCGCGGCCTTCTCGAAATCCTCGCGGGAGGCGGTGAACTGGTAGGCCAGCTCCCAGGCCCGGGGCTCGGCGGGATGGTCATCGAGAAGAAACTCCACGAACGGCGCGACCCGGCCCGGCTTGCCGGATTCGTTGCCCGCCGAAATCAGGGCCTGATACCAGTCCAGCTCGGCGTCTTCACGGTGCCCGTTCAACAGATTTTCCAGGACCGCCAGGGCCCGGTCCGATTTCTGCCCCATCAAGAGACTGACCCCGGCGTAGTAGAGAATCTCCGGAGCGGGATCGGGAGTCAGGTCATAGGCCCGGCTGAAGGCATCCCCAGCTTCCGCGTATTGACCAACCCCGTAGGCCGCTTCACCCAGCCTCAGCCACGCCCGCCCATAACGGGGTTCGAGCGCCACCGCTTTCTTCAGATCCGCGTAGGCATCCTCATCCTGATCCAGCGCAAAGTGACTCAACGCCAGGTTGAACAGCAGCAGGGGGTGTTCCCTATCGGGGTTCCCCGCCATGAACTCCGACATGACCTGCGCCGCCCCAGCGAAGTCGCCGTTGTCTTGCTTCGATCGTGCCCGAAAAAGCGCCTTCTTGGCCCTCGCCGAGAGCTCTTCTCCAGATTCGATGGTGTTCTGTTCGGCCCGTAGTTCTTCGCCAGTCTGCGCCGGGACATCCGTGGAAAGGACCACAGCCATCAGGACAATAAGAACGGCTAGTGGTGCGAGTCTTGGAATCAGTGTGGTGGGTATCCTTGTCGCTGGGGACGCAGGTCCGCGACCTCCTGTCGCGGACTTGCTCGGCGTTACGGTCTCTCCGCCATCCATGGCGCAGAAGCCTGCACGACGCCCCCGCGACAAGGATACCCACCACACTGATTCCAAGACACCCTCCATCAGTCGTCCAGATTGAACCGGATGGTCGTGACCACCCACGAAGGCACGGCCTGACCATCGATGACACCTGGTTTGAATCTCCAGTTGGGGACGGCCTTTAACGTTTCGGCATCAAAAAGGCCTTTTGGCTGCGCATCCAAAATCGAAACTTCACCGACAGTTCCATCGGCCCGGACCAGCATCTTCACTTTCACGTACCCCTCGATGTTCCGCTGCCTCGCCTTGTAGGGGTAGACGGGCTGCGTCTGGACCACTTTTTGGGGCGGCTTGTCCAGGTCGCCGCTGTTGAAGACGAACTCCCCGCGCTCGGGACCCCCGGCAAACAGGGAGGGATCAATGTCCACCTGCACGTCCATTGGGCTGGGACCCCGCAGGGTTGGCAGAGCCAGTTCGGGCATGAAATCCATCTTCGGTTTGGGCTTTGGTTTGGGGATCTCCCGTTTCTTCTCCTGTTGGGGCGGGGTGGGCGGCTTGATGGTGACCAGGTTCACCGAGATGGGATTGGAGGCCACTTCCCGCACCGGTCGATCCCGCGACAGCAGGGCCGCGGTTCCGAACAGCCCGATGTTCAATAACACCGCCACGGCGGCTGCCACGATCAGCATCATGCCCTTGCGGCGTGTCATTCGCCGGCCACCAGACCGGCCGCCAGGCTCACGTTCGTCGCCCCAGCCAACCGGCACTGGTCCATGGCCTGCACCACAATGCCGGTGTTGCTGTCCTTGTCCGCCACGATCACCACACCGCTTTCGGGATCCTCGGCCAGGGCGCGCTCGATCAGCGCCCGCACGCTGCGCACATCGATGCGTTTGCCCTCCATGTGGACCTGACCCTCGGCGCTGATACCGAGCATGATGTTGCCGCGCTCCTTGTGTTCGGCGGTAGCTGCGGTCGGTCGCTGCACATCGATCCCCGTTTCCTTCACGAAGCTGGTCGTGACCACGAAGAAGATCAGCAGCAGGAACACCATGTCCACCAGGGGGCCCATGTTGATGTTCACTTCGCCGGTGCCCCCGCGCAGGGTGTTGCGCACGTTGATCATGATGACGTCCCTTCGGTCAGGTGGCGCGACAACACGGCCGTCGCCTCATCGAGTTTCGTTTTGAGACGTTGCGCCGTCCGGTTCAAGCGGTTGCTCATCAGCAGACCAGGAATGGCCACCAGCAGGCCGGTCTGGGTCGTGATCAGGGCCACCGAAATTCCGCTGGCCATGGCGCGTGAGTTGCCGGTGCCGTAGACCGAGATCACTTCGAAGGTCTCGATCATGCCCAACACCGTGCCCAGCAGCCCCAGCAGCGGGGCCACCGCCGCCAGCACGGCAATCGCGGCCAGCCGTTCTTCCAGGGTCTGTTGCAACTGCAGCGAAACCTGGCCGAGGATCTTGCGGTCCAGGCGCACGACCCCGGATCGCTCCCTGAGGAACTCCCGCACCAGTTGCGCCCGCAAACCGTCGGCCCCGTTTCCGGGAACTCCGGGCTCTCCCGAGGCCGCCGCGACCAGTTCTTTCGTGTCCAGGTCTCCATGGTCAAGGGACCGGAATTCCCGCCAGCGATCCACGATCAGCGTCCACAGGACCACCGAGGTGACCACCAGCGGCAGCATGATCCAGCCCCCCTGCCGAAAATATTCGACCGTGAACCAGAACCCGTCGATCATGGCGCGCCCGCGATCTTCTGCTTGTCGATGATATTCGTCAGCTGCACCGCCTTGGCTTCCATGTCGCCGATCAAATGATCGGATTTCCGCGACAGGTAGGTATGCAGCAGCATGATGGGAATCGCCACGGCCAGCCCCAGTTCGGTGGTCACCAGCGCCTCACTGATGCCGCCGGACATGAGCTTGGGATCGCTGGTGCCGAACAGGGTGATGACCCTGAAGGTGTCGATCATGCCGGTGACCGTGCCCAGCAATCCCAGCAGGGGAGCCACCGCGCCGAGCACCGCCAGCATCGCGATACCCTTCTGCACCTGGGGCAGCTCATGCAGGATGGCTTCCTGCAAGACGCTCTCCAGGGTCTCGCGCGATTCGTCCCGCGCCTCGAGCCCCGCCCGGATCACCCTCACCACCGGCCAGTTCTTGCCCTGGTGCCCGGCCACGATGTTTTCGCAGGCGGCCCAGTCGCCCCTGGCCGCCAGTTCGTTCACCTCGCCCATGATGCGGTCGGTGTTCCCGGACATGCGATTCAAGTAGACGACCTTGGTGATCACGATGACCAGCGCCACCAGCGCGATCAGGAAGATGGGCCAGATGATCGGACCTCCCTGACGGATCTGATCCACCAGGCTCGTCCGGCTGGTGATCTGACGCAGCGCCGCGCCTCCGCTCATGTCCACCGGCACCAGGTCGCTGTCACCGGCCAGGTATTTGTCCAGCGAACGCCGCACCGAACGGGGCGGCAACTCCGACAGGGCGAACAGCCTCTGACCCCCCGGATTCCAGACCAGAAAACCCGTTTCCTCATCTGTCTGGTAGACCGTGGAAAATTTTCCCAGCTGGAACACCCGCCCGGTGGTCTGACGCCCGTCCCGCCCGACGAATTCGCCGTCGCGCAGACTGACCTGACCGCCGCGGACAATCTCGTCGAAAAAGACCCCGGCCATGCCCGCGATGTCGTCGATGTCCGGGAAGTAGCCCTTGTCCAGCAGCGGACTGATGGTCTCGAGTCGCCAATCGGCACCCGCACTCAGGGGCGAGGCCTTCAGCAGCGACTCCAGGTCCCGGGCGGCCACCCGTACGTTGCCCGAGATCTCCCGGAAACCCAACTCGCGGCCGGACCATTCATCGGTGAGGTCTTCCCGCTGGGCGCGCAGTTCTGCCTGGCGGTTTTCGAGGTTCCGTAGGTCCTGCTCGAGGCCGGCCTGCTCCTGTTCCAGCCGCGCCACTTCGGCACGCAGCCGCTCACTGTCGGCGATGATGGCGGCCTCGGCCTGCTGGGCTTCCTGCCCTGCCGCAGCGCGGTCGGCGGCGGCCTTGCGGGCGGCCTCGCGGATGTCCTGCCCCGCCGCCGGAACGGCCAGAAGCACCAGCATCAGGATGAAAAGACGGGTCTTCATGGTGCGATCCTCCCCAGGGGAAGATCGATCAGCTCGACCGGACGCATCCTGGCGGCCATCTCCATGGCCATGGCGATGCGCCGCTTGTCGCCGCCGGGCAGTTCGGCCCAAAGGCCGGCGGCCTGGTCGAAGCTGCCCACGCGATCACCGTCGGGTGTGCGCCAGAACAGGGCCATCCGCCCCAGGCGGAGGACGTCGGCGTGGATCTCCTGGCCGTCCACTTCGATCAGGTCCTGGTAGACCTCGGCCGTCGACGCATAACCCCCTTCGACCTGCAGGGTCTCCAGCAGGCGGCGCAGTTTTTCGGCGGAGGTCACGTCGGGCCTGACCAAATCGTCGGACACCACGGCCAGCCTCCGGCTGCGTTCTTCGGGCAGGAATGGCAGGCTGGCGGCGACCGATTCCTCGAGGCGGCGGAAAATCACCATCAGGGTGTCCTGCATGCTGCCTTCCAGGCGGTCGGCCTCGCCCAGCCGCCTCTGCAGTTCCACCACGCGGGCATCCAGGGCGTCGACCTTGGCGGTTTCTTCGGCCTTGCGCTGGTTCAGCCAGGCGACCGTAGCGGACGCCGCCCGCAAACGCCGCACCAGGTCGGCTTCTTCCTCGGACCACTCATCCTGGCGCTGCTGGGTATCCTGCCGCGTATCGATGGCCTGCCCGGTTTCTTCCCGGGCTTTCTGGCCGTCGGTCTGGGCCGAGGACCAGACGGCTCCGCCGGCCAGCAGAATCGCCGTCAAACCAGCCGCCAGGAAGGTCCTAGGGGAGTTCAGACTGCGCGCGAAGGTGGGATATTCCATGAATTCCTCGACTTGCCGTGGAGGTTTGTCATCGATGGCCGGCCGGACTGTCATTTCAGATAGCCGAGCCGCGCGGAACCGTCAGTATACTTATTTGGGGAGGGATCTGCAGTTACTTAATAGGGGCGCCGGTCAATCCGTCCAAGGCTGGAAGGAATTGAAGAAAGAGACGTAGTCGGGATTTTCCCAAACCTTGCCGTCTTCTTTCCAGGCGGTCAGGATGTAGACGTCGCCATCGATGAGCAGGCCCCGGATCCAGACTTCCCCGGGACTGTCTTTCGCCTTGGCCCTGACCTCGACCCCTTCGGCGATGATTTCGTTGCCGAAATCCTTCTTGATGACCTTCTGCTCGAGCATATCCACCCCGTATTCGCCCATGGTGGCCTGGATGCGGCGAATCACCTGCTGGGGACCGGCCATTCCGCCGTCGTCACCCTGCAGGTTGTAGGTGGCGTTCACCGAGCAGCCCTCGCCGCTTTTCTGGTAGCGGTCGCAGAAAACATAGGTGACCTGGATGATCTCGTTCCACTCTTCGCCCCCGAAAAGATCGGGTTCATTGGCCCGCGTCACCAGCTTGCCGCAACCGCCGGGAAATTCGATCTGGAAATCCCCGGCTTCGCTCACGTAGGTGACCGGGTTGACCGAAAGGTTTTCCGGATCCTTCGTGAACGGGTCCTTGCTGCGGGCCGGCTCGGAGGCCGACGCGGTCAGGACGGTCGTCAGCAACAGGATCATCACCAGGGGCAGCAGGCTTTTTTTCAGGTTCGTCATGATCAGTCCAGCAATTCTTCCGTCTGGTCGATGAGGGATCCGAACAGCGCGATGACGTCTTCCATGGGACGGGGCGTGGCCAGATCCAACCCGCCCAGCTTGATGGTTTCGACGGGATATCTGCTGCATCCGGAACGCAGGATCTCGAGGTATTGTTCCCGATCTTTTTCGTCGCCCGCCAGCACCTTGCGCGACAGGGCGACCGCCGCCGAATAGGCCGTCGCGTACTGGTAAACATAGTAGTTGTAGAAGAAATGGGGAATTCGGCACCAGGTCAGCGGGCTGCGCACCGGGTCGAATTCCACGTCCGGCCCCCAGTACTTGACCAGAAGCTCCTGGTACATCTCGCCCAGCGACTCGGCCGTGAGCGCCTGCCCCTCTTCACCCAGCTTGTGGATCCGGTGTTCGAATTCGGCAAACATCGTCTGCCGGAAGACCGTGTTGTTGATCTGCGACAGGTGATAGTCCAGCAGGTAGAGCTTGCGCCGGGGATCGTCGTCGGTCTTCAGCAGGTGGTCCATCACCAGCAGTTCGTTGAAGGTCGAGGCCACCTCGGCGGTGAAGATGGGATAGTCCCCGTACACGTAGGGCTGGCTGCGCACCGAAAGCCAAGAGTGCATCGAGTGGCCCAGCTCGTGGGCCAGGGTGAAAGTGTCGCCCAGCTGGTCGGCCCAGTTCAGCAGAATGAAAGGCGGCGTGTCGTAGACCCCGTTGGAGTACCCGCCGCTGCGCTTGCCTGCGTTTTCGTGAACGTCGATCCAGCCGCCGTCGATGCCGCCCTTCACCGTCGCGGTGTAGTCGGCGCCCAGGGGCGAAAACGCGTCGAGGAGCATCGGGCAGGCCTCGTCATAGGAAAACTCGAATTCGCCCTGCGGAAACAGCGGCACCGCCAGGTCGAACTCCCGCAGCGGATCCAGGCCCAGGACCTTCTTCTTCAGGGAGGTGTAGCGGTGGATCGTGTCGAGGTGGCCGCCGACGGTGTCGATCAAAGAATGGAACACCTCGGGCGGCACCGCGTCCGGATGCAGGGCGGCCTCCAGCGTGCCCGGATGCTTCCGGGCCCCGGCGAAGAACACGTGGTTCTTGACATTGGCGTCCATGTTGGCGGCCAGGGTGTTTTTGAGGACCCCGTAGGCGTCCATGAAGTTGGAGTAGGCGTCTTTGCGCAGGCGGCGGTCCTGGGATTTGAGGAACTTGGTGTACCGCCCCTTGGTCAATGCCACGGTCACCCCATCTTCATCCTGGACGGGTTCGAACTGGAGATCCGCGTTGTCGAAGGCGTTGAAGACCTGGCTCGCACCCCGGGCCATCAGTCCCGCGCCCGCCAGCAGGGCTTCCAGATCGGCGGACAGGGTGTGGTTGCGGGCCCGGTGGATGTTGTGGAAGAAGTGCTCGTAGAGCGCGAGCCCCGGTTCTTCGGCCACCAGTTCGGCCAGGCGATCCGCGGCGATCTCCAGCACCTCGGATTCGAACCAGCTGACGGCTTCGGACACGCGCACCGCCAGGCTTGAGATGCGTCCCTTGCGGGCCGTGTTCTCGCCGATCCTGGTGTCTTCGTCGCTTTTCATGCCCGCATAGACGAAGGTCTTTTCGAGCAGCCGTGAAGTGGCCTCGATGGCCTGGATGGTCACTAGAAGCCCGGCGCCCGACTCGGCCAGGGTGCCCTGCCGCTTCGCCAGATCCGGCAAGGCGGCTTCGATCCCGCCAAAGGCCGCTTCCCAACTTACCCAGTCGGGAAAAATCAGTTCCAGGTTCCACTTGTAGCGGTCCTCGATTTCGGACCGGTCGATGGGCGAGCCGCCCTGGTCCTGTCCGGACAGGATTTTGTGAGATATGAGCGCCTGGTGGCGCTGGGGACGGGTCAGGGACATGAGTTCCTCGTTTCGGCGTCCGGGGGCTTGTTTTATATCCCTGGAGAATAGGACAAGAAAAGCCCCCTGCCAACATCGGCAAGAGGCCTTTTCAGGTAATCGGATCCGGCGACGCCGGTCTAAACCTCTACAACCCTGGGCTTGGCTTTCTCCATGAGCAGACCGGTTTCCTTCAGGGTCTCGATGAAGCTCAGCCGTTCGATGGGCTTGACCACGTACCCGTCGGCCGAAGCGTTCATGGCCTGCATGACGTTCTGGTTGTCCTCCATCGCGGAGGTCATGACCACCTTGGCGCCGCGGCCCAGGGGCAGATCATTCTCGGCTTCCATCCGGCGGATGTGCACCAGGGCCTGCTGGCCGTCCATGCCCGGCATCATGATGTCCAGGCAGATCAGGTCGAATGGTTCCCCGATAGCCAGGGACCGGCGGACGACGTCGACCGCTTCCTGGCCGTCCACCGCTTCCTCGATTTCTCCATAGGGCTCGAGATAACGGCACAGCAGTCTGCGACTGATGTAGTCATCTTCTACGACAAGTATCCTCATCCAGAGTCCCTTGACTGAAGCTCACGCTTCCGGGCGAGTGGTGCGGATCTGAAGAAACAGGGCGATCCTGTCCCGACTCGGAACATTTATTTCCCTGTCCCGCTATTAGTTAGATATCGGCGTGGGGTCATCACCCTTGAATAAATCTTTTCGGTCGCAGGTACTATGGTGGAAATTCAGTCCGGGTTTATCATATTCGGGGTCGGAAAGCTGTAATTACCTGGAAAGCGAGCATTTGTATGGGTTTGTTGGGCACATTGATTGGCGGCAGCCTGGGTTTCATGCTGGGCGGACCCCTGGGAGCCATCATCGGCGGGGCCATCGGTTCGAATATCGGCATCGGGATGGGTGGACCCCAGGCGCACCCCGGCGCGCGGGTGAACGGGCAGGCCTACCACCGCCGGACGACAGGCTTCAACCCCCTTGAGGCGCAGCAGACCTTCATGATCGCCCTGATCAGCCTCGCGGCCAAGGTGGCCAAGGCCGACGGCTCGGTGAGCGAGGCGGAGGTGCGCTCGTTCGACCGGTTCTTGAAGGATCAGCTGGGCATGGCCGGCGAGGAACGGCGCGTGGCGGCGCGGATCTTCAACGAGGCGCGCGACTCGGAAATCCCGGCCGGGGAATTCGCCCGCCAGATACGCCAGCTGATGGGCCACCAGCCCGACCGCCTGCGGGACCTGATTTCGCTGCTGATGAGTATCGCCATGGCCGACGGCCACTTCCATGAAGCCGAAGAACGGCTGATCCGTTCCATCGCGCGCGAGATGGGCCTGACCGAGCGCGACTACGACGAAGCCGCCGCCATGTTCAACCCCCGCGCCAGCGTCAGCACCTCCTACACCGTGCTGGGCGTCACCCAGGGCGCGAGCAACGACGACATCAAGAAGGCCTACCGCCAGCTGGCTCGGGAGTACCATCCCGACGTGGTCGCCAACAAGGGCATGGGCGAGGACTTCCAGAAATTCGCCGCCGAGAAGATGCGCGCTGTAAATTCGGCCTATGACGCGGTCAAGGAAGCGCGGGGTTTCTGATGCCTGAACTTCCGGAGGTGGAAAATGTCGGCCGGGCGCTGAAGACGAACCTGGCCGGACTGCGACTGACCGGGCTGAAAGTCGACTTCGCAGGCGTGCTGGGGCAATCGGTGAGGAAAACCAGGTCGGCGCTGGTAGGCAAGGTCTTGACCGAGGTCTACCGGCACGGAAAATACCTGATCCTGTGGTTCGAGGGCGACGACGGCACGCCTGCCTATCTGATGATCCACCTGCGAATGACCGGCCAGTTCTTCATCCTCAATGAATTTGTTCCCGACAAGCATGTGCACCTGACCTTCGAATTCGATGGGCTGGATGTCCACTACCGGGACATCCGCAAATTCGGGCGGCTGGTGCTGGTGGAGGACGGGGAAGCGCCCGCGGCCCTGGCCCACGTGGGGCCCGACATGATGAAGGTGCGTTTCGCGGATTGGCACGAGCGGATCGGGTCACGCAAGGCCCCCATCAAGGCGCTGCTGCTGAACCAGGGGATCGCCGCGGGCCTGGGCAACATCTATGTGGACGAGTCGTTGTTCCTGGCGGGCGTTCATCCCGAGACCCGGCCCTGCGATCTGGGTGAAGAGACCCTGCGCGACGTGCTGAAGCGCGGCAAGCAGGTGATGCGCCTGGCCATCAACCACGGCGGCACCACATTCATGAATTTCAAGAATTTTTACGGCAAGCCGGGCAACTTCCGGCGCAAGCTGCGGGTGTACGGGCGAGGCGGGGAGCCTTGCCGGGACTGCGGGTCGGTCCTGGAGAAGACCGTGGTGGGAGGACGCGGGACCGTGTTTTGTCCCGAGTGTCAGATGCTCTAGGGGGTTGAGTTTTCGGGAAGCTAGGAACCCCGCTTCAACGTGGAAATGACGGCCGTGACCAACAGACCCAGGCCCAATCCCCCCACAATACTCCCCACGAAAGCCAGGGCAGACTCCTCGAGAAAGAAGAAGCCAACTCCGACACCCAGGAGCAGCCCGCCTCCGATAGCCCACGTGCTCTTGTCGATTTCCTTGTTCGTGTCGCCCATACTGATTCAGCTCCTGTCGGGTTTGGCTTGAGAGATGTGGAAACGAGTCCACCCGTGCTTTCGGAGAGCCTTGCCCCAAAGGACCAGCAACAACGCATTTGCCGTGACAAAGGCCCAGCATCCGAGGCCAACCGAACTGCCCGTCAACAGGAACGGCAGCGGAAAAACAGGAAATGGCATCTGCACCGAGGAAAAGGACAGCGCCGACACCAGGTAAACGACCATGGCGGAGCCCACAAGGAAGAGTGGGGCACATGCCAGAACCACCCATTTCCAGGGGCGGTTCATCGGCCTGCCCAGCAAAATGGGCGTCAAAAGCGAAACCAGAAAGGCCACCCCAATGAGGGGCTCACCCTGCACGGCTTCCCAGGCACGGACCGAAACCCCTCGGGCATCATCCAGCGTCGGGAAAAAATAGAGTGGGGCCAGCAAGGAGAAGGTCAAAAGCGCGATCGCTGAATATTTCATGAAGGCGTTCCAGGATACGTGTCGCATGGTTTTCCTCCCTTGATGGGTCAACAACCATAAACCCTCGGGGCCCCCGGGGGCCCTGGTCCCTAGACCTCCGGCAATTTGTAACAGACGATCTCGATGACCTCGGTCTCGTCCTCACCCAGGGTCGCGACCCCCGACCCCAGGCAGGCCAGACGGGCCACCACGAAACCCTTGATCAGCAGGATACGCCCATCCCGCAGGAAGCGGACCCCGTCGCTCACGGAATTTCCCTCGCAATTCAAGCGCACTTCCCGCTGCCAGTTGCCGGCGTTGTCGTAGAGATCCAGGCTCAGGAACGTGCCGTCGGGCAGGTCGCGATTGCTGCGGCTGTGCTGGACCCACAACCGGCCCTGGCCGTCGATGTGCAGGGTGTTGATGGCCCGTTCGGTTTTCTTGAGGTCGAATTCCGGCCAGGTTTCGGGGTTGGCGCCGGCCCACGATTCGAACAGCGCGGTGACCCGCCTGGTGTCGAGCTTGTTCCGCTTCCAGGTCTTGAAACCCGGGCGCTCGATGACCCGGTCCAGGGTGCCGTCGGGATGAAAGACGTTGATCGCGTAGTTCTCGCGATCACGGGGGGTGTAGACGCGGCCGTCGGGCCCCAGGGCGCTGGCCAAGGGGAAGCTGGGCAGAAAATCGTTCTCGTGGACCACGCTGTGGGGACGCTCGATGTAGGACACCTGCTCCATGTAGCGCACCGTCTGGTTGCCCTCCTGGTCCACCGCGGCCAGGAAGTGGGTGCGTTCGGTGAACTTGTCCTGGGGCAGGGAGCGTGAGCCGGCCATCACCAGGTGAGGGCCCACCGCTTCGGCCATGGTCTGTATGGTGAAGCCGCCGGTGACGCCGCCGCTCACGTCGATGGTGATCTCTCCCGCGGGCAGATCGTCCCGGGTCACCTTGACGATCTTGCCGGGGAAAAACTCGGCCAGTCCCAGGGTGCCATCGGGCAGGTCCACCATGTCGATGGGGTAGGCCACCTCGCCCGGACCTTCACCTTCGCGGCTCAGGGTTCTTTCGAGTTCCCCGTCGGAACCAAAGACGAACACCTGGCAAAGCTGCTGGTCGGCCAGATAGACCCGGCCGGCATCGTCGGACATGGCTTCCACCGGCAGGCCGATCATCAGATCGTCGTCGTCGCCGCCCCGGCGCCAGAGTTCCTCCAGCTGAAGTTCGACCGCCGGGAGGGCCGGTTCGGCGTTGTTGATCGTCGTCACCCCGTCCTCGATGGTCACCTCGCCGGCAACGACAGGAATTGCCCCTATGATCAATACGGCCTGAATCAAGGTGAATACCGCCGCTTTTCGGGATAAATTCGTCATTTTTCCACCCGTCCGTTTCAAGACACCCTTGGCCAACACCATAGGTCCTCAACAAGACGATTTTCCAGGGGGTAGTGTTTCGCCCAGGGAAAACACCTTCTCAAGCCAGAATGGCGCATTTCCCTTCTTTTGTTAACAATGGAACAGGCCGAATCTCCTCTCCTGCGCCCCTCCCCCTGCCGGCCTGGATATTCTGGAAGGGCTTCATGATCCATTCCCGCACACCCAACGACGGCACTCAACCCGGTGCCGATCCCTCTGTTTATTTCGATATGATCGATTCCTACTGGGAATGGGACATCGATGACGAAGAGACCCGCTTCAATCCCCGGGCCCGCAAGCTTACCGGGTATTCCGCTGAGGAGTTGGAAGGCGGTTTCCCGTTCTGGGACCAGGTCATCCACCCGGAAGACAGGAAAATCCTGAGGCAGCTACGGACCTGGGCCCTCAGGCGGACCTCGCCGGTTTTCGAGACGAACCTCCGGTTGAAATCCAAAAGCGGGATATGGGTTTGGCACCTGATCCGGTGCACCGTCTCGCGGCGGATTGAAGACGAAAAATCCACCCGGGTTTTTGGAGTCATGATCGACATTTCCCAGCAGGAATCCTACCAATCCACGCTGGAGGAAACAGGCAACATACTGCGGCACCTGCACACCATCACCACCTCGAACACCCTGCCCCTCCAGGAGCGATTGAACCGTATCCTGGAGGCCGGCTGTGCGCACTTCGGACTGCCCAATGGCATCATTTCCCACATCGTGGGCGAAAAGTATGAAGTGCTGGCCGTTCACACCGAAGGCAACTCGATCAACGCGGGGGATGTCTATGACCTGGGCAAGACCTTCTGCAACGAGACCATCCAGTTCGGCGGCGCGGTGTTTTTCGAAGATGCCGGACGCAACGGTTTCAAAACGCATCCCTGTTACCTGGAATTCGGCCTGGCGACCTACATCGGCATCCCCATCGAGGTCGATGGCAAGATCCACGGCACCTTGAATTTTTCGGCCCCGACCCCACGCGCCAAGAGCTACAGCTCCACGGACAACGAAATCCTCAAACTCATGGGGCAATGGGTGGGCAGCGCCCTGACCCGAACCCAGCTGGACCAGACCCTGCACGAAACCGAAATGAAGCTCCAACATGCCCAGCGGCTGGAAACCGTCGGCCGCCTGGTCAGCGGGGTGGCCCATGACATCAACAACCTGTTGACGGCCGTCATCGGCTACACCGACCTGGCGCGCATGGATCTCTCGGACGACCACCCCATGAACCCGGACCTGGAACAGGCGGTGACCGCAGCCAAACGAGGCGCCCGGATCACCCGTCGCCTCCTCAGCTTCAGCAGACCCGGGACCGATTCCCCCCAGGCCCTCAACCTCGACGAGTCGATTTCAGACACCAGCAAACTCCTGGCCCAGATGGCCGGGGACGGGGTGCGCTTCACTGCCGATCTCCGAGCCGGTGACGCCAACATCTTCATCGACCCCGCCCAGCTGGATCAGGTTCTCCTGAACCTGGCCGTAAACGCCCGCGACGCCATGCCGGGCGGAGGCACCCTCACCATTTCCACCAGCCGGACGGGCAACGAGGCCCTGGTCATCTTTTCCGACACCGGCATCGGCATGGACGAGAAGACCGCCAACCGTGTCTTCGAGCCCTTCTTCACCACCAAGAATCCCGAGGTCGGGACGGGGTTGGGTCTGGCCACGGTCCACTCCATCATCAACAAGGCGGGCGGCTCGGTGAACATCACCACGGCGGTCGACCGGGGCACGGCCTTCCGCATCAGTCTTCCGCTGGCGACGAAAGCTCCCACCCTTCCCGCGGAAACGGTTCGGATGGTCCCCGGACCTTCGGTGATAACCGTGCTTTTGATCGAGGGGGAAGCCCTGGTCCGGCACACCGTGACCGGTTTCCTGGAAAAAGCGGGGCACCGGGTGGTGGCCGCCGACAGCGGAAAGCAGGCGGAAAAAATGTGGTTGGAGAAGAAAGGGGAAATACACCTGATAGTCAGCGACGTCTTGCCGCCCGGCAGCCCCGGGTGGGAGTTCCCCATGTCCGCGAACAACCAGGACAGGCACCCCGTGCTTTTGTTCATGTCCGCTTATCCGAAAAGATACCTCGAGAAGACCGGTCATCCCGCCCTGCGTTTTCCCGTGATCGAGAAACCATTCGATTTCGAGGCTTTGAATCTGAAGTTGGGACAGATCTTGAAAGGGGAAGATTGAGGGCGGGGGGAGCCGGGCCCTTCCTTTCTATTTGAGGAAACCCTGCAGCTCCCAGCCCAGCATGAGCAGGCCGATGGCCGCGATCCAGCTGGCGGCCACACGCAGCAGGGTGGTCCAGCGCCGCTTCTCCAGTTTGGCGGCGAGGCCCATGGCCAGGGCCGTCGCCAGGAAGACTCCTGTGGCGATGCCGATGGCCGACAGCCACACCCCGTCGTCCGCCTGGGCCGACGAACCGTTCATGAAGCCCCGCGCCAGGCCCAAGACTCCGGCCACCGCAGCCAGCAGCCCGGCCCGCAGGCGCAGCTTGAGAGCACCCATCAATCCCAGGAGAATCAGAACGGCTCCCGCGGCCAAGGGGATTTCCATTTCCCCGCGGGCCATTCCGAACCCGGCGAGGACCCCGCACGCCCAGCAGCAGGCCAGCACGGCCAGGACCCGCCGGCCGGCACCGAGACCGGAGAAGGCGGCCAGCACCGCGAAGCCGAGGATCAGCAGGAGGTCCTCGGGTGTCACGAGGGGGTGGGCGGCGCCGTCGTAGAAGGGCCCCAGCTCGGTGGAGACAAGGTGGGCCTTGGCGGGCGCGGCCACCAACAGGAACCAGGGCAGGATGCGCAGAATTTTCACGACACGGCCTCCCACAGGAAGTACAGGCCGGCAATCAGCACGAGACCTCCGAGCCCCCGCAGCAGGCGCGGGCCCCACGGCCACCTGTCGATCGCGCCGATGAGGATCCCCACCCCATGCAACAGGCCGGTGGCCGCCACGAACCCGATACTGTAGTGCAGACCGCTCTGGTTCTCGGGCAGTTCCGTGCCGTGGGCGTGGCCGTGAAAGAGCGCGAAGACCGATACGATGACCACCGCCGCCGCCAGGGGCG
>RCNG010000071.1_pt1 | contig 36312 bp, 29 predicted proteins | sample 2041371 | NCBI WGS metagenome assembly RCNG01 (sample SAMN09708227, study PRJNA481090) | Marine sediment metagenome, whole genome shotgun sequencing project. | biome: marine sediment; feature: ocean; material: sediment; isolation source: Sewage treatment plant 1 marine sediment (STP1) ... | reverse complement strand
CGAGACGTCGGGGCACATTAGTAACTACGAAACGCAAATGTCAGCGGCCTACGATATGTACGAATCGCTTGGCGTGCGGCAGATCAAGACAGGCTACGTTGCCGATGGCGGCCAGATGCAGCAGGTCGATGAGAACGGCGTTACGCATTTCGAATGGCACGACGGCCAGATTGGCGTAAATCACTTCGAACGAGTGCTCAAGGAAGCTGCGAAGAGAAAGATCAGTATCAATACGCATGAGCCCGTCAAGGACACTGGCCTGCGGCGAACCTATCCCAACTGGATCAGTCGCGAAGGCGCACGCGGCCAGGAATACAATGCCGGCTGGTCCAGGCCGAATCCGCCTGAGCACAATGTCTTGCTGCCTTACACAAGATTGATGGCAGGCCCGATGGATTTTACGCCGGGAATATTCAACCTGTTGCATCACGGCCCTGATTCTGAATTTCGAGTGCAAAGCACGCTTATGCAACAGCTGGCGCTTTACGTCGTGATTTACAGTCCGATCCAGATGGCCGCCGACTTGCCCGAGAATTACGAGCGGTTTCCGGACGCTTTCCAGTTTATCGTCGACGTTCCGACAGACTGGGAGGAGAGCGTTGCGATCGCAGGGGAGGTCGGCGATTTCGTTGTCATTGCGCGCAAGCAGCGCGGCGGCGATGATTGGTACCTGGGTGCCATTACTGATGAGCAAGCACGGTCTCTGCAAGTACCGCTGTCGTTTCTTGAGCACGGCAGAGATTACATTGCGGAGATCTACCGCGACGCTGAAGATGCGCATTGGGAGCGACATCCCTATGGATACGACATAGAACAGAAGGTTGTGAACATTGATTCCAAGCTTGAATTGCGGCTTGCTGCGGGCGGCGGCACGGCCATTCGATTCAGGCCCAAATAAGAAGGCAGAACTCCAATGAAGCAAAAGCCACAACTCAGCTTTTGGCAAATCTGGAATATGTGTTTCGGGTTCCTCGGCATCCAGATGGGCTTTGCCCTGCAGAATGCCAACGTCAGCCGAATCTTCCAGACCCTGGGTGCGTCGATCGACGATATTCCGATCTTGTGGATTGCGGCACCGCTAACCGGCCTGATCGTGCAGCCAATTATTGGCTACATGAGCGACCGTACCTGGAACGCTTTGGGACGCCGCCGTCCGTATTTCCTGGTTGGCGCGATCCTGGCGTCGCTCGCCCTGTTCGTTATGCCGAACTCGCCTTACCTTTGGGTTGCCGCCGGCATGCTGTGGATTATGGACGCGAGCATCAACGTCTCGATGGAACCATTCCGCGCGTTCGTTGGCGACAACCTGCCCGAGAAGCAGCGTACCAGTGGTTTTTCGATGCAGACTTTTTTCATCGGTGTGGGTGCCGTTGTTGCGTCGGCGTTACCGTGGATGATGGCGAACTGGTTCGGCGTCAGCAACGAAGCACCGGCCGGCGTGATTCCTGTCTCGGTCAAGTATTCATTCTATATCGGCGGTGCAGCATTCCTGCTGGCCGTGTCCTGGACCGTGTTTCGCTCCAGCGAATACTCCCCGGAGCAACTCGCCGAATTCGATGCTGCCCGCCCTCCTCAACACGTTGCCGAAGATACAACGACGCGGCCGGCATCAAAGTACCGCAGCGGCGGTATCGTCAGCGCTGTGATTGGCGTCGGGCTCTGGGTCTGGATCTACACTGCCGGGCTGGACAAGGAGCTTTACGTTCTGGCGGGCGGACTGACGGTGTTCGGTGTATTTCAGCTGATCATGGCCTCCCTGCAGCAGGCTGGCAAAGTGGAGAGCGGCTTCGCTGAGATCATGCACGACCTGTTTCATATGCCGCGCGTCATGAAACAACTTGCGGTTGTGCAGTTTTTTTCCTGGTTTGCCCTGTTTGCGATGTGGATTTACGGCACCGCGGCGGTAACGGCGCATCACTTTGGTGCTACAGAGGCAGCAGGAGCGAGTTATAACGACGGCGCTGATTGGATAGGCGTGCTGTTCGCGGCATACAACGGTTTTGCGGCGCTCGCTGCCATTGCCATACCTTTCGTCGCCAACAGGCTCGGTTGCCGCATGAGCCACCTGATCAACCTGTCGCTCGGTGGCATCGGACTGATCAGCTTCTATTTCATCAGCGACCCTAAACTTCTGCTCGTTTCGATGATTGGAGTCGGCTTTGCCTGGGCCTCGATTTTGTCATTGCCGTACGCGCTGCTGTCCAACAATCTGCCGTCGCACAAGATGGGCGTTTACATGGGCATCTTCAACTTCTTTATCGTCATCCCGCAGCTGGTGGCTGCGAGCCTGCTCGGCCTGTTGCTGCGTGAGTTCTTCGATCTCCAGGCCATTTACGCATTGGTCGTCGGCGGATGCATGATGATCGTTGCCGGCCTGGCGACGCTACTGGTCGACAAATCCGCGGAGCCGCAATGAATAAGAGAGCTATTGCTACAGCGGCCTTTGCCGTTTCGATGCTGGCAGGTTGCGGCACTGTTCAGGAAGTTAATAGTGCTGTTGACGCTCCCGTGGAGTATTTCGGCACACTTGAGCCATTCGCGTCCGAGGCTGTGTACTTTATCGTCACGGATCGATTCGTTGATGGCGATCGGACGAACAACTTTCCGGACCAGGGTGGCGTCGAATTCGGCACCTTCGATCGGCCGATACGCGTAGCTGACTCTGCACCGGCGAATATCGGCTACCTCGGCGGAGATTTCAGAGGTGTGCTCGATAACGCCGGCTACATTGCAGACATGGGGTTTACTTCTATCTGGCTAACGCCGATCGTGGACAACCCGGACGAGGCATTCACCGGCGGCAAGGCGCCGGGCGAGGGCGGTTCCAATGACTACGGCAAGACCGGCTACCACGGCTACTGGGGCGTCAATTTCTTCGAGCTCGATGAACACCTGCCGTCCGCCGACCTGAATTACGCCGACCTCACGCGGCAACTGCTTGAGGGGCATAGGCTCAAGACCGTGCTTGATGTCGTCTGCAATCACGGCTCTCCCTCGTTTTCGATGCCGCAGGACCAGCCGAAGTACGGCGAGCTCTACGATGCCGACGGCGAGCTCGTGGCCGATCACGGCAATCTGTATCCGAGTGACCTGGATCCCGCGAATCCGCTGCATGCGTTTTACCGAAACGAGCGGGATCTCGCCGAGCTCTCGGATCTCGACTACGACAATCCGGCTGTGCTCGATTACTGCGTTGATGCGCATTTAAAGTGGATTGATGACGGTGCATCAGCGATTCGTATCGATACCATCAAGCACATGCCGCACGCGTTCTGGAAAGCGTTTTCCGATAGAATCCGGCTACGGCACCCGGGTCTGTTCATGTTCTCAGAGGCCTGGTCATACGACGCCGAATTCCTGGCCCAGTACACCTACCCCGAGAACGGCGCTATCAGCGTGCTGGACTTCCCGGGCCGTGAAGCCATGGTCAGCGTGTTCGGCGAGCAGGATGGCTCCTACGGCAATCTGCTCGACTACCTGCAGCTTGAGTCCGGTATCTATCAGAGCCCTTACGAACTGATGACGTTCTATGACAATCATGACATGACGCGCATTGATGCGGACCAGGACGGCTTCGTCGATGCCAACAACTGGTTGTTCACGAGTCGCGGTATTCCAGTCGTCTACTACGGATCGGAGATCGGATTTCGCGCAGGCGCAGATCAGCATGCGGGTAACAGGGATTATTTCGGACAAGAGAATGTCGAGCGCGCCAAATCGCACCCCATTCACGCGGCGTTGTCGCGAATAGCGGCGATCCGCAAGAAATCGGTAGCGCTGCAACGCGGCCTGCAGTTCAACCTGGAATTCTCTCAGGACACGGCAGCGTTCTATCGCGTGTACCAAAAGGGCGGGCTAAATCAGACTGCGCTGGTGTTGCTCAACAAGGGCGATGCGACCGCGATATTCGAGGTGTCGAAGGGACTGAGCAGCGGTGCCTGGCGCGATGCAGATACCGGCGAAACCTTTACGGTAATCGCGGATGCGCCAGCGATCGCCGTCGCGGTGCCCGCGCATGGCGTGCGAGTCCTGCTTTCGGATGAGCCCATCAACAATGCTGCGTTCATAGCAGATTTGTTGATGCTGCAGAGGGGACGGACCAGGCGCTAGACCGTGTCCTGTAGTTTCGCCAGAGGCTCGAGGTCCTGACGCTCTTGATAACTAGCCGCCGCAGGATTTGCGGATAATCAGGTCTGGCGCCATGAGTGAAGACTCCACCGGCTGGCCTTCGATCAGGCCAACAATGCTGGTCACCAGGCCTTCACCGGCCTGGCGCATGTCCTGCCTCACCGTAGTTAGCGCGGGTGTCACATGGGCTGCGAGCGGGAAATCGTCGAAACCGACCACCGCGACATCGCGCGGGACATCGAGACCGTGAGCCTGGAGAGCGCGCATCGCGCCAATTGCCATGATGTCCGTTGACGCGAATACGGCATCAAACTCGACACCCTGCGCGAGAAGTTCCTCGATCGCCTGGTAGCCATGGGATTCCTTATTATTCGCGTTGACCCGGAGATCGTCAGGGGGGCTAATGCCCGCATCATGGTGAGCATGGCAGTAGCCCTGGTAACGATCGGCAAACTCAGGGCAGCGACGAGACGTGATACCAAGAAACGCGATCTTCTTCCGCCCTAAATCAAGCAGGTGCTTTGTCGCCTTGTAGCCACCGGATTCGTTGTCGCAGGCGAAGGAGTGGCCGGGCTGATCCTTGACAGCCGGTCCCCAGATCATGAAGCGCGTATTTGCATCAGCGAGCGCCGCCAGCTTCTCTCTGTACGTCAGGTAATCACCGTAGCCGAGCAGAATCAGTCCGTCTGCGCGGTTGCTGGCCTGGTACTCGATGTGCCAATCGTCGGTCAGCTGTTGCAGGGAAATAAGTACGTCGTAACCGAGGCTGGCCGCCGAGCGTGTGATGTAGCCCAGCATCGAAAGGAAGAATGGATTGATTTGCGCATCGGCGCCGTCGGTCTCATCGAACAACAGAAGCGCGATTGTATGACTTTGGTGGGTTCGCAGGCCGGCCGCATTGCGGTTCACGAAATAGTTGGTGTCGCGCGCAATCTGCTGGATTCGCTTGCGCGTCTCCTCCCGCACTAGCGGCGAGTTTCTCAGCGCGCGCGAAACCGTTGCCTGGGACACACCCGCAAGGTCGGCGATGTCGCGCGAAGTTGGATTTACGACTTTCATTATGTCGACCTGAATTGACGCTCCCCAAGATACCTCACTGTTGTATCACATATACCCGCGTGCTGAATTAGCGAAAACCGAGAGATGGGATAGGGCGAGGTCGCCAGCTGGCAAAGGCAAGGTGCCCTGCGGAGGGCGAGCGTTCAGGTAATAAGACTATGAAAAATCAGGAAAAAGTGGCCCGAGGGCGTTCTTGCTGCGGCGCAGGTTGTCGCTGGCCACGTCGCCCTGAGCGAGGGCGAGTGCGACCTGGATAGCGTCGAGCAAAGCAAGTTGCGCCAGCCTCGAACTCATAGGCGTGTATACGCTGGTGTCTTCAATCAGTCGACAGGGAAACAGCAGACCAGCCTCTGCGGCCATTTCGGAGTCCGGATTCGTCAGTGCGATTACTGTTGCGCCGCGTTCGCGAGCCAGTCGCGCTGCGCGTGCAAATTCCGGCCATCTACCGGTGTGGGACAGCAGCACTATCACGTCATCCGGTTGGGTTATAGCGGCAAATTGAAGAATCATGGTGGTGTCTTGCAGCGATGTACAAGGAATACCCAGCCTGAAAAACTTGTGGCTGGCGTCCCTCGCGACGTGACCCGATGCGCCCAGCCCGGCGAAAGCGATTTGCCGCGCCGATTGCATGGCGCGGACAGCTTCATCGATAGGCATGGACGACAGCTGCGACCGCATTTCGATCAGCGATTGAATCGATGCATCCATGACCTTGGTCACCGCATCGGACATCGAGTCATCCGCTCCGACATCGCGGTGCACGAAGGTAGCCGGGCGGCTAAGCGCTTCGGTCAGTCGGATCCCGAGCTCGCGAAAACCGCGCAGTCCCACATGCCGACAAAAGCGTACCGCTGTCGGTTCGCTGGTCTGGCACTCTGCGGCGAGACGAGCAAGCGTCATGCCTGCCGCCTCCCTGGGGTGGTCCAGGATCCACTGTCCGACGCGCTTTTCTGACGGGCTCAAGCGTGGCAGGGCGTTCGTGATGGTTGCGAGCATGTAGTAAAATTACAGAAAAAGTGTGTAAAAATCATCAGAACTTGGCTTTTATTTCATCAAAACGTAGTAAAATTACGAAAATACAAAGGAAGCCCCATGGCTAAGCTCGTTCCGGTCGAGACCTTCGACCTGATAATTTTCGGTGGTACCGGCGATCTCGCAATGCGCAAGCTGCTGCCGGCTCTTTATCATCGCGACCGCGACGGTCAGGTGACCGGCGAAAGCCGGATCATTGCCGCCAGCCGCGGCGCGCTGACGCGTGAAGAATACGTTGCGACCGTAGAGGCGTCCCTTCGCGAAAAGCTTAAAGACGGCGACTTTGACGAGGCGCACTGGCAGTCGTTCAGCCAGCGCATTCACTATGTGCAGGCTGATGCGTTCGAGCACGGGGAATGGGGCGCTCTTCGTGAAATCCTCACCGGGGTCGATGAGCGCATCCGGGTTGCTTATCTCGCGACAGCGCCGAGCTTGTTCGGACCGATTGCGCAGGGCTTGAAGAGCAACGGCCTGATCACCCCCAGCAGCCGAATCGTGCTGGAGAAACCGCTGGGGCGTGATTACGAATCAGCGTGCGAGATCAACAATGCGGTGGGCGAGTGTTTCGACGAGAATCAGATCTACCGTATTGATCACTATCTCGGCAAAGAGACGGTGCAGAATCTGCTGGCGTTACGATTCGCGAACTCGTTGTTCGAGCCGCTGTGGCGTCGCAGTGCTATCGATCATGTACAGATTACCGTTGCCGAAGATCTCGGTGTCGGCGGAAGAATAGAATTCTACGATCGTGTCGGCGCTCTGCGTGACATGGTGCAGAATCACATCCTGCAGCTGGTTTGCCTGTTCGCCATGGAGCCGCCGTCGAGCTTGCATCACGATGCGGTGCGAGACGAGAAGATCAAGGTGCTGCGCTCACTCAAACCGATTTCTGCGGACGAGGTGCGCGCCAATACCGTGCGTGGACATTACACAGCGGGAGCCATCAAGAAGACCCCGGTGCCGGGTTATCTCGATGAGCTCGGCGGCGAGGAGAGCAGCACAGAGACTTTTGTCGCGCTCAAACTGGAAATCGAGAATTGGCGCTGGTCGAACGTGCCTTTCTATCTGCGCACCGGTAAGCGTCTACCCGGCAAGCACTCGGAGATCGTCGTACAGTTTCAGGACGTCCCGCACTCGATTTTTCCGGAACAGAAATACAAGGTATCGCCGAACCTGTTGCGCATTCGGCTGCAACCGGACGAGGGCGTGCAACTTACCGTCATGGCGAAAGAACCTGGCCCCGGCGGCTTTAATCTGCGACCAGTTGGGCTTGATCTCAGTTTCGCCGAGACCTTCGGCATCGGCTATCCCGATGCTTACGAACGCCTGCTGATGGAAGTACTGCGTGGTAATCCGGCGTTGTTCATGCGGCGCGATGAAGTTGAAGCGGCGTGGCACTGGATCGACGGGATTATCGACGGCTGGGCGGAGACGGAACAGAAAGTTGAGTCCTACGTTGCAGGATCCTGGGGGCCGACCGCGTCCTCGCTTCTGCTGGATCGCGATGGACGTGCGTGGTACCCGGATGAGTAAGCAAATGAACGAACACTTTTTTAAAACCAGGCTCGAAGCCTCGGAAGCAGCGGCAAAACGTATTGCAGAACTGCTCTCCAATCGGCTGGACAATCAGGCAGAGGCATCGATTATTGTCAGCGGCGGAACAACGCCCGGGCAATGCCTTGCGGCACTGGCAAAGACGCCTCTGGACTGGCAGCGGGTGCAGGTTGCGCTGAGCGACGAACGCTGGGTTCCTGCTGATCACGAGGACAGCAACGAGAAGCTGGTGCGCGAATCGTTACTGGTCGACGAGGCGGCAACCGCACAGCTGTTGCCGGTTTACGCAGCGGACGCCTCGCCTGAGCAGCGCTGCGAGGCACTGCAGAATCCGCTACCTGCGCTGCCGTTTTCCTGCTCTCTTATTGGCATGGGTGCCGACGGTCATTTCGCGTCTCTATTTCCGGATGCTGAGCAGCTCGCGCTCGGACTGGACGTCGAAAGTGGCCGTCTGTACATCCCCGTTACGACGAAAGCCAGCCCGCATCCGCGAATCAGCATGACCCTGGCAGGGATATCGCGCAGCGACGAAATAGCCCTGCTTTTCTTCGGCGAGGAAAAACTCGACGTCTACAAAAAGGCACTTGAATCCACGAACGGATTTCCGGTGTCACGGCTACTACGCCAGAAGCGCGCGCCTGTGCGGCTCTTCTGGGCGCCATGATGGGAGATTGCACGCAGTGAATCCAACTATTCAACGAGTCACCGATCGAATCGTGGAGCGCAGTGCGGCGTCACGCGCCGACTACCTGGCGCGCATGCAGGCGGCAGCGAGCGACGGCCCGGTCCGTGGCGGCCTGGCGTGCAGCAATCTCGCCCATGGTTTTGCAGCGTCTGGTGCGGCAGACAAGCAGGCGTTGAAAGGCTATGTCGTACCGAACGTCGGTATCGTCTCGGCTTATAACGACATGCTCAGCGCCCACCAGCCGTTCGAGACCTATCCGGCTGTCATTCGGGCTGCCGCCACAGAGAACGGTGCCGTAGCGCAATTCGCCGGCGGCGTGCCCGCGATGTGTGACGGCGTTACGCAGGGCACCGACGGCATGGACCTGTCGCTGTTCAGTCGCGACGTGATCGCGCTGTCGACCGCGGTCGCGCTGTCGCACAACATGTTCGATGCTGTGCTGTGCCTCGGCATCTGCGACAAGATCGTCCCGGGACTTCTGATTGGAGCGCTTTCTTTCGGCCAATTGCCGGTCGTGTTCGTTCCGGCGGGGCCGATGGTTTCAGGACTGGGCAACAAGGAAAAAGCCCAAATTCGGGAGGACTATGCCGCTGGAAAGATCGGTCGTGATGAGCTTCTTGAAGCCGAATCGTCCGCCTACCACGCGCCCGGCACCTGCACCTTTTACGGTACCGCCAACAGCAACCAGATGCTGATGGAGTTCATGGGGCTGCAGCTTCCGGGCGGTTCGTTTGTCAATCCAGGCACGGAGCTTCGCGAGCTGCTGACACGAGACGCGGTGAAAACTGCTCTGCAGGCAACGCATCTCGGCGACGACTACCGCCCGCTGGCGGAGATGCTCGATGAGAAGGCTATCGTCAACGGCATCGTTGGCCTGCTCGCCACCGGCGGTTCAACCAACCATACGATTCATATCATAGCGATTGCTGCGGCGGCCGGTATCCGGATCGACTGGCAGGATTTTTCGGAGCTCTCCGGCGTGGTTCCGCAGCTTTCGCGCGTGTATCCGAACGGCACGGCCGATGTGAATCACTTTCATGCGGCAGGCGGCCTCGGCTTCTTAATCTCCGACATGCTCGACAACGGCTTGTTGCACGAGGACGTTCACACCATTCTGGGACCCGGCCTTCGGCATTTCTGTCGCGAACCTCGTGTCGATAATGGGGCGTTGCAATGGTCTGATGTCCAGGGTGAGTCGCTCGATGACGATATATTGCGGCCGTGCTCAAACCCGTTCAGTCCGGAAGGCGGTCTGCGACTGGTGACCGGCAATATCGGCAGGGCCATCGTCAAGGTATCGGCGGTCGATGCCGCGCATCACTCGATTAAGGCGCCGGCGCTCGTATTTCGATCGCAGCACGCATTTGTCGATGCGTTCAACAACGGTGAACTGGAGCGCGACTTCGTAGCGGTCGTCACTCACCAGGGGCCGCGCGCGAACGGCATGCCCGAGCTGCACAAGCTCACTCCTTACCTCGGCGTGCTGCAGAATCGCGGCTTCAAGGTGGCGTTGCTGACCGACGGGCGAATGTCTGGTGCGTCAGGAAAAGTCCTGGCGGCGATCCAGGTTACGCCGGAGGCGATTGATGGCGGCCTGATTGCCCGAATTTGCGCCGGAGACATCGTCACTATCGATGCCGGTAACGGCGAACTCAGTTTTGATGGCGATGCTGTGCCCGAAGAGCAAGGCGCTGCGGATATCAGCGACGACGCGCAGACCGGAATGGGCCGTGAGCTTTTCGCGGCGTTTCGCGAACGCGCTACCGGCGCGGAGCAAGGTGCCAGCCTGTTCGGGAACCGTGGAAACGGATAACGCCCGGGCTGCGCCTCGCGCCCGCTTGTGAGAGCATACCGGGATTGTTCGACGGCGCGGGGCACTACCGTAGATGAAGGCAGTACTGAATGGTGACAGCCGATGAGTGATCGCTGTCTTCTGATTGGTGACATTGGCGGGACCAACGCGCGTTTTGCGTTGGCAACGCCTGACAGGCCGGGCTTCCACAGTGTCCTCGAGCTGCAGTGTGCAGATTTCGCGACGGCCGATGACGGTATCAATCACTACCTGACAACGACTAAAGCGGATTCGCCTGATGCGATCTGTCTTGCGGTGGCGGGTCCGATTATTGACGATCGCGTAAAGATTACGAATAACCACTGGGATATCTCGGCGGCCGAGACCCGAACAGATTTTGGCATTGAGGCTGTGCGGCTTCTGAATGACTTCACGGCAATTGCCTACTCGATTCCCTTGTTGACCGAGACCGAGGTTCGCTCTATCGGTCGCCACGATCACGACTGGTTACCGAAAACGAATTTCAACGCGGCCGTTCTGGGTCCTGGCACGGGTCTCGGCGTAGCCGGCCTGTGTCGTCGCGACGATAGGCTCGTGCCGATTGCGGGCGAAGGTGGTCACGTCGGCTTTGCGCCCGAGACCGAACTGCAGGTGGAGATTCTCACTGTCCTGCGCAGTCGGTTCGACCGAGTTTCCGCCGAGCGAGTGATCGCCGGTTCCGGTCTGGAGAATATTTATCTCGCGTTGACGACGATCCGTGGTGAATCCGGCGTAAAACTGTCAGCCGCTGAAATTTTCAAAGCGCGCCGTGTGGGTAACGTAGCCGCAGAAGCGGTCGATGTGTTTTTCGAATTGCTCGGGCAGGTGGCGGGTGACGTCGCCCTGACCCTCGGCGCTGTTGACGGTGTTTATATCGCCGGTGGCATCGCGAAACGCTATCCCGACATGCTTGAAGAAAGCCGATTTCGCAGCGCGTTTGAGGGTAAGGGCAGACAACGCGCGTTGATGGAGCGAACTCCGACGCGGCTGATCACCTACGACCAGCCCGGTCTGCTCGGCGCTGCTTACGCGGTGTTGAATATTGACCTTTAGGCCTGGGCCTCTGTGTCCGGCCGCGGTGTCGACGTAATTCCTTCCGCATGCCGCGGGAACGGCTCCGCGTCTATCGTCTCGAGATAGCCGTGCCAGGCGGCATAGCCAATGATTGGTATGATCGGGACGAGTCCGATAAACGCCGTCGCGACACCGATCAGCAACGAGGCGACGATGATCGTCAGCCACACGACCATGGCGCGCTTGTTGCGCAGAACGGCATTAATCGACGTGACAATCGCCGTGATGCTGTCGACATCACGATGCATGATCATGGGTAATGAAAAAGCGCTTGCCGAGAAAGTCATGGTCGCGAATACTGCGCCAATCATGGAGCCGAATCCGAGGTAAGTGGCAAGTTCGCCGGTAGTAGCCTCGCCATCGGTCGGAAAGAACACGGTAATCATCACCGCCGAGCGCGCCCACAGGAGGAAGATAACCAACAGCGCCAGCGCAAATATCATCTCGTTGCCGACATGGCGTTTGAAGGCCGCGCGTAAACTGCGAATCAAAAGCGGTTCCTGACCGCGTTCGAGCTGGGCGCTGATCGCGTATAGGCCAATGCAAGTGAGCGGAGCGAGGAAAACGAAGCCGCCGAGCATAGCGAACATGAACCACTGGCTGCCCTGGAACCAGGCCAGCAGGCATACGATGCCAATAAGCAAAGCGACAACAAGGCCATAGGCCAGGCTTTGTTGAGGTGCGTGCACCAGGTCCGCGACTCCGAGCCTCATCCATCGGAATGGCGCCCACGGCGACAGCTTCCTGCACCCGGCGACGAATGGCATTTCGTCGCGATTGATTTCGGATTGATCGACGTCCGTCATCGCTGATTTCCCCGTTTAAGCGTATCGCACAACCATAGTCCTGCATTTAAACGGGCGTCGCAACTACCGGCTAGTCGGGGTTTGGTACGAGCTCCTCGTAGAGCGTGATCGTCTTTTGTACGGTATCTTCGTTACGAAAATCGGTAGCGATACGCTCGCGCGCCGCCTCACCCATCCGCTGTCGCAGCGCCGGGTCCCGATACAGGGTCTCGATGGCGGTGGCGATGGCCTGCGCGTCTCGCGGTGGTACGACAAAACCGGACACGCCGTCCACAACCAGTTCGGGGCTGCCGCCACTGTCGGTTACGATCGGGGGTACGCGATAGGCCATCGCCTCGATAACCGAGCGAGCAAGCCCTTCGCGCTTCGTCGACGGCATGCAGAAAACGTCGCAGGCCGCGCTGAGCGCGGGCGCATCGCTGCGAAAGCCGACGCGATGTATACGCTCCCCAATCGGACTCTGCGCGATTCGCCGGCTGAGCTTGGCGGCGTCCATGTGGCCGACGAGCATCAGGTGGACCTGCACATCCTCAGGCAGCGCCTCGATCGCGTCGATAAGGAAGTCGATGCCTTTGCGTGGCCGGTAGTTGGCGGTACAACCGACGACAAACGCATCCTCGGGAATGCCGAACTGCGTCAGGTCGGCAGGGGTCGCGTCATACCATTCCAACTTGTGCCCTTTGTGAATGGTGACTGGTCGTGTCGCCGGCATACGCAGAATGGCCGGCTGCATCTGCAGGAAATGGCGGCGAATGGCGTCCGCCACACAAACGATGCGGTCGATGCGCGGATTCAGGTAGCGCATCCACGACATAGGGTCCAGGAAGCCGACCGCGCCGACGATACCGCGGTAGCAGACGATCTTGACCGGCAGTCCCCTGCAGGCCCGCAGGCCGTTGCTAACCGCCTTGTTATTGAACGTGTGCATGATGTGATATCGACCCCGAACCAGCTCTTCGCGCAGCGCGGTGATTCCGGCCTTGTCGAAATTCTGCGGCAGACGGATATCTACGGTCGGCACACCCGCGTCACGCAGCGCCTGGTGGTTCGGGTGGTCCGTCGGACAAACAACGGTAATCCCGATGCCGGCATTGTGCATGCCAATGAAGCTCGCAACCGTCGGACGGTCAGCGCTTTCTGTGACGCATAGAGATCGAATTGCCACGTGGCGTTCTTACCCCGAGTAGACGGGATTTTCGAGAATGCGAACGGCTACGTGCTCGCCGGTTACCGAGAAGGCAATGTACTCATACCTGACGCCAGTCTTCTTCACGAATTCCTGAAAGGCACGAAACTCATGCTGCTGCCAACGATGAAAATTGTAGTACTCGTCAAACAACACGATGGCACCGGGCTGCAGCCGACTGCCGAGGGCGTCAAAAATCGTGACGGTCGATGAATACAGGTCGCAGTCGACGTGCAGGAACGCAATCGGATCCGTGTGTTTCTCCAGGAACCCCGGCAGCGTTGCGTCGAAATAGCCGGTATGGAACTCGACGTTGTCCGGTACTTTCGGCATCTTCTTCTGTGCGAAAGCGCCTATCGGGTTGCCGTTCCAGTGTTCCTGGATTCCATCGAAAGAGTCAAAGCCGTGCACCGTGCCCTGCACGGTAGGGGCAATCCAGCGCATCGACTTGCCGCGACCGACGCCGAATTCAAGCGTCAGACCGCTCTTGTCGACGCAGCTCAGGGCGTATTTCACCAGCGCTGGGTGCTTTTCGAAATACGGCGCATCGACCATGTTGGCCTTGATGTATTCGAGCGTGCTTTTCTTAGCCTCCAGGTTCATATCGACCAACAGATTGGAGGCATAGTGCTTAAGCATGAAGCGACGGAAAATGAACTCGCTGAGCGTTCGTTTGAACAGTGGCATCGAAAGACTCGTCGAAGCTGCGTGAAGACGCTCGATAAAATACCACAAGCTTGCGACACTCGCCTTTGCTCATGCGAGGGTTGACCGGTTCTCGGGCACAAAAAAACGCGCCCAGCCTTCAGGCTGAGCGCGTTCTCTTGTCACGTTGGACGGCCAGGCCGCCCGCGAACTTGCGTTTCCGTCTAGCGCTCGATAACGCGCAGGACGACGCGACGATTTTCCGCCTTGCCGGCAGATGTGCCGTTATCGGCGAGCGGCTGAGCCTCACCGTAGCCGCGCACGGTCATGCGATTTTCCGCAATGCCGTTGGAGGCCAGGTAGTCGCGAACCGTGGTGGCACGCCTGGCTGACAGGCCCTCGTTATAGTCGGTGGCACCGTCGCTGTCCGTGTGCCCCGCGACCTCGAAGACAATTGTCGGATTCTTCTTGAGGGTGGCTACAGCGTCGTTGAGTACGCTGGTAGCGCCCGGCAGCAGTCGATCAGAATTGCTCTCGAAGTTGACGCCCGGTAAACGTATTTCGCCCTTGATCTCGCAGCCCTTGATATCGACCTGTACGCCCGGGGCGCTGTCTGGGCACTCGTCGAGACGATCGACAACGCCATCCTTGTCGCCATCCAGCTCACAACCGTCGGGGCCGACTTTCGCGCCCCGGACCGTCTTGGGACACTTGTCCTTGTCATCGGTGACGCCGTCGCCGTCGCTGTCCATCGGGCAACCATCGGCATTAACGGCTACGCCTTTTGGCGTGCCCGGACACTTGTCCATTGAGTCCTTAACGCCGTCGCCGTCGCTATCGACCTCGCAGCCGTAGGCATCAACGCTCGTGCCAGGCGGCGTATTCGGGCAGCGGTCTGAACCGTCGGCCACGCCGTCGCCGTCAGCATCCATGAACTTCGGCGTTCCCTGGCCAAACGGAATCTGAAAGCCGACGCTGAACATATCGTCGTTGAAGTTAACGTCTGAAGAGCGGTCCATGCGATGCCGGTATTCGCCGCGCAGGGCAATGTTCGAGTCGAACATATCCAGCAGGAAGCCCGCGCCAAGCGAGTACATGGCACCATCTACAGAGTTGGAACCGAACGATGGGTCGACCGTAATGTGGCCAATACCGCCATGCAGGTACGGGCTGAAGCGCTCGGCGCGTCGAAAAACACGCTGCAGATCGATGCCGATACCGAGCTGTTCCTGGTCGGGACCGGCGCCGTCGCCGTCAGCCCAGCCGGCAGACAGCATAGCTTCAATATTTATCGCGTCGTTCAACGCATATCCGAAGCCGAACTGGCCCGTTGTGATGTCGTCTTCGACGAGGCGCTGGGTGTCATCGTCGACATACGATCCCATGACAAAGAAATAGCCCTGACCGGCTTCGGCATCGGCAAATGCGTTGCCGGCGCCCAGAGTCGCGAAACAGATCGCTGTGACAACGCAGGTAAAAATTTTCATAACATATAGCTCCGTAGGTTTAATCACTGACGCCGCAAGTCGCAACGAGGCGTAGGATTCAACAAATAATTTGCCCATCTTGAGTAAGCACGAGCGTGCCAAAGACACTGCACCCCGCACTGTGCGGGCGATTCTAGCACCTGCGCGACGCTTGTGCGCAATGATCCAGCGAATTTGCCGGCGCCTGGGCCGGTGCCGACCGCCAGAATGGCCGTGCGGAGCAGGCGGCCGGCAAAGAAGGGCAGGGGTGTCGGCCCCGACAAGGGCGCTCAAATCAGGCGGTGAGTTGCCGCCTGAAGAATGGTATAAACACTTCCACGATTAAAAGGAGAACAAACCATGAGTGTTGCCAAAACATCTGAGATTACCGCGTCATCTTCGAAGAGCTTCGAGGACGCCATTCGGAACGGGATCAGCAAGATGAGCGAAACCGTCAAAAATATAGAAGGCGCGTGGATCAAAGAGCAGAAGGTCGTTGTCGACAAGGGTGAAGTAACGGCTTACCGCGTAACGATGAAAGTCACCTTTATCGTCAAATAAAATTAAGCATTTGCTCAATAATACTTTTACAACAATCCGCAGGAGATGAAAGATGCCGGGAAAATTTGAAGTGTATAAAGACAAGGCGGGTGAGTTCCGTTTTCGCCTGAAAGCTGCCAACGGGCAGAACATCCTGAGCAGCGAGGGTTACAAGACGAAAGCGTCTTGCATGAACGGTGTCGAGTCGGTCAAGAAAAATTCGCAGAGTCCCGATCGATTCGCGAAGAAGACGACGCCGTCCGGGAAGTTTCGTTTCAACCTGACTTCGTCGAATGGCCAGACCGTTGGCACAAGCCAGAGCTATGCGTCCGATTCCGGTTGCCGCAACGGTATGAAGAGTGTGGCCGAGTGCGCGGCGGGCGCGAGCACTGACGACCAGGCCTGATACCGGAATGAGGGCCTGGCGGCTGCATTCAGGCACTCTGTCCTGATACTGCCGCCAGGCTCCGATTCTGCATCCGTCCGAATTCCCTCCGGTTTAACAATAAGTATTTAGGCCCGAATCTCCCGTCAACCAATTTCCGTTTGAGCCGTTCTTGGTGCTGAAACGGTATTAATTGGTATGGAAACTGGGAGATTCACCATGGATTCAAGAAACACGATTTTTTCTGTTGTTGCGGCGCTGACGCTGTGCGGAACCGCGTTTGCCGACGTTGGCGACCAGATCGAGCAACGTCTCGACAAGCGCGGCGACCGCGTCGAGAAGCGCCTCGATAACAAGGGCGACCGTATTGACGCGCGCCTCGATCGCAAGTCAGATCGTGCAGAGGCGGCTGGCCGGGATCAATTGTCTAAGCGTCTGGACCGGAAAGGCGACCGTATCGACCGAAAGCTGGACCGCAAAGGCGACCGCGTTGACCGCAAGCTGGACCGCAAGGGTGACAAGGTTGATCGACGACTCGACAGGACGGGCGAGCGAGTCGATGGTCGCCCCGACCGCCGCGGCCAGCATGCCAATAACCGCGTCGATCGTCGTCAGCAGCGACGTAACGGCAAGTAGCACCAGGTAACACCGGTCGGCGGCAGTCTCTTGCCGCCGGCTTTTTTTTTGCGCGTGAGTTACGCCTCCGTTAGGCTGCATCCAACGCAAACGGCAAGCAGGCCACAGATTCATGTCCAAACGCGGTTGGTCAATCGACTCACTCGTCCTCATCTTCTCGTTCATTATCGTGGCGCAACTGCTCTCGTATGCGATCCCACACGGCAGTTTCGAGCGCGTTCCCGCGCCGGATGATCCTGGCCGCAGTGTAGTGGTCGCCGGAACCTATACACCGCTGGACGGCGGCGACAGCGTCGTACTTCCGCCCTGGCATTTTTTGATGGCGATCACAGAGGGGCTTGAAGCCGCGCAAGGCATCATCTTTCTTATCTTCCTGGTGGGCGGTGTTATTGGCGTGTTGCGTCGTTCCGGCGCGATCGACGCGGCCCTGCATGGCGCCGTCGACCGGCTCGGCAAAACTCCGTGGCTCCTGATAGGTGGTTGCCTGCTGTTATTCAGTATCGGCTCATTCACGATCGGCATGGGCGAAGAGTATGTGCCACTGGTACCGATTATTGTGACGATGAGCCTTGCCATGCGTATGGATGCCATTGTCGCCATGGGAATGGTCTGGATCCCGTACGGAATTGGCTGGGGCTGCGCGGGTATCAACCCGTTTGGCGTGTTGATTGCGCAGAATATCGCGAACGTCCCGCTGACATCGGGCTGGGGATTTCGCCTGGCAATCATGTTCGTGTTTCTCGCGGTGGCATTTCACCATATCTACCGATACGCCATGCGCGTACGACGAGACCCGTCGTCGAGCCTGGTGGCACACATTGACTACAGTGTTGGCTTCGAGACTCCGGCTGACCTCAGTATGAGCGGGCCGCGAATCGCCGTTCTTGCAATCTTTATTCTCGGCATCGCGGGCTTTGTCTACGGCGTTTCCGAGTTTCACTGGTACATCGCCGAACTGAACGCCATCTTTCTCGCTATCGGTATTCTTGCCGCCCTCATCGCGCGGATTCCGGCCGCGGAGACCAGTCGCATATTCATCGAGGGCGCTGCGGCGATGACGCCTGCAGCGTTACTGGTAGGCTTTGCGCGAACGATCGAGGTTGTCCTGACGGATGGCCAGATCATCGATACGATTGTGCATTCGATTGCGGGCCTGCTCGAAGGCCTTCCTGCCGAGGCATCTGCTATCGGCATGCTCGCTGTGCAGGCGATCTGCAACTTCTTCATTCCATCGGGCAGTGGACAGGCTTTCGTAACGATGCCGATCATGTCGCCCCTGGCGACACTGACCGGCGTGCCGCAGCAAACGGCGGTGCTTGCCTACCAGTTCGGCGACGGCTTCACCAACATGATCGTACCAACCAGCGCGCTGGTTATGGGGGCGCTGGCGCTGGGCAAGGTGCCTTACGGCGCCTGGTTCAAGTTCGTTACGCCGTTGTTGTTGAAAATATTCGCGCTGTGCGCCGTCTTTCTTGTGCTGTCAATGCACCTCGGCGAGGGAGCCGGGTTTTAGAACCATCCCGGGCCTAGTGTCCTGTTTGCTTGGTTCGCTTACTTTCAGAAAGCCTGCAAAGCGTTAGTGCAAGGCGCAGCCCGCCGGTAATGACTAGCCCTTGCCCAACGCCGCAATAGCGCTTTGCAGGCTTGCCCTCCGGGCGCTCCCGGCAGCCCGTCCTGCCGCGTTGCACTCGCTTGAAGTAGCCCGCAAATCCTGCACTTCTGCGACTCGCAGGTCGGGCTGCTAATAGCGCTGAGAGTTAGCAAACTCAGCAAACAGGACACTAGAGTTGCGTCGCAAGCCAGGCGTCCATGCGTAGCTCAAGAAGATCGAGCGGCAACGCACCTGCGCCGAGCAGGTGGTCGTGGAACGCACGGATGTCGAAACGGTCACCCAGCTGCAGTTCCGCGCGGTCGCGCAAGGTGAGAATCTTTAGCTGACCAATCTTGTACGCGAGCGCCTGTCCCGGCCAGCTGATGTAACGATCGATCTCGTTGATGATGTCGTACTCGGTCTTGGCGGCATTATTCGTGAAGAAATCGATGGCCTGCTGACGCGTCCAGCCCTTGTAGTGCATTCCGGTGTCGACGACCAGGCGTACGGCGCGCCACATGTCGTAGGTGAGCTGTCCAAAACGCGAGTAGGGGTCCTCGTAAAGTCCAAGATCGTAGCCGAGACGTTCGCTGTAAAGCCCCCAGCCCTCGACGAACGCAGTAAATCCCTGAAAGCGACGGAACATCGGCATGTCGCCAAGCTCCTGCTGCAGCGCAATCTGTAGATGATGCCCGGGCATCGCTTCATGGACACTGAGTACCTCGATTTCGTATTTCGGTCGCACCTCCGGCCGGTAGAGATTGACCCAATAGATACCGGCGCGGCTGCCATCGGCGGCAGGACGCGAGTAGTACGCCGTTGTCGTGTCCGGCGCAATCGAATCCGGAATGGGTTTTACGCCATAGGGCATTCTCGGTAGCGTGCCGAAAAGTTTTACGAGCTCCGGGTCGATGCGCTTGCTGGTGGCAAGGTAGGCGTTATAAAGCGCATCAGGATCGTCAAAATAGAATTGTGGATCGGTTCGCAAGAACGTCAGGAAGTCGTGGAAGGTGCCTTCAAACTGCAACTCCTCGATGATTGACTGCATCTCGCCCCGGATACGCATGACTTCGTCGAGCCCGATTCGATGAATGTCATCGGGCGTCAGTCGGGTTGTGGTGTACGAACGTGCCAGGAGTTCGTACCAGGCCTCACCATCCGGCAGCACGGACTGGCCAATGCTCTCGCGCGTGACGGCCAGGTACGTTCGCTCGAAGTAACGAGCGAGCTTCCTGTAGGCGGGCAGGATGGTCTTTTCGATCGTGTCGACAGCCGCCACGCGCAGCCGCGCCTGGTCCTCGCTTGAAATCGAGTCCGGCAATGTCGCGAACAGTCGATAGAAGGGGCTTTCCTGCGGACTGTCTACGAGTTGCACAGCGAGCTGCGGCGTGATGCGTTGCATCAACACCCTGGGCGCAACCAGTCCCGCTTTACGACCTGCATCCGCGAGCTGAATGTGCTGATCGACAAGCGCATCAACTTTGGCCATACGGGCAATCCAGTCCTCGAAATCTCGCGCCGTAACGAGGCGCAGCTGGTTGGTCGTGTTCTCGAGGTTCTGAATACCGCCCTGGTGTGAGAAAGGCATCAGGTAGCCGCGGAAGCGATGCAGATCAATCTCGTCCTGAAGCTGCCTGCGGAACAGTTCGTAGTTGAGTTGATCAGCGTCTGACAGCGCGCTGCGTTCGATCGCGTAGGCGCGACGCAGGAATTCGCGCCTCTCGGCGTGGCGACGCTCGTGGGCGGCGATGCTCTGATCCTGCCACTGGTCATTGAAGCGGCGATCGCCTATCGACGAGGCCAGGGTGGGATTGTTGCTGAGCGTCCACTCCCAGTGCTCGTCGAGGAGCGTCCTGAAGTCGGCGGGTATATCGGCGAGTGCCATGGCCGAGGTCATCAGCATCAGGGTTGTCAGCGCAGTTTTGACTTGTGTCATACGGTGTCCGCGGGTTGAAAACTCGCCGCATTGTCACCGGCAGCGCGCCGGCTGGCAACCGGGCCGGGCATTGGCTATGATTCCCGTACCGATCAATAGCGTGCACAGAAGAGACCTCGTTCAATCGAGGCGCCGAAGGCGCAACACGCTCGGAAACGCTCAGGCAGAAGGACTGAGTACGCTGATCGGCTCTGGAGAGTGGCCAAACGGCCCACCGAAGGGGTACGTGGCAACCCGCCGCCATCGCGGCCGCCATTGATCTCTCAGGTAGCAAAGGACAGAGGGGCGGCAGGCTTGACGGCCTGCCGCCCCTGTTTTTTTTGCCGGTTACCAACGAAGAGCAAGCACTATGGGTTCGAAAACGCCGCTGTATCAGAATCACCTTGAGGCCGACGCGCGCATCGTCGATTTCGGCGGCTGGGATATGCCGCTGCACTACGGATCGCAGAAAGAAGAGCATCATGCGGTGCGTAGCAATGCCGGTGTCTTCGATGTCTCGCATATGACGATCGTCGACCTCGATGGAGATCGTGTCCGCGAATTCCTGCAACGCCTGGTGGCAAACGATGTGGCCAAGCTCAAGGACTACGGCAAAGCGTTGTATACGTGCATGCTCAATCCGGCCGGCGGCGTCATCGATGACCTGATCATCTATTTCATGGCCGATACCGAATATCGCCTGATCGTCAATGCAGCGACACGCGAAAAGGACCTCGCCTGGATACGAGAGCAGGCCGCCGGCTTCGACGTCGATGTCGTTGAACGCGCTGAATTGGCGATGATCGCGGTACAGGGGCCCAACGCCCGAGACCTCGCAGCGCCATTGATCGATGCGGACTGGCGCGACGCCGCCATGGCGCTGAAACCCTTTAATGGCCTGCAGGCAGATGACACTTTTATCGCACGTACCGGCTACACCGGCGAGGATGGCTGGGAGATCGTCATGCCGGCGACTTCCGCGCCGGCAATGTGGGAACGCCTTCTGCAAGCCGGTGCCGCGCCCTGCGGCCTCGGCGCGCGCGATACGCTGCGGCTCGAAGCCGCGATGAACCTGTACGGTTCAGACATGGATGAGTCGATATCACCACTCGAGGCCGGGCTGGCGTGGACCGTGGCCTGGGAGCCGGCGGACCGCGACTTCATCGGGCGCAAGCCGCTGGAGGCAATGCGCGACGCGGGAGAAAGGCGGCGCTTCGTAGGCCTGCTGCTGGAGGATCGCGGCGTGCTGCGCAACCACCAGAAGGTGGTCGTGGAGGGCGTTGGTGAAGGCGAAATTACGAGCGGCGGATTTTCGCCGACTATCGAGCGTTCAATCGCGCTGGCACGTGTTCCGGCCGGCGACTATGACCGCGCTCAGGTCGACGTCAGGGGTAAGCTGCTGAACGTACGTATCGTCAAGACACCGTTCGTTCGAAACGGGCAGGTTCGCATCGACGTTTGAGGTCGTTGCAGAGTAAATTAAATGGGAGTAGCGAGATGAATGAATTGCCGGGAGACCTTCTTTACACGAACGATCACGAGTGGTTGCGCCGCGAAGACGACGGCACGGTGACGATCGGTATTACCGAGCACGCCGCGACGTCACTGGGTGATCTGGTGTACGTCGAATTGCCGGAAGTCGGCCAGGAAGTCGAGAGTGCAGGCGAAATGGCGGTTGTGGAATCGGTGAAAGCGGCTTCGGACGTTTACGCACCCATTGCCGGCAGCATCGTTGCCGTTAATAACGACCTCTCCGACGATCCCGAGAAGATTAACAGCGAGCCTTACGGCGAGGGCTGGATTGTGCGCATGTCGACATCTGAGGAGATCGATGAAGGCGAAATGATGTCGCCCGATGCGTACCAGCAACTCCTGGATTCACTTGACGACTGAGTACCAATAACCGAGTACGATTAGATGCCATTCATACCGCATACCGAGAAAGATACGCAGGAAATGCTGGCGACCATTGGCGCCGACTCGATCGACGAGCTGTTCGACGAGATTCCTGCCGAGCTTCGCATCGAGCATCTCTATGGCGTCCCGGAGGCCCACAACGAGATGGAAGTCTCGCGCCTCATGCGAAGCCGTGCCGCGATGGACGGCTCGCCGCTGTGCTTCATAGGCGCAGGTGCTTATGAGCATCACATTCCCGCGGCAGTCTGGGACATTGCGACCCGCGGCGAATTCTACAGCGCCTACACGCCGTACCAGGCTGAGGCGAGCCAGGGCACGCTGCAGGTCATCTATGAGTACCAGACGATGATTACGGAACTGACCGGCCTGGACGTCAGCAACGCCTCGCTGTACGACGGCGCCTCGGCACTGGCTGAGGCGGCGCTAATGGCGGTACGCATCAATCGACGTGTTAAGACAGGCCTGGTGTTACTCGCTCCCGGCGTTAATCCCGTTTATGAAAAGGTCGCGGCGGCGATAGCCGGCAGCCAGGGGCTGACGTTTCAACGACTGCCCGTCGATTCCGTCACGGGCAACATCGCGTTCGATCAGGTCGAGGAAGGGCAGAGCCCAGTCGCTGTTGTTGTGCAGCAGCCAACATTTCCGGGGACGCTTGAGGATGTGGATCGCCTTTCCGACTGGGCACATGCGGAGGGAGCATTGATGATAGGCATCGTCAATCCGGTCTCGCTGGCGCTGTTCAAGGCGCCCGGGCACTGGGGAGAGGCGGGTGCCGACATCGCCATCGGCGAGGGCCAGCCGCTCGGCGTGCCGCTGTCGTCAGGTGGGCCTTACTTCGGCTTCATGACCTGCAAGCAAAAGCACGTTCGCCAGATGCCGGGCCGTATCGTGGGTCGCACGACAGATCTCGATGGCAACCCGGGCTTCGTGTTGACGCTGCAGGCGCGCGAGCAGCATATTCGGCGTACCAAGGCTACCTCGAATATCTGCACGAACCAGGGCCTGATGGTAACGGCGGCGACCATACATATGTCGCTGCTCGGTTTCGAGGGTCTTGCTCGCGTCGCGAGGAAGTCGCATGCCAACACGATGCGTTTAGCCGACGGCCTCTGCGCGATCGATGGCATAGAGCGCCTGTACGACGGGCCGCTCTTCCACGAAGTGGCGCTGAAGTTCGATCGCCCCGTAGCGCCAGTGCTTGCGGCGCTGGCCGAGAACAACATTCTGGGCGGATTCGACCTGACGGACTATGCATTGACCGACGCGCTACTGGTGTGCGTCACGGAAACCAAGACGGAGGCAGATATCGATTCGACGATTGCGGCTTTCGCCGAGGCAATGGCCTGATCGGCCAGGGAAGCGAACGTGGCAAAAATTCAATTTGAACATGCGTCCTACCGAACGTCCGGTGACCTGCCGGTCGTTGGTAGTCGGGCACCCGACGTGTCGCTGGTCAACACGAGCCTGCAAAATGTCTCGCTGGCGAACTGGATGGGCATGCGCAAGATCATGAACATCTTTGTCAGCATTGACACGTCCGTGTGCGCGGAGTCCGTCGTCAAGTTCGAACGCTATGCCGGCGAAGGCGACGATCTGGCATTGCTGATGATCTCCTACGATCTGCCGTTCGCTCACCAGAGATTCAAGAAGGAACATAGTCTCGAGCGCGTTACCGGACTGTCCGCGATACGGCACGGCGGTTTCGGCGAGAACTACGGTGTGATGATTGTGGACGGCCCCCTTGCCGGCATGTTCTCCCGTGCCGTCGTCGTGCTGGATGAGAACAACACCGTCGTGCACAGCGAAATGATTGAAGACATAACTACTGAACCCAATTACGGCGCGGCCTTTCGCGCACTTGGAATAGAAATCGATGAGTAAGCTGATTTTTGAGAAGTCCCGCTCGGGCCGTCGCGCGTTCGCGCAGGCGCCGGAAGACGCTGCGTCCACTGCGATCCCGAAAGCATTCCTCCGTGACGACAAACCGCGTTTGCCCGAGGCGAGCGAGCTGCAGGTTGTGCGCCATTTTACGCGCCTATCGCAGAAGAACTTTTCGATCGACACGCAGTTCTATCCGCTGGGCTCCTGCACCATGAAATACAACCCGCGGGCCTGCAATACGCTGGCGCTGCTGCCGGAGTTCGCGGGTCGTCACCCGCTGGGCCCGGTCTCGCATGGCCAGGGATATCTCACCTGCATGTTCGAGTTGCAGGAAATGCTCAAGGAAGTCACCGGCATGAAGGGCGTTTCGCTAACGCCGATGGCGGGGGCGCAGGGCGAGCTTGCGGGCGTCGCGATGATCAAGGCTTATCACGAGGCGCGCGATGATCACGACAGGGTCGAGATTATCGTACCGGACGCCGCGCATGGCACCAACCCGGCGACTGCCAATATGTGTGGCTGCACGGTCAAGGAAATACCGACAGGCCCCGACGGCGACGTCGATCTCGACGCGCTGCAGGCCGTTCTCGGCCCGAAGACCGCCGGGATCATGCTGACCAATCCATCGACACTCGGCGTATTCGAGCGCCACATCAAGGACATTGCCGACCGGGTTCACGATGCCGGCGGACTCCTGTATTACGATGGCGCCAATCTCAATGCCATCTTGGGCAAGGTGCGCCCCGGTGACATGGATTTCGACGTCATCCATATGAATCTGCACAAGACGTTCTCGACGCCACACGGTGGTGGCGGCCCGGGATCGGGCGCCGTCGGTGTGAACGACCGCTTGTTACCTTTTATGCCGATTCCGGTGGTGGGCAAGACCGAGGTTGACGGAAGAGACGTCTACGGCTGGCTCGAGGAAGATGACTTTCCACAGAGTATCGGCCGGCTTTCCGGCTTCATGGGCAATTCGGGCGTGCTGCTTCGCGCTTACGTCTACATGCGCATGGTGGGTCGTGACGGTATGGAGCGTATTGCCGAATACGCGACCCTGAACGCCAACTACCTGATGACGCGCCTGCGCGACGCGGGATTTGAGCTGGCTTATCCAGGGCGCCGGGCAAGCCACGAATTCATCATCACGTTGAAGCATGAATCCAAATCGGTGCAGCTGACAGCAATGGACGTGGCAAAGGCACTGCTGGACCGCAATTACCACGCACCAACGACGTATTTCCCGCTACTCGTCCCGGAATGCCTGTTGATTGAACCGACTGAAACCGAGAGCAAGGAGACGCTGGACGGTTTCGTTGACGCCATGATCGACATCGTGCGAGCGGCGAAAGAGGACGGCGTGACCTATAAAGAGGCGCCTTACAAGATGCCGGTCCGACGCCTGGATGACGTGAAAGCGGCTCGAGAGCTCGATCTCGCCTACCGAACCGGCTAATCTAAGGTCGCACCCGGGCCGTGATTTTGCTCAAATAGGGAACCGGTTTATCCCGAAGCAGTCCAGAATAAGACATAAGCGGGAAGTGGTCCCGTAAGACTAGTCAGGGTGGATATGAAATACGGCAAGAACATTGCAGCGGTCGTTGCGCTGTTGAGCAGCGTTATAGTGAACGCGGCCGACGACACAGCATGGACCGAAACGCTGGAGCGCATATCGTCAGGCGTTGTTTCCATACGCATAGACAGTACGCGGGCATTCGACACCGAATGGAACAGCTCGAGCCAGGCTACTGGCTTCGTGGTTGATGCTGAGCGCGGCCTGATACTGACCAATCGCCACGTGGTCACGCCGGGACCGGTGATTGCCGAGGCGGTATTCAGGAATAATGAGGAAGTGCGGCTCACGCCCGTGTACCGGGACCCGGTGCATGACTTCGGGTTTTTTCGTTACGATCCCGCAGACCTCCATTACATAAAGCCTGTGACGTTGCCACTGGCGCCGGAAGGCGCCGGAATCGGCAAGGAAATTCGAGTCATTGGTAACGATGCCGGTGAGCAGCTTTCGATCCTCGCCGGTACTATCGCGCGCCTCGATCGGAAGGCGCCGGAATACGGGCGCGGCAAGTACAACGACTTCAATACTTTCTATTATCAGGCGGCTTCGGGCACGTCCGGCGGCTCTTCAGGCTCGCCGGTGGTAAACATCGACGGCGAAGTTGTTGCGCTGAATGCGGGTGCCAACAGCTCCGCCGCCAGCAGCTTCTTTCTGCCGCTGGATAGAATCGAACGAGCACTGCATGAGCTTCAGGTGGGGTTGCCGGTCTCGCGGGGAACGCTGCAGACCACGTTCCAGAGCAAGCCCTACGATGAGCTGCGCCGACTTGGCCTGACGGAAGAGTCGGAGCGCGTTGCCCGTTCTTCGTTTCCCAAGCAAACAGGCATGCTGGTGATCGATCAGGTCATTCCCGGTTCGCCGGCCGCGGGAGGCCTGGCACCCGGTGACATCCTGGTGCGCGTGAACGGCGAACTCATCACCGAGTTCGTGCCGCTTGCCGCGATACTGGATAGTAATGTCGGTGAGGAAATCAGCGTTGAGCTGGAACGTGGCGGCAAGAGCATTGTCACTAACGTCCGAGTCGATGACCTGCATGCGATAACACCGGCCGAGTATCTCGAATTCGGTGACGCTATCGTCAACAAGCTCTCTTACCAACAGGCGAGACATTACAATCGTTCGCCTGACGGCGTTTACGTAGCCAACCCGGGTTACCTGCTATCGAAGAGCGCGATCCCGCGCGGTGCGGTCATCGTTGAGATGGATGGCGACGCAATCAGCGATCTCGATGACTTCGAGGCCGCCCTGAACGGCCTGGCGGATGGTGAGCGTGCGCTGGTGCGTTACGTCACGATGGAGGATCCGCAGAATTCGATCGTGCGTCTGCTGCAAATGGATCGTACCTGGTACCCCGTAAAACGCTGCGCGCGCGACGACGCAACGGGTTACTGGCCTTGCCGGGATCTTGCGGACGGGCCTCCACCTGAGCCCGAGGAAGTCGGTAGTACCCGCCTCACGAAGCATGCCGATGCCACTGTTAACGCGATTGCACCATCGCTGGTGGTTGTGAATTTCGACCTGCCGTACACCTTGTCGGGCGTGTCGGAACGACATTATTATGGCACTGGCCTGATCGTCGACAAAGAGCGTGGTTACGTGCTCGTCGACCGCAACACGGTGCCCATTGCGATCGGCGACGTCACGGTAACGTTTGCCGGGTCGCTCGAAGTCGAGGGCAAGATTGAGCAGCTGCACCCGCTGCATAATTTTGCAATTATCTCCTACGATCCCGCGAGCATCGGTTCAACCCCGGTCAAGCAGGCGACGTTCAACACGAGTCGGTTGGAGCCTGGCGATGCTGTCTGGGTGGTCGGGATCAAGGCCGACCACCAGCTGGTGCATCAGCGCAGCACGGTGTCCTCGGTTGACCCATTGATGTTGCCGCTATCGCGAACATTGCGATTCCGTGATTCCAACATCGAGGGTATTTCCCTCGTCAACGCACCAAATGACATGGATGGGGTGCTCGTCGACAAGAAAGGGCGCGTGGTGTCGACCTGGTCGAGTTTTGTACTGCAGTCGGGTGGCGATGCGGCGCAGTTCAATCGTGGCGTTGGCAGCGAGCTCGTCAAGCAGTTCGTCGAAACCGTCCGCGAGGGCGGGCCGTTTTACTCGCTGGAGGCCGAGTTCGTCTATGCGCCACTGTTCGCGGCGCGGAAAATGGGCGTCGATGAGGAGTGGGTAGCTCGTCTTGAAGAGAATAACCCTGAACGCCGCCGGGCTTTGAGTGTTACGCGCCTCGTCGCCGGCTCACCGGCGTCCAGGTTGCTGCAAAACGGTGACATGATTCTTGCCATCGATGGCAACGTGGTTACGTCGTTCAGATCGTTGGAAGAGGCCGTGCAGAAGCCGGAGGTCGTGGTAACCGTCTGGCGCAATGACGAGGTGCGTGAAATTAACGTACAGACAGCTGCGCTCGATGGTTCGGGAATCGATCGAGCCATTTCCTGGGCTGGAGCGTTGCTGCAAGATCCGCACCGGGCCATGGCCGCGCAGCGCGGTGTTGATGCGGAAGGCGTGTACGTCGCCTATTTCAGCTATGGTTCGCCGGCAACACGTCACGGCCTCTGGGCAGGACGTCGCGTCGTCGAAGTGAATGAGACACCGACACCGGATCTGCAGTCCTTTATTGAGGTGGTGCGGGGTATGGAACACCGTGAGTCGGTGCGGCTGAAGACCGTGACCTGGAATGACACGGTCGAGGTTATAACGTTGAAGCTCGACAACCAGTACTGGCCTGCTTACGAAATACGACGCAGTGCTGACGGTTGGAGGCGTATCGCTTTTGGCTCCTGAGCGACAATTCGGTACCTGGCTCGCCGGACCGCTCGCGGTACTGGTGCTGGCGGCCTGTGGCCCGGCGGCAGCGCAATCGCTGTACAAGTATCGTGATACTAACGGCGACTGGGTTTACACGGACAGGGCGCCCGCTGCCGCTGCCGCTGAAGAGGTCGAGGTGCGACGCCTGAGCCTCGCCCCGGCTCGAGCGTCGTTGAAGGTTACTCAGGAGCGGGTCGGCGATGAGCTGCGGCTTGTTGCACACAACGGACTGTACGCCCCGGTTGAAGTCGGGCTGGTTATCAAAGCATCGTCAGGCATCAAAGGCCCCGGGGAAGAGGAATCGCTGCGTTGGGTTGTCGCGCCACGCGGCTCGAGGGTATTGCTGCGCCTGCCAGTAGAGCAGGGTGCCGCTATGCCGCGAGTCGATTTCGACTACGACTACATGCCCGGGGACCCCGACGCCGTGCATCACGCGACCAATGGTTACCGGGCGCCGTTTGTTGCCGCTGCCAATTACCCTGTTACCCAGGCATACCCCGATAACATCACACATCAGTCCGCGGACAGCGAGTATGCGATCGACATCGCAATGCCCGTTGGTACTGATGTGATGGCCGCCCGCGGCGGCCTGGTCTTCGATGTAATCAGCACGAATTTCAGCGGTGGAACGAACCGCAAGGAGCATCTTCGTTCCGCGAATATCGTGCGCATACTGCACGACGACGGCACCTTTGCCGTGTATGCACATCTCAACTGGAATTCGATACGTGTCAGGCCCGGGGAGCGTGTGCGTGCAGGTCAGTACATCGCGGATTCCGGCAACACCGGCTTTTCCAGCGGGCCGCATCTGCATTTTGCCGTGCAACGCAACGCCGGCATGCGCCTGGAAGCCGTCGCGGTCGCGTTCGAAGGACCTAACTCCAGGGGTATCGCGCCCGCAACGGGCAACGTGCTTACTTCGTATCCCTAGTTTTCCGCCGCGACCTGCGCTGCATAGGCCAGGCTTGCTCGCTCGATAACGAAGGCGTGCACCGCGTCGCTGTCTTCCTTGCTCAGGATCTGGCCGAAAGCCGGCATGCCAATGTCGCGCAGCATACCGCCGAGTACGATCGCATCCCAGATCTCGTGTTTTTCTTCTGTCAGGTATCGCAAATCCGGTAACACCCCGCCGCTAATTACGCCGGAGCCGTGGCAGACGGTGCAGCGCTCATAGTAGATATCCTTGCCCTTTGCTACCTGAGCATCGCTGACCTCACTGACTGGCGGTTTCGGAAATAGACGGGGTTCAGCGGCCGCCAGGGCAGGCAGCGCCTGATCGGCACCAAGACGAAAAGCAAGAATACGGCTTTTATTCGTTTGCCCGAGCGCGGCGGCACCTTTGCCGCCAAGCAGCGCAAAAATGGAGCCCCAGCCGGCGGCAATCGCGACATGCTGTTGATCATCGACGGCATAACTGACCGGCGCGGCGACAATGCCGGTCTGCGCAGGATACTGCCAGAGTCGCTTGCCGCTGCCGGCGTCATAGGCCGCAAATTCGCCGATCGAACTCCCCTGAAAGACCAGGCCGCCGGCGGTTGCCAGAACGCCACCGTTCCAGGGGCCGGCATGCTGGTAACGCCATACTTCGCGTTGTGAGACCGGATCCCATGCAACCAGCTGGCCCGTTATGCTTTTCATGATTTCGGCGGTGACCGCAGGGTCATCCGGAAACTGCAGATTTTCGAACTCTGTACCGCCGTTCCAAAAGCCTTCGGTGAACTCGAAATCGGGTTCCGTGGCGTACAGCAATGCCAGGTCCTGTGAAGGCAGGAATACCAGCTGCGACGCCGGGCTATATGCCATGGAGTGCCAGTTATGACCACCAAGTCCGGTCGGTGCTATGAGGACCGGCGTTTCACCGTAGCGGGCCTCGGGAACTTCGACAGGTCGACCGGTCGACTTGTCGACACCGGTTGCCCACATGACCGTGACGTAGGGCTCAGCCGAAATCAGCTCGCCGTTCGTTCTGTCCAGTACGTAGAAAAAGCCGTTTTTCGGCGCCTGCATCAGCACCTTGCGCGTATCGCCATCGATCTCGAGTTCGGCGAGTATCATTTGCTGCGTTGCCGTGAAGTCCCAGTTGTCTCCGGGCGTCGTCTGGTAGTGCCAGACGTACTCTCCCGTCGATGGTCTTAGCGCGACAATAGAAGACAGGAACAGGTTGTCGCCGCCGCCCGGGCTGCGCACATTCTGGTTCCAGGGCGAGCCGTTGCCGACGCCGACATACAGAAGATCGAGTTCCGGGTCGTACGCCATCGAGTCCCAGACCGTGCCGCCGCCGCCGTACTCCCACCACTCGCCATTCCAGGTGGCGGCCGCTTTCTCCAGGACCTCGCTTTCAAAGCCGTCCTCGGGATTACCGGGCACGGTATAGAAGCGCCAGCGCATCTCTCCGCTATCGGCATCGTAGGCGCTGACGTAGCCGCGAACCCCGTAATCGGCGCCGCCATTGCCGATAATTACGAGGCCGTTAACCACTCGCGGGGCGCCAGTAATCGTGTACGGCGCCTTGCGGTTGATCGTGTCCGTACGCCAGCGTTCTTTGCCCGTGGCGGCATCGAGGGCCACCAGGTAACCGTCCAGCGTGCCGACGAAAACGCTGTCACCCCAGGCAGCGACTCCGCGATTGACGACATCGCAACAGGCGTATTGTCCCCAGGATTTAGGTACGTGCGGGTTGTAGCGCCAGAGCTCTTCGCCGGTTGCAGCATTCAGCGCGTAGACAATGCTCCAGGAGCCGGTGACATACATACGGCCGTCGATAACGATGGGCGTCGCTTCCATGCCACGCCGGGTTGGCACATCGAAGTACCAGGCGAGACCGAGATTGCCGACGTTGTCCTGGTTTATTTCATCGAGCGGGCTGAATCGCTGCTCGTCGTACGTGCGGCCATGCGACAGCCAGTTGGCGCTATCGCTTGCGGCTGCAAGCAATCGTGCGCTATCTATTGTGCTGACTGCCGGGGCGCCTGCGGTATCGGCTTGAGCCGTTTCGTCCTGCGCGTCTTGCGAACTTCCGCAACCCGCGGCGAGTGCCGCAACGAGCAGAGCTACTACCAGGCTTTTCCAAGGCATTCGTGTATTCCCCAATCAGTTAGCGGCGAGGACGACAATGTAACATCCGTCGCGATCGTTGTCGGCAGCTCGGGTGAAATGACATGCACGGTAGCCCCGCTCGGGCGTGGCCCCGGCGACCTGTGCCGCAGGCACTGAGCCGCTAATCGGCGCTGTTGAACAGCGACTTGCTGACGTGTTGCCAGAATGTCGTGTCGCAGGCGAAACGCAGCTCTTCCCAGCGCGTCCTGGACAGACGTTCGCCACCGTCGGCGAACAGGCCCGTGAAGTAGTCGTTCCAGGCAATCCATTGATCCTGCCCCAGCAGATCACGCTGGTATCACATAAAGGCAAGTGCCCAGATGTCGAGGAGATTCAGCTGGTACTTCTCTCAGCGAACCGCTTCGATGTCTGTCAGCTGCGGGTTTTCACTGCGCATTTTGACCAGGATTTCGGCCAGCGTCGGGTCAAGCATGAACTGATTCGCAAGCTCGGCGTGCATTTCGAAGATGATGTTCTCTGTCGAACCGTGTATTGCGGCGGTGTTTTGACTAAGGCTGAGTACCACGAACAACAGCGAAACGACGACCGCGATAGTGCCCACAATTTCGCCGATAGCGGCCCACTCACCGAGATTTAGTTTTTTCATTTCTCGACCTTATCGTCATTGCCGCCAGTCTCACTGAGCTGGGCGGCAAGGGCTTCCCAGGTCGTAACCGGCATTTCACAGTGCGTTCCGAGGCATCGATACGCGACCGTCTCGCCATCGATTACCGCGCGTTCCGCGAGCGCTCCGGGAAGATCCGACGCCTCATCGTCGATCGCATAGACGAGCCGCCGCGGCGCGTACAGTCTTGCAGCCGCGTCTCGCCATCGTGCGATCTCGTCCGCCGCACCACGAATCACGATGATCTCGGGATGATGCAGGTACTCCTCGAGCGCCGTGATCAGGCTGACATGGCCGTGCGGGTACTCGCTGATCGCCTGCCAGCTAGCCCGCAGAGTGTTCTCCGCGGCAGCAAGGTAGCGCGTTTCGCCAAGCAGAAAGCCAAGGCGCTGCAGGGCAAATGCCGCGACGCCATTGCCGGACGGCACGGCCTCGTCGGCCAGCGGTTTGGGCCGGTGAATCAGCGTTTCGTGATCGTCCGCCGTAAAGTAGAAGCCGCCATCCTCGCGGTCCTCGAAGTGTGCCAGTAGCAGCTCGGCTATTTGTACCGCGAAACCCAGCTGTGCCGAATTCCAGCGTGCCTGCAATAACTCCAGTAGTGCATCGAGGAGAAAGGCGTGGTCGTCAAGATAGGCAGGGAAGCGAGCCTCGCCATCCTTGTAGCTGGCGAACAGACGGCCGTCGACCAACAGGGTTGAGTGGAGGAACTCCGTTGCACGCTCCGCGGCGTCGATGAGGTCGGGACGTTGCAGCGCCTGGCCGGCGATTGCGCAGCCACGAATTGCCAGCGCGTTCCACGACGTCAATTGCTTTTCATCCCTTTCGGGAGGTACGCGCTTCAGGCGTTGCTCGAGCAATGTCGCTTTCGCAGCGTCGATCTTCTGCAGTACGTCCTTTTCCTTGAGGCCCTCTACTGCCGCAATGTCGCTGATCGATTCGCGCACAGTCAGGTGCCACTGTCCCTCGAAGTTGGCGTTCTGGTTCAGCCCGAAACGCCGGGCAAAAACCTCATAGTCATCGCCAAGCAGTTCTCGAACCTGTTCGGGGCGCCACAGGTAATAGGTCCCTTCGTGACCCTCCGAGTCGGCATCACGTGTTGCGAAAAAGCCGCCATTGTCGGACTGCATATCGGCGAGCATCCAGTCGACCGTCGCGTTAGCGGCATCCGCAAACCGATTGTCGCCGGTGGCCAGCGCTGCCTCGGAATACAGTGCGAGCAACGGGCCGTTGTCATACAGCATTTTTTCGAAGTGCGGGATCTGCCAGTAGCGATCGACCGAGTAGCGGCAGAAACCGCCGCCGACGTGATCGAAAATCCCGCCGTCGGCCATGCGTGTGAGCGTCAGAGTCGCCATGAAGAGCGCCTCGACATCCGGTTCGGCGTCGTTTGCAGTGGCACGCCAGTGGCGTAGCAGGCGATCGATCGTGGTCGGGTGCGGGAATTTCGGCGCCGAACCGAAACCACCGTATTCCGCGTCGAAGGTTTGCTCGAAGGTCGCGCGTGCCTCTACAAGCGGCGAAGCGTCGAGCACACTATCGCCGGCGGCGGCTGCCGGTTCCAGCTTGGAGAAAACGTCGACCAGTCTCGCGCTCTGTGAGCGGACTTCGTCGCGCTGTTCCGCGTAGAATTTCGCGACACTCTCAAGCAACTCACTAAAGGCTGGCATACCGTAGCGCGGCTCCTTCGGGAAGTAGGTACCGCCGAAGAAAGGCCGCTGGTCATCGCCGTCGAGGAACATCGTAAGCGGCCAGCCACCGCCACGCTGCGTCAGCAGCTGGTGCGCGGTCTGGTAAATCTTGTCAACATCCGGGCGCTCCTCACGATCTACCTTGATATTGACGAACAGTTCATTCATCAATGTTGCGGTCGCTTCGTCTTCAAAGGACTCGTGCGCCATGACGTGACACCAGTGGCAGGCGGAGTAGCCAATCGAAAGCAGAACCGGCTTGCCGGTCTCCCGCGCAAGCTGAAACGCCTCGTCGCCCCAAGGGTGCCAGTCCACCGGGTTGTCCGCGTGCTGCTGAAGGTAGGGGCTCGATTCCCGCTGAAGGCGATTTGGCATGGTTTCCCCGGAGCATGGCCCCTATGACGCACTGAAGAAACTGACTATGATACCCGTCTTGTAGCAACGCCGAGCTAGATTTGATGCTGACATATCCAGAGATCGACCCGGTAATCTTCTCGATCGGGTTTCTCAAAATCCGCTGGTACGGTTTGATGTATGTCATCGGTTTCCTGTTCGCCTGGTGGCTCGCGAGGCGCCGTTGCGCGCGTCCCGATTCGCCGATCAACGCGGAGCAGGTTGACGACCTGATTTTCTACGGCATGCTCGGCGTCATTGTCGGCGGACGATTAGGCTACGCACTGGTATACGGCTGGAGCCAGCTGATCAGCGACCCGCTTTACCTGTTCAAGATCACAGAGGGCGGCATGTCGTTCCACGGCGGCCTTGCCGGCGTGATGACAGCGATGTGGTTGTACGGACGCAAGCTCGGGCACTCGATCTGGCGCATGACAGATTTTGTAGCGCCCGTCGCGCCGCTTGGACTTGGCTTCGGCCGCATCGGCAACTTCATCAATGGCGAATTGTGGGGCAAGCCCACGGACGTGCCTTGGGGATTCCTCGTGAACGGCCAGGTGCTGCATCCGTCGCAGCTCTACGAGGCGTTGCTCGAGGGATTCCTGCTATTCCTGATCCTCTGGTTCTACACCGCCAAACCGCGCCCGTACCTCGCCGCGTCAGGCCTGTTTCTCCTGCTCTATGGCATCTTCCGTTTCTTCATCGAGTTCTATCGCGTGCCCGATGCGCAACCTGGCTACCTGGCGTGGGGCTGGGTGACGATGGGCCAGGTCCTGAGCTTGCCGATGATAATTGCGGGCGCCGTGCTGTTGATAGTGGCCTATCGGTCGGCCAGCAACGTGGAGGCGAAGGCCTGATATGCGGCAATACCTGGATATGATGCAACTCGTTCGTGACACGGGTGCGCGCAAGGAAGACCGCACAGGTACTGGAACGCTGAGTGTTTTCGGGCACCAGATGCGCTTCAATCTGAATGACGGTTTCCCGCTGGTTACGACGAAGAAACTGCACCTGCGCTCGATCATCCATGAGCTCCTGTGGTTTCTGAGCGGCGACAGCAACATCGCCTACCTGAAGGACAACGGCGTTTCAATCTGGGACGGCTGGGCAGATGAGAGCGGCGAGCTCGGCCCGGTCTACGGTGTGCAATGGCGCAGCTGGCCAACACCGGATGGCGGCAAAGTCGACCAGATTTCAGGGGTCATGCGGCAGCTTCGCGACGACCCGGACTCCCGGCGCATTATCGTCAATGCATGGAATGTCGCCGAGATCGACAACATGGCGCTGCCGCCATGCCACTGCCTGTTCCAGTTTTACGTGGCCGACGGCAAGCTGTCGTGCCAGCTGTATCAACGAAGCTGCGACATCTTTCTCGGTGTGCCGTTCAACATTGCGTCCTACGCGCTGCTGACGCACATGCTGGCGCAGCAGGCGGGTCTCGGCGTGGGAGATTTCATCTGGACAGGAGGCGACTGCCACCTGTATCTGAATCACCTGGAGCAAACGAACGAGCAGCTGGGTCGTGAGCCTTTACCGCTACCGCGGCTAGCGATCAAGCGCCGGCCAAAGAGCATTTTCGATTACAGGTTCGAGGACTTCGAGATCCTGAACTACGAGTCGCACCCGCATATCAAAGCCGCGGTCGCGATCTAGGGCCTGTGAGCACTATTTGAGCATGCCTTGTAGTGCCTGAAAAAGCGCCAATCGAGGCGCGAGGAGAGACGTTTGGTTATTCCAAATGAACGACGAGCAACACTGAGTGGCGCTTTTTCAGGCACTACCCAAA
>RCNG010000070.1_pt1 | contig 36553 bp, 33 predicted proteins | sample 2041371 | NCBI WGS metagenome assembly RCNG01 (sample SAMN09708227, study PRJNA481090) | Marine sediment metagenome, whole genome shotgun sequencing project. | biome: marine sediment; feature: ocean; material: sediment; isolation source: Sewage treatment plant 1 marine sediment (STP1) ... | reverse complement strand
CGGGCCCCGGCCCCGTCGGATCGTCATCTCCGCAGCCGGGCACCAGCATCAACGTGACCAGGACCGGAATCACGGCGAACAAGCCGGCTCTGTGAGCCGGCCTGACAATGGGCCATATCCCGCTGAAGATTTTCATGGTGGTCACAGGTTTTCCTTGGCGCTCACGCGTCATTGACTCTTTCGGCAATTGTACCACATCGGAGCGAAATTCTGCCTCATTTTCGCCCTATCGCCCCGCGACCAGGGGGGATTGCCCGGCCGCCCAGTTACCCCGCAAGGGCCGTCCCTGACCCGTCGGCAGCAGAAGCCAGGAGTACTTCCCGTAGTGACCAACCCGACTTGCCAGCGCCTCCAGCCGGAAGGTCGAGTCGCACAGCACCACCAGATCGGTCAGGCCGGGCTCATTCGGGTCGGCGGCCGCGAACACGAGGTCGTATTCCTTGAGGCTGTAGCGCTTGCCCCCCAGGAACACCGTGGAACCGGAAACGACCAGCTCCGGCGGCAGGAACTGCTTCAGGAAAACGGCGCCTGGATTGAACACCACAGCGGCGTGCCCGCCCGCCGGCAGGGATTCGTCTTCAACGAACAGGAAGTCGTCCTGTTCCGAAAAACCGGCGGCAAATTCCCGGGCCGCCCCGATCAGGTCGTCAGGCCCCTCTGCGGCAACGAATACCGGTTCCTCTTCAGCGAGGACCTGACTGATGGTGGGTTCGATCTCCTCGGAATGCAGTCGCCGGAAAAGGTGGCAGTCCGGATCCACCGCCAGACCGGTGATCTCCTCGGCCTCCAGTTCGAAGGTGGCGGTCGCGCCGTCGAATACGACCATGTGCTCCTGCTCACCTTCGCCAGTGGTCAGAACCACCGGCACTTCCAGGTGGTAGGCGGGCTCCCCCTGCTCGAGCGTAAAGACGACCTTGTCCTTCTCGAAAGCCACCGGCCCGAGGTCCAGGTCGGGGGCGCCGGTCCAGGTCAGCCACTGCTCGCTGAACTGCGTCAGGTCCCGGCCGGAGGTGGCGGCAAAGGCGGCCAGGAAATCGCTCCAGGCGGCCTTGGTGTAGTGATGCTCGGCAGCCACCTTCCGCAGCCCGGCCAGGAAATTTTCCCGGCCGATCGCCCGATCGGCCATGTGGAAGACCATCATGCTCTTGCCGTAGCCCACGGACCGGGTCGCCCCGCTGTGCCGGCTTATGAATTCGGACAGGGGGAAATCCTGGGCGGGATCCTTCACGTAGGCCGCATAGTTTTTCAGCAGGGTGCGACGATATTCGCGGGCCGCCTCCTCGCCTTCCAGTTCCTTGTAGTGGTAGTCGGCGCAATAGACCGTCAGGCCTTCGCACCAGTTGCCCCGGTCCGTATCGACGAACACCGAATTGCCCCACCAGTTGTGGGCGATTTCGTGGCCGAAACTCGTGTAGGGGATGAAGGGCAGCCGCAGGACCTGGCTGCCCAGCAGGGTGTAGGACGGCATCCCGTAGCCGGTGGGGAACCAGTTCTCTACGGTGGCGAACTTGGTGTAGGGATAGGGACCGATCATCTCTTCGTACATCTCGATGTAGGCCCGGGTGCGCTCCATGTAGGTGGCGCGCAAGCGGGCATCGTCCTCCAGGAAAAACGTGTAGCTGATCACGCCGTCGCGCACCGGCTCCTCGTGGACGACATACCGGTTGGCGATGATGTTGATGCCGTCGGAGGGATTGTCCGCAACCCAGCGGGTCCGCAGAAGACCATCGGCGACCGCGTGCTCGGTCCTCCGCCCCTGGGTCACGGTCTCGAACCCTGCGGGCGTGGTGATGCGCAGATCATGGGTCGCCATGGTGTTTTCCGCCCAGAGCAACCATTGGGACATGGAGGACAGGTAGATGCCTTCCTCCCCGATCGTGGCCGTGATCTCGCCGCCGACGTTTTCCCGCGAAAAAACCACGTCGTCAACGGGCTCGTGGAAATTACCCTTGTAGACGAGAGTCAGCTCACCGCCGGCTTCTGTCAGGCCGAGCCCGGCCAGATCCACCCTCTGGAAGGGCCCGTCTTCGTCCTCATCCTGGAAAATCAGGGCACCGCCCGCCTGGTTCTGCAGGATCTTCACCACGAATTCGGGGCCCAGGCGCAGGCCGCTGAGGCCTGCGGGAACCGTCAGCCGATCGGTGATCTGGACCGTGTGGCTGTCGATGTCGAAGGAAATCTCCGCCTGGTGAGCAATTACCGGCATGAGGGCGGCGGCCAGGCTCGGGACCAGCAGAAATCCGGCCATCAGAGCCGAAAAAAGAGCGCTTCGAGCAGTAAGGCGGGATCTCCCTGCCACTGTATTCTCCTTGCGGAAAGTCGGGACCAGGCTGGCGTGAACACCGGAATCAGGGCAAAATATCCGAATTTTTTCCGGAACTGATCGGGGGATGGAACCCGCCAGAGAATAGTCCCTGGGGCCCCGGAGGCGCAAGTTTCCAGTCAAGGGGACGCAAAAAGGGCGGAAACCGCGAAGAGGGTGCGGTTCCCGCCCGGGGGGAAAATTGTGGCATGGGATCAGCCCACCGATCTCAAACCGGGTTTCGACGGGGACTTATCCTGGTCGGTCCTCCCCATCTTCAACAGGAAGCAGTCCTCACCCCGGCTGTACACGAGCCCCAGGACGAGTCCGAAGATGGCGTGGCCCATCAGGCTGGGGAGCATGTTCGACGCCGCGGTCGTGTTCCAGTTCACCCCGAAGCCCATGCCCAGGAAAAGCGGCATCAAGGTCAAGGGGCCCAGCACCCACCAGACCGCTCCGTAGGCCATGCCCGCGATCAATCCGCTGACCTTGCCCGTCACCACCGGTCCCAGCAGGAGCCCGAAGGATCCGCCGATCCCGGCGCTGATGCCCAGATGCACCAGGAACCCGACCAGGGCGTTGGGAACACCGACCATCTTTCCGATCATGGGCAGGGTGCCCATGAAGCTCATCATGATGCCGAAAACTACTCCGCCGACCAGTCCTCCGACGATTCCGTGCTTGATTCTGTTGGCGTTCATTGATCTCCTCCTTAAAATATGTTCAGGTCCACCCGAGGTGGATCTTGTTGGAATCCGCTGTCGGTCACAGGAGTGAGTGGGCTCGGCCGTCGTTTTGTTACAGTTTTTTCCACCCGGGAGTTTGACGCCCAGATGTTGTTTTCCCTGGCGTCCGAAGATTTTTCCGGTCCTGAATTCCTGGATCTGCTCCAGGCCCGGGACGAAGCCGCCCTGCACCGGCTGGTGAAGACCTACCTTCCCCAGATCCTGCGTGCCGCCCGGGGTGCGGGTCTCAGTCCACAGAATGCCGAGGATGTCTGCCAGATAACGTTCGTCACCTTCATCCAGAAAATCGACGCCTTCGAGGGGCGATCCCACGTGCGCACCTGGTTGTTCGGGATTTTGTATCGTAAGATTTCAGAGATGAGGCGGACGGCATCCCGCGAAGGGTCGGCCGAAAGCATCGAGGAGGTCATGGAGTCCCGGTTCAAGACCGACGGCCACTGGCAGCGGCCTCCGCGCGACACGGACATGGCCGCCTACGAGAGGGAAGTCCGGGAACATCTGGCCGATTGCCTCGAAGGACTGACGACCGACCAGCGGATAGCCTTCACCCTGCGGGAAGTGGAAGAGATGGAAAGCGATGAGATCTGTCAGACCCTGGACGTCAGCCGTTCAAACCTGGGCGTGCTGCTCTTCCGGGGCCGCAACCTGTTGCGGGAATGTCTCGAAAAAAGAAACATCAGAGGTTGATCGAACATGTTGAAGTGCCGAGACCTGTCCCAGCTCGTGGCCGCCGACGAAATCGAGGAGTTCGGTTTCATGAAGCGGATGGAGCTGAAGTTCCACCTGTTCATGTGCCGGCACTGCCGCAACTACGTGGCCCAGATCCGGTCCCTCGGCCAGGGCGCCCGGGACATCGCCTCCGCCGACGGGCCGGGCCAGGATCAGCTGGAGAAAATCGAAAAAAAGATCTGCCACCACATCTGCAACGACGCCCCCGGTTCGGAATAGCCCGGGTCAGTCCACCACCACCTCGACCAGGACCATCTCCTTCAGATATTTCGCGGCCGCGGCCTGCAGGTCATTCAGGGTCAGATCGTCGTAGGCGGTCAGTCCGTTCAAGTAGCCCGGGATGTCGCCTTCCAGCTCCGCCATGGCCAGATAGTAGGCCTGCCCCATCGAGGACAGCCGGCGCATCATCATGCGGCCGGAGCGGGCGGCGCGGATCTTGTCCATCTCTTCCTGGGTGACGGTAGCCGCGTCGAACCCGGCGATGAAGTCTTTCAGGGCCTGCCGGCCCTCGTCCTGGCGTTCGACCGGCGGATTGATCCACGAGGTGAATTTACCCCGCTCACCGATCACCTCGAGCGAGGCCCCCACGCTGTAGCTCAGCCCCCGGGTTTCCCGCAGGTCCATGGCCATCCGGTCGGACAGGATGGCCGTGACCAGCTTCAGGGCGCCCGCATCGGTCTTCTCCACCGCCATGAGCGACCCCAGCCGCACGGCCGCCATCTGCCCGCCGACGTTGGCCGTGAGGGTTTCCGGATGGGTTGTCACCGGGGTGATGGGAAGGCCCGATGTCGGCGTCCCTTTCCCGCTCAGCTGGTCTTCGAGAGTGGACTTCAACGTCTCGTGGGTGGCGGGACCCACGATGGAGAAGATCAGATTCTCCGGAGAGAACGCTTTGCGGTATACCGTCCGTACCTGGTTGAAATCGAGGCCGGCCAGCGAGGCGGGATCTCCTTCTGCCGGCAACACCAGGGGGTGCTCCCCGTACAGCGCCGCATTCAACATGGCACCTGCGGTACTGCGGGCGCTGGCCTCCTGCCGCTCCATTTCCTTGATCCGGTCCTGACGCACCTTGTCGAAAGTGGCGTCGTCGAAGGTGGCGTGCTGCAGCACGGTGATCAGCAGGTCCAGCACCTCGGGCCCGTATTCGGCCGCCGTTTCGATCCGGATGAAACTGAACCGGCCGTTGGTGTAGTAGTTGTCCATGGGGATGCGGTCGTCGTCCACCAGCTTGACCACCGCCCCCAGGTCGCGCAGACGCCGTGACAGGCAGACCTTGTCACAACCGGGGATGCCCTCGCTCAGGAGGCGGTGCACAATGTCCAGGGCCCCGGCCAAAGCGTTGTCCCGATCGATGAGGGACCGGCCTCGCACCGCCAGGTGGATGGCGGTCAACGGGCTGTCCGGATTGGTCTGGCTCACCAGGACCGCCCCGTTGGCCAGGACCGAGCGATCGACCTGCAAGGGCGTTGGCGCGGCGGGGGCCGGCGGAGCGGTCGCGGTCCCGGCCTCGTCCCCGCCTGTGGCGGCCTGCTTCTTCATGGCCGTGGCCATGGCCGGGGGCATTTTCATTCCCGCGGGCATTTTCATTCCCGGCGGCATGCCGCCCATGCCGCCTTCCTCCTTGGCCTGGGCGGGATCCGGCTCGATGAACACCGCCAGGGCCGGAGCATCGACCAGCCAGTTGGTCAGGACGCGGGTCACGTCCTCGGCGGTCACGTTCCGCAGTCCGTCGAGATAGTTGATGAAGAAGTCCGATCCCCCCAGCACGATCGATTCGGCCGTGTAGATGCCTGTCATGCGCAGCTGTTCCCGCTGCAGGAGGGTTTCCACCTCGGACATGCGCACGATGCCGAGGATGTCCTCGCCCGTGATTCCCATCTCCACGGCGCCGACCACGGCGTCCTGGACCAGGCGGTAGACCGACTCGGGTTCCGCTTCATCGGGCAGGGTGAATTCCAGGGTGAGGCGGCCGAATCCGGGCGCCTTTTCCCACCACAGGCCCAGGTCAGGCCGCACCGCTGGTTCGAGATCGTCCAGGGCCCGGGTCAGGATGCCGCTGCCCTCGAGGCCCAGCAGCTCCGTCATGACCAGGAAGGGGAAGAATTCCGACATCCCGTAGGACGGGGCCTCGAACGACAGGGCGAGGATGCGTTGGTCACCCCCGCGCCTGGAGATCGTCGACGTGCGGTCGATCAGGGCGGCGGGCCGGAACCCGTCCAGGTCGACCGTTCCCGGCGAGGGTGTTCCGTAGTAGGTCTCCAGCAGTACCAGCGCCTGGTCCCGATCGAAATTGCCCGCCAGGGTCAGCACCATGTTGTTGGGCATGTACCAGTGCTTGTAGAAATCGTAGACGTCATCCCGCACCATATGCTCGATGGTCGACTTCGTACCGACGGTCGGCAGTTCCAGACTCGATCCCGAGAACAGGGCCTGGCGCAGAGCCGTTTCCGCGTAGTGGCCGGGCCAGTCGCGGCCCTGAACGATCTCGCCCACCACGATGCCCTTTTCCTTGGCGAACTTGTCTTCGGGCAGGATGGAGTGGAAGAGCATCTGCGACTGGATATCCAGGCCCGTTTCCATGGCGGCCGCCGGGATCACCATCATGTAGTTGGTGTAGAAATCCGTCGTGTTGGCGTTGTTGTAGGCACCCGCGTTGTCCGCCAGGTCGTACTGCTCTTCCTGGGTGTACTTCTCGCTGCCGTTGAACAGCAGGTGCTCGAGCATGTGACTCATGCCGCTGGTGCGGTAGTCCTCACGCGCCGAACCCACCTTGACCTGGGTGTAGATCCCGACCATGGGCTGGGCGGGATTGCGCATCAGGATCACTTCCAGGCCGTTTTCCAGGCGCAGGATCTCGATGTTGTCCGGCAACGGGTGGAACACCGGATCCAGGTTGGGATCGAGGTATTCCCCCCCGTGGCTCTGGGCGGTTGCCGTGGTCGCGTTTCCGGCGGTCATCAGGCCCAGCAGGGCCAGGACGGTCAACAGTCTGGACATCTTCAAGATCGTTTCCTCCGCAGAAAGGTTTTCTCCCAAAACATCAACCCTGGGCTGCTTCGGCCCCATCAATGATCCCTACGAAATCGGCCGGCTTGAGCGACGCGCCACCGATCAGGCCGCCGTCCACGTCGGGCAGGCCGATCAGTTCGCGGGCGTTGCCCGGCTTGCAGCTTCCCCCGTACAGGATGCGCATGTAGTCGGCCACTTCCTGCCCCAGGACCCCGGCCAGCACCTGGCGCGAATAGGCGTGCATCTCCTGGGCGATTTCCGACGTGGCGGTTTCGCCGGTGCCGATGGCCCATACCGGCTCGTAGGCCAGCACGGTGTTGTAGGCGTTGACGAACTCCAGCCGCGGCAGCACGCCTTCGAGCTGGGCCTTGACCACTTCCTGGGCGCGGCCGGACTTGCGCTCTCCGATCACCTCGCCGAAGCAGAAGATGGCCTTCAACCCCGCCTTGTGGATCAGGTCGATCTTGGCCACGAACATGTCGTCGGTTTCCTTCTGGTACTCGCGCCGTTCGCTGTGGGCGACGATCACGTACTGGCAGCCGGCCTCGGCGAGCATTTCGGCCGACACCTCCCCGGTGTAGGCGCCCCCAGCCTGGTCGGCGCAGTTCTGGGCGCCCAGCAGGACAGGATCTCCCTGGGCCACCTCGGCTACCGCGGGGAGGCTCACGTAGGGCGGGCAGACCAGGACATCGCCCTTGAGCTCGCGGCCCCTGAGAAGACCGCTCACGCCCTCGGCCAGTTCGCGCCCGGCAGCGGGCCCCATGTTCAGTTTCCAGTTTCCAGCCACCAGATATCGGCGCATGATGGGCTCCTTGAACTTGCTGACGTTGAATAACCAGGATTCGATCGGGGTATTATATGAAATACTGCGCCGATAACGAAGAAAGGAATGGCGATGAACAGGGGTTACAAGTGTGAAAAATGCGGCCACACCGCTTTCGAAACCAGCGAATTCCGGGCTACCGGGGGCTTTTTGACCAAGATCTTCGACATCCAGAGCAAGAAATTCACGACCGTTTCCTGCACCCAGTGCCAGTACACCGAACTCTACAAGGGTGACCAGAGCTCCCTGGGGAACATCTTCGACTTCATGACCAGGGGATAGGCAGGATCCTCCCTGCTTGCCGTTGACCCGCCAAATGGTCTAGGATTGTGCTTTGGGGGGATCGCAAACGCGTTTCCGCTCTCCTTTCCCACTTCCCGGGGAGAGCTGTGTGATCGGCCAGACCATCAGCCACTACCGTATCACCCGCCAGCTCGGCGCCGGCGGCATGGGAATTGTCTACGAGGCTGAAGACCTCGACCTCAAGGTCACCCGCGCTCTGAAATTCCTCCCCCCGGGTTCCGCCGTCAGTGAAGAAGATATCCTGCGTCTGGAACGCGAGGCCCGGGCCGCGGCCGCCCTCGAGCACGGCAACATCTGTCCGGTCCATGAAATCGGGCGCGACGGCGAGCAGACCTTCATCGTCATGTCCTTCCTGGAGGGACAGACCCTGGCCGAACGCCTGGATGACGACGAACCCCTGTCCATCCCCCAGGCCCTGTACATTACCGGTCAGGTGGGCCGGGCCTTGAGCCGGGCCCACGGGGCCGGGATCGTTCACCGAGACATCAAACCCGCGAACATCATGCTCACTGAAGACGGTGAGCCTGTGGTCATGGACTTCGGCCTGGCCAAGGCCAGCGGCATGACCCGGGTCACCAGGACCGGAGCGACTCTCGGCACCGCGGCTTACATGTCACCGGAACAGGCCAAGAGCGATACGGTCGATGGCCGGTCCGACATCTGGTCCCTGGGTGTAGTGCTGTACGAGATGTTGGCCGGCCAAGTCCCCTTCGGAGGGGATCATCTGGCGGCGGTGGCCTACGCCGTCCAGCATCGCAAGCCGGAATCTCTGACCAGGCTGCGGCCGGAAGTCCCGGTGGATCTGGAGAGGGTGGTCCTGCGCGCGATGGCCAAGGATCCCGCGCAGCGATACCAGACTGTGGACGATTTCATGGACGACCTGTCGGCGGTGCAGGCCAAGCAGGGGCTGGACCGTCGCACGCTATGGCAGGACCGGATCCGCAAAACGCAACAGAACAAGTTTCTGGTGGCCGGCCTCCTGGCCGCGGTCCTGCTCGCAGCTGCCGCCCTGGTTTTCTGGCCGCGTTCGCGGCCGATCCGGTCGGTGGCCGTGCTACCGGTCCAAAACCTCACCGGGGACAGTGAACAGGAATTCCGCTCCGCAGGCATGACCGACGGCCTGATCTTCGCCCTGTCCAGCCTGGAGGCCAGGCCCCGGGTCATCTCCCGTCAAACGATCATCAAATACCGGGATTCGGAACTGACCCTGCCGGAGATCGCGAGGGAACTCGGGGTCGACGCGGTGGTGGAGTCGTCCCTGTTAGAAGTTGGGGACCGGATCAAGGCCTCCATCAAGCTGATCGAATCCGAGACCGAAGAGACGCTCTGGGCCGACACCTATGAAGAACCCCTTGACCACATAATGGGGCTGTACGGGCAGGCGACCCGGGACATCGCCCGGGCCATGGATCTGGGATTGTCGGCCGATGATAGGGAGCATCTCGAATCGGCTGCCGTGGTGGATCCCGCGGCCTACAAAGCCTACCTCAAGGGACGGTTCTGGCTGGGCAAGGACAAGGACCCCGACCATGCCGCCAAGTCGGTCGCGTTTTTCGAGGAAGCCATCGCCCGGGATCCTAACTTTGCCCCGGCTTGGGCGGGGTTGGCCCAGATCCACAGCAACCTCGTGGTGTTGACCGGCCGGACTGGAATCGAGCACGCCGATATCGCCCGCAGGGCCGCCCGCAAGGCCCTCGAACTCGACCCCGGGGCGGCCATTAGCCGCGCGGCTCTTGCTAACGTTTTCATGCTGATCGACCTGGATTGGGCGGCCGCAGGTAACCAATGGGAAAAGATTCCTCCCCGGGACCGGGAAAGTGTCCCGGGCTATTCCATGTTCCTGCGCTGTTCGGGTCGGTTCGACCAGGCGATCACCTGGTCCCGGAAGGCCCTCGCCGCAGAACCGATGTTATCCGAACGGATCTTGAACCTGGCCACCAGCCTGGCCTGGGGCCGCCGTTATCACGAGGCGGAACCTGTCCTGGAGCATCTGCTGGAATACTACCCCGATGATTTTTGGGGCCAATACACTTTGGCCCTCTGCCTGGAAAGAACCGGGCGGCACGAGCAAGCCCTGGCCGTGTTCCCTCAGGCCCTGGACAGCTCGCTGTTCCTCATCATGGGCGACAGGGCCCGGGTCGAGGGGGAGATTGCGGGCATGCTGGAGGAGATGGAGGAAACCGGGACAACGGACCTGGCCTGGCACCTGTCCCGGCACTACGCCTGGCTGGGTAATCGGGAACAGGCCCTGCGCTGGCTGAAGGTGGCCAGCGTTGATCATCCCAAAGATTTCTGGATTGCCAATGCCACCGCGGAATTCGACTTCCTGCGTTCCGAACCGGAATTCATGGATTGCCTGCGCCGGGCCGGGTTCACCGAGGAGATGGTGGCGGCATCGCAGGCTTTGGCCTCGGAGAAAATATTAGGGGATTCTTAAACCGGGGTTAGTGGGGGCTGAGCTCCCGGTCACACCTTCGGCAAAAACGCCAGCAGAAGTCGGGCCATGCGTTCCCGCACCATCTTGCCGACCTCCACCACGTCCTGGTGCGACAGTTCGGGCTGCCCCGTTTCGCGCGCGGGGTTGGTGATGCAGGACAATCCCACCGGCGACACCCCTAGCCGCTTTAGCAGCACCGTCTCGGGCGCCGTGGACATGCCGACCGCATCGCAGTGGATGCGGCGCAGCATCCCGATCTCGGCCTTGGCCTCGTAGGCAGGGCCGTACATGCTGGCGTAGGTGCCGCTGTGCATGGGCACGCCCGTCTCGGCGGCGGCGGCCACCAGTTTGCGGGCTAGGTCCGGATCGAACAGATCGGCCACCCCTCCGCTGCGGCCCACTTGGGCCAGGGCGGCGGAGGTTTCGGCATCCGTACCGGCGGCCGGGGCGAAGGGCTGGGCCAGCAATCCGCGCAGGGCGTCGTGCAGGTGCATGTCGATCTGGTCGCGGATCACCATCAGGTCGCCCGGAATATAGTACCGGTTGAGGCCGCCGGCGGCGTTGGTCACCACCGCGGTGTCGATGCCCAGGCAGGCCAGAACCGCCGTTGGCAGCAGCAGCTCGTCGAAGGGGAGCCCCTCGTAGGGATGCAGCCGTCCCTGCATGACCACCACGGGCACGCCGGCGGCCTTGCCGCACACCAGCCGGCCCGAGTGTTCGGCCACCGAGGTCGTGGTGTAGCCGGGGATCTCCCCGTAATCGACGGCTTCAGCGTCGTCCACCGCGTCCACGAAGTTGCCCAGGCCGCTGCCCAGGATCAGGCCCACCTTGCCGCCAAAACCCCGGTCGCTCAGGAAATCAACGGCTTCGGCCACCCGCGGCCGCCACGATTCGGCGAGGATCATCAGACGCTCGTTCATGGCCGGCCCACCTTCCGGCTGTCCAGGTCGAACTTGTCGCGCAACGAGGTGAAGGTCTCCAGGGCCTCGTGGATCATCGCGCCCTTCTCCTTTTCAGGAAGGAACGCGCTCTTGAATCCGTTGACGAGGAGGTTTTCGGTCTCCAGCAGGGTCAGGTCGAAGGTGTCGACCGCCAGGCGCAGTTCCCGCGCGGGCGAGGTGCGCGCGAACAAGGTGTTGTCCGTGTTCAGGCAGACCCGCAAACCCTCCTTCAGGTAGAAACGGAAGGGATGCTCCGCAAGGTTCTCGACGGTGCAGCTCTGGAGGTTGCTGCTCAGACAGATCTCCAGAGGCACCCGGTTGTTGGCGACGTAGGCCATCAGGTCCGGATCCTCCTCCAGGCGGGTGCCGTGGCCGATCCGGTTCGCGCCGCAGTGGTGCAGGGCCTGGTGGATGGACTCCGGGCCGAAGCCTTCGCCCGCGTGGATCGTGACGTTCTGGTTGTGGTTCATCACGTGGTAGAACGCTTCGAGATGGTTCTTGGCCGGGTAGTCCTGCTCGGCGCCGGCCAGATCGAAGGCCACCACGCCCCTGCCCTTCCAGGCCACCGCCAATTCGGCCAGTTCGAGAGATTTGGCGGGTTCGATGGTCCGGATCCCCGTGATGATGATTCCCGATTTGATGGCCCCCGGGGTAACCGCCTCATCCAGGCCCCGGCGCACGGCCGCGACCGTCTGGTCCGGCGTCAGGCCCTGCTGGGTGTGCATGAGGGGGCAGAACCGGATCTCCAGGTACCACACACCCTGGGCGGCGAAGTCCTCCACCAATTCGCGCGCCACTCGGGCCAGGCTGGCTTCGGTTTGCAGCACGGCCGCGGTGTGGTCGAAATGCTTGAGGAACTCGTGCATGACGGCCTCGCGGTCGGCGGGAAAATACAGTGCGCGCACCTGTTCCGGGTCGTCGGGCATGTCCATCCCGACGGCGCGACCGAGTTCCATGAACGTCTCCATGCGCAACGAGCCGTCCAGGTGGCAGTGCAAGTCCGTCTTGGGCAGGGCCGTCAGCAGGGCGTCGGGTATGTCGGGGCCGCGCAGCAGATCGCTCGGCCGGTAGTCGCTTGATTTCAAGTTTCATCCCCGTTTCGGATATGCAAAGACGGTCACCCGCCGTTTCGTTCGTGCTTGTCGATGTGGAACTCGCGGATCATCCCCAGCAGGTCCTCCTGGGCCTTCGCATCATCCCGCAGATTGATCTTCTCGGTGTCGATGGTCCGCACCGGGCACAGGGCCGGGGCGCGTTCGATCCAGTCCTCGTAGGCCAGGTGCAGGTCCTGCAGGAAATCGAGCGGGATCTCCGACTCGCAGCCCCGCCCCCTCTGCCTGATCCTTTCCAGCGCCGTTTCGGGCTGGCACTTCAGATATATGATCAGATCCGGCGGGGACAGGAAGGACACCATGTTGCGGAAGACCTCGCGGTAGTTTTCGTAGTCGCGGTCGTCCATGCAGCCACGGCGGTGCAGGGTGGGCGCGAAGATCTCCACGTCCTCGTAGATGGTGCGGTCCTGCACTGCGGATCCCTTGTGGTCGAGGATGAGCTTCTGCACCTCGAACCGCTTGCTCAGGAAATAGACCTGCAGGTGGAAGCTCCAGCGCTTCATGTCCTTGTAGTAGTCGTCGAGGTAGGGGTTGTTGATGACCGGCTCGAAGTGCATCTGCCAGCCGAACACCTCGCCCACCATGGTAGTGATCATGCTCTTGCCCACGCCGATGTTGCCGGCGATCGAGACGAAAAACGGCGTGGCCGGGACATCCTTCTTGGGAAACTTCTTTTTCAGGGCGCTGATACTCACGATGTCACTCCGCTTCAACCGGTCATGAATTTTTGTTCGAATTCCTCGACCACCTCGCGCAGGTGATCGGGGAGCATCTGCCGCGCCGTCAGCTCGATTTCGCTGGGCACATGGGTGAACCGGGCCAGGGCCAGGGCGCCCGCCATGCAGGCCTGCGTGTCGGCGTCGCCGCCGAGGGAGACGGCCAGCCGCACGGCGTTTTCCCAGTCGGTGCCTTCCAGGAAACAGATGATCGCCTCGGGCACCGAACCCTGGCACGAAACGTCGAACACGTAGCCGGGCCGGATGTCCTGGACGGTGCGGTCCAGGTCGTAACCGAACCGGTCGGTGATCTCCTTTTTGATGGCCGACGGCTCGGCTCCCTGCCGGGCCATCAGGATGCCGAGGGCCATCGCCTGGGCCCCTTTGATCCCCTCGGGATGGTCGTGGGTCACGACCGCCGATTTTTCAGCCTCGCGCAGGACCTCTTCCTCGGTATCGAAGGCAAACCCTACGGGGCTGACCCGCATCGCCGAACCGTTGCCCCAGCTGTTGTACGGTTTGCCGTGTTTGCTGGACAACCAGTTTTTGAACCCCGCTCCGTAACCCGCCAGGGGATAGAGCCGTCCGAAGATCCGGTAGTTCTCGGCGTAATCGCCGTCGGTCAGCAGCGAAAACGCCGTGGCCACCGTCAGCACGGTGTCGTCGGTGAACCTGCTGGCCTCGGTGAACAGGGGAAAGTCCAGGGACTTGTGGGGGGAGAATTCATGGGCGGACCCGATGATGTCCCCGGCAATGGCACCCAGCATGGCTTTCCCTCCTTGGCGGTGGATTGATGGTGAGTGATTATCGGTCACCGAGCCGGGTTAGGGCAAGCTTTCCGTTACCGGGACGTCGACTTGTCACATTCCCATCAGTGGCCGCGCCACGACCATGTAGGCCACCGCCGCCGCGGTGTGACTCAACAGGGCCGGCCAGACAGAGCCGGTTTTTTCACGCAACCAGCCCCAGCCGATTCCCGCGGCGAGGATCGCCGCCAGGAACAGGACGGCCACCGCAAGGTTCCCCACCAGGAGGTAGACCGTCACGCCGTGGTAGCTGGCGTAGCAGGCGGCGGTCACGAAGATGGCTGCGGCGCGGGGCCGGCGGTCCGCCAGATCACCATGGATGAAGCCGCGCCAGTAGAGTTCCTCGGCCGGGCCGTTGACGAGGGTCATGAACCAGAACAGTGCCGCCAGGTTGGTGGGGTCCACACCCCACCGGGCCAGGACGGCGGGCACGTCCTGGTCGGCCAAAAGCGCATCTCCCTGCCACCGGAAAACGAGAATGGTTCCGGCCGCCAGCACGAGTCCCAGCAGGAGGCCGATCCCGATTCCCCGGGCGGTGCCGGGGCCGGTCAGGGCCAGATCACGAAGGTGCCGGGAAAACGGATAGCGGCGGACCACGAGGTTGCGGACCGCCGGCAGGATGAGGCAGAAGCCCAGGTGGTAGACCGCGAAGACGGCGAAGACGTTGTGCCAGAGGAGCAGGCAGGCGACGACCGAGGCGGGGGCGGCCAGCAGCCAGAACCAGGTTCCGATGCCGATCCCGGATTCAGCCTGCGGGGAACTGGAAATCAATAGGGCCCGCCATCATCACCAACGGTTTCCTGGTAGTATTCGCCGGAGATGAGTCGAACCACCGAGTTGCTGTTTTCCAGGGTGACAAAAACATAGGCGCCAAAGAAGGCCTCGCCGGTGTTTCCGGCCTTGTCGAAAACCCCCAGGGACGTGGGAGCCAGAGTTTCATCGTCACCCGTGGACTGCATCAGAAATTCCCCGGTGGGGGTGAACAACTGAATGCGTCGGTTGTTCGTGTCGGCCACGAAGATCCGGCCGCTGCCGTCGATCGCCACGTCCGATGGTCGGTCGAATTCCCCGACTTCAACACTGGGTCCGCCCACCCAGTCCTCCTCGTTGCATTCCGCCGCATTACCCAGCACGAATTCCGATGCCGAAGCCGGGGTGCAAGCCTCGGGAGGATCAAACAGGACCGCGAATCCCCGGAGGTCCATGTCGAGGAGGTCAGGGGTGCTGTTGAACCGGATCACCCAGTTGCGGTTGGTGGCCACGTCGCAGACCAGTAGAGAATCTTCACTGTCGGTCGCCATTCCCGCCGGATCGTGGACGAACCGGGCGCCCGCCCCGTCGGCCCGGGCCAAAACACCATGGGGGTCCAAACCCTCGGCCAGGGAAAAAGCGTAGCGGTGGATCACCCCCGATAGGGGATCCGAAAGATACAGGTATGTCCGCGCCCCGGGCACTTGCTGGATTCCCGAAGGGTTGGTGGCCATGCCCGTGACGGTCTGGACCTCCGGAAGAGAGCTGGATCCCAGTCGCTGCCCATCGATGGTGTCGTACCAGACGACGCTTTTGGTGTCGTCTTCCCAGACAAATACGAAATCCGCTTCCCCATCCACACACAAGGCGAGTGGACCTTCCAGGCCGGTCACCTGGAATTGCAGGTCGAAATCCGTTTCATACTTGGAAAGTGTCCCGGGTGTCAGAACGAAAAGGAAGCTCCCGCCTCTGGTCAGTTGGATCGCCGGCCCATCGACTTCATAGGTTTCATCCACGGTGTATTCGTCGAGAGAAAACACGCCCTTGGCCTGGGGAATGGCGATCTTTTCCCCGCAGCCCGAGATCAGCAGCCCCAGCGAAAGGGCCAATGATACGACCAGGACCGACAGGACTGTCTGGTGGCGCTTCATCGCGATTCCCTTCGCCAGGAATCCGTATCCTTGGGTCTGGTCAACGGTGAAAGATCCACGGAAATATGGTGGATGATGCCGAAGGCCCCCATGTCGCTGTAGGCGTAATCCACCCGCAACAGGAACTGATTGCGCTTGAGCTGCAGGCCAAATCCGGCCGCCCAGCCGGCTTCCGTCCGGCCCGTTTCGTAACCCCCGCGCAGGAACAGCATCTCCCGCAGGCCCAGTTCGGTTCCGAAACGGAAGCTTTCCTGGTTGTCGGAGGGATGGTTGAAGTCCGCCGTGGTCACCAGGCCAATATTCCGGCTCAAACCCCAGGTCTTGGCTGCGCCGAAGGTGCCCTCGGTGGGCGCGGGAAATTTCTGAAAATCCGTGGCTGCCTGGTAGCCGTCGGGCATGGCGGGCGGAGTTCCGCCCGGCTTGAGGTTGCTGCCGAAGTTCTTCACCGCGAAACCGACTCTCAAATCTCCCAGACCCACGAAATAAAGTATGCCCAGATCCGCCAGGAGGGCTTGGATCTGATATTCATCCAGGTTCTCCTGGTAGAATTTCAGGGTGCCGCCGATGGAGAAACGGTCGGTCATGGACCGGGCCAGGGTGGCGCCCACGAAAAACTGGTTGGCATTGAAATACTGGCCAGTACCAGCCTGGTGGAATTCATCCGTGCGCAGGATGTCCCCGGAACGAAGGACTCCCATCGAGAGGCCAAATCCGTAATTCTGGCCGCGGCGGTGGAATGAGAGATAGTCCAGGTCGATTCCGGCGGTGTACTTGCTATGACTCGCGTAGTAGTTCGTCCGGCCCGGAGTCCGCATGATCCCGGCGGCATTCCAGTACAGGGCCGAGGCGTCCGTGGCCATGGCGGTGAAAGCCTTCCCCAGGGCCACCGAGCGGGCGCCGACGGGAATACGCAGGAACTGAGCCCCGGCGGTGCCCGCGTTTTCCTCGCCGAAAAGGGTCAGGAGATCGGCGGCACCAGCACCGGTCACTGATCCCAGCATCAGCAGGAGAGCCAACAGGGCCTGAGCCAGGGGACGCCTGTGCAAGCGGACTACCATGAGTAGCTCACCCCCCACATCAGGATCCGCGGTCTTTCAATGTAGCTGGGATTCACGATGCCCTTGGCATATTCCTCGCTGTTGGTGGACACTTCATACCCATCCTGGGTCCAGTCGTCCACCCACTGGGGGTTGTAGTCGCCGACCTCGTAGCCGCTTCCGGTGTAGGGGTTGACCCGACGGAAATTCTGGTGGTTGAGGATGTTCTTGAACTCCAGGTACATCGTCAGACGGCCCCGGTTGCGGAAATTCCAGTACTTGTTCAACCGCAAATTGATACTGCCACGCCAGGGCCCGATGGCACTGAGGACATCGCCCCTGATGGGATCCGTTCCCGAAGCCACCCAGGTTTTTGGGGTGTAGCGTTGGCCGGCGGAGGCCTGGGCCAGGAGATTGAAGCTCCAGTTCGGAGGCATGCGCCAACCGAACAGGTGGGGACGGTCCGTTTCGAACACCGAAAAGTCCAGGTTGAGGCTGGTCGACCAGGGGCGGTCCCAGATCAACGGGTTCCGCGTCAGTCCGCCGATGCTGGATTCGGGTTCGTAGGCCTCGTCGTAGATGGCCCTCAGATAGGCTTCGTCGGCGGTGCTGTTGGTCCCGGTGGTGCTCTGCAGTTCGAAGCTGCCGGACCCGCTGAGCCAGCGCGTGGTCCGCTTGATGACCGTGACCTCTATCCCCAGGCTGCGGGCGGAATCCCCGTTGAAGTAGCGGACCGGCTCGATGGTCGTGAGTCCCGTATCGTTGGGATCGGGTGTCTCGTTGGCGCTGATGTCGACTGAACCCAGGTTCACCGCCTTGGCGTAGTCGTAGATGTCCCGGTTGAAGAAGGTCAGCCCCAGGCTCCACAGTCCGCCGAATTCGTGCTGCAGTCCGGTCTCGTATTCGATGGTGACCTTGGGGTCGAGGTTGGGATTGCCCAGCAGCTGGATTTCTGTGGCCACTTGGGCCTCGAGTTGCGGGTAGACGTAGGCGAACCGGGGCCACTGGCTGAAGTGGCCGTAGTTGAAGAAGAACTTGTCGCGCTCGGTCACGGGAAAGCTCAGGCCGATGCGCGGCGAAAGCCTGGCCTTCCAGCTGCGACCCGCCATGCGGAAGGTATTGTCGTAGAACTCGTCGGCCATGTCGTCGGTGATGAACAGGTAGTCGTCGGGGGTGGTCATGACCCTTTCGACTTCCTTGCCCGGGGCCCACATATCCGCCCGGATCCCGGCGTTGATGATCAGCCCACGGTATTCGAGCGTATCCTGGAAATAGGCCGCCGTGGTGATCGGGTGGGCCACGAAGATGTCCTGCTTGATGGCCAGTTTTCCGGAGGGCGGATCACCCAGACCCGACTGCAGGTCGATCAACTGCATCTCGGTGAAGGAGATCTCGAAACCGGTCTTGAACCGGTTGTTGCCGATGCCCATGAACGAGTAGGCCCCCTTGGCCGTCCAGGACTCGGAATAGTGGTCGTGCCAGCGGTCGGCGCTGCCCCGGGCCTGTCTTTCCGGCGACTGGGACATGTCGATGGGCGTGTAGGTGGTGAAGTCGTCGTTGCCGTTGAGGTTGCTGTGCAGGCGGTTGAAGTTCCGCCCCAGGGTCAGCTCGTACCAGGAATTCTCATCCAGCACCTGCCGGTAGTACAACTGGGACAGGATGTTCTCGGTGGTGAACACCAGGTACTGGTCCAGGTTGTCCATGAACGGGCGGGGATATCCCTCCCCCGCGAGGAAGAAGCCCTGACCGACACCGACGTTCCGACTCAGGTTGATGTTCAGCTTGTGATGGGGCGTGAAATTCCAGGTCCACTTCAGCAGTCCGTTCCAGTTGTTCTGCTGCCGGGGTGACCAGAAGTTCTGCTTGTAGATGGGCGACTGCAGGCGATTCTGCCGGCTGTAGATGGGCAGATATCCGTCCCTGGTGTCCACCGACGCACTGGCTATGATGTACTGAGTACCCGGCAGGTTCAGACCCAGGGCCCGCAGTCCCGCGCTGATGGGATCGGGGCCCGAGATGGAGGCCTTGAGAATGTCGATGTTGTTGGGCTCGGTGAAGTCGGTCAGATCTTCCCAGCCCCGGTAATCGTTTTTGGGAACCCGTTTGAATAGGTAATCCCTCTTGAAGCTGACCTTGCCCTCGACCCGGTCGGTACCTTCTTTCGTCGTCACATTGACGATGCCGCTGACCGCCTGACCGTACTCGGCGTTGAAGCCTCCGGTCAGGACCTCGATCTCGTTGATGATCGAAGGATCGATCTGGTAGCCGTAACCGCCCCCGGCCAGAGGATCGTTCACCGACATGCCGTCGACCACGAACATGGTGTCGTCCGCCCGGCCGCCGCGAATGTGGATCTCGTTGTCCTGCAGGGTGACCCCGGGCTGGGTGGCGATCATGTCCACCATCTGGTCCAGCGGCATCGCCTCCATTTCCTTGGCGGAGATGTAGTGGGAGCTGCCCGTCTTGTCGACTTCGACCAGGGCGCGTTCGGCCTGGATCTCCAGCGGGTCGGCCATGATCGCCTGGACCTCAAGCTGGAAATCCAGGTTCAGCACCTCGCCCGCTCCGAGGACCACGGTCTGGGACCCGATCCCATACGAGATGTAGGATGCCTTGATGGTGTAGGTACCCGGCCGCAGCCCCTTGATGATGTAGAACCCGTCGGTGAACGCCATGGTGCCGATGTTGGTGCCCGAGATGAACACGTTGGTGTAGGGCATCGATTCGCCCGACTCGTCGTCGAAGATCCGGCCTTTGATCGTGGCCGGTGCCTGGGGCTGGGTGGCGTTGGCACCAACCTGGGCCGACACGGGCACCGGCGCGGCCAGCGCCAGCAGCACGGCAACGGACAGGCACTTCCACACCAGGAACGCGGGAAATGTTGAGGCGGGACGGCTCACTTGCCGGTCACCCCCAGTTCGAATTCCAGGATGGCGTCCAGGGCCTGGTAGACTTCCGTGGGCTCGAAATCATCGAGCTGCAGGGAGATGCCCACGATATCGGCCACCGGATCCACGCTGCGCAGTGGATTTCTCACACCGACATGGGGATCCGGAGGAATGGCAGGGCGGCGCGGATCTCCGTAACATTCTCCGCATTCCTCCATCTGGTACAGGAATTCGCTTATCAGCATCCCCGAGTTATCGAGCTTGAGCTCCAGCCCGACTCCGCCGTTCGAGGAACCCCGGGTCGAGGTCATGTCCGGAAGATACGGCTGCAGTCCCAGGGCCTGAGGCCCGGCGGGCATGATCAGGGCCGCTTCAGGCAAGGCGTTGATATTTATTCCCAGGATATTTTCCCGGAAGGGATTGGAAAGACCGCTCCCGGATCCCGTCAGGATCCGGGAAATCATGAAGATCTTTTTGGGCCCCAAATCAACCGGGCCATCCAGGTATTGCGACAGAACCCCGTTGAGGGCGGATGCCTCTCGGATGTTGTTGCTGGCGGCCCCGGAGTCGGTCCACAGGGCCAGGTCGAATTTCCGCATGGATTCCAGCAGAACGAAATCCACGTCGGGCCAGCCCTTCCAGAAGGTATACATGTCCCACTGGCCTTCCCCGAAGCGACCGTCGAGGTAGTCCCGGTAGAAATTACGGGTACGACTGGCCGAGGAATCAGGAATGTAGAGGACGTTGCCCCGGGGAGCCCGCACCTCCCAGGAGTACTGGAACACCGTGGTGGACCCGACCCTGTCGCTCACGGAGATCGACAGCGTCCGGGGGATGCCAGGCACGACTGAATCCATGAAGAGTTCGATCCTGACGGATTCCTCATTCCCAGGCAAAAAGGAATCCCGGACCCAGGTGGTTTCAGGGTCAGCCCGGGGGTCCCCTTGGTCATAGGTCTCTTCCGGATCGCCATCCGCGAGGGTGTAGAGGAAGAAGAAATCCAATGTTTCGAGGCCATCGATATCATAGGCGAGAAGCCGGAAATTCATCGCCCCCCAGTTCCAGAATACCGTATCGGCGGCGGCGGCACCGTCCTCGATCACGTTGCCGTCCGCATCGCGAAACTCCCGCTGCATGTTGGACAGGGGGTCAAAATCGGACAGGAGCTCCACCACCGGGGGAAAATTCCTGACGGGGATGAACTGGATGACCGTGTCGCTGTAGGCACCCCTGTTGTCCCGGCAGGCCACCTTGAACGTAGCATCGGCAGATCCTTCATCGTCGGGAACGAACGTCATGGTGGTATCGGTGCTGGTGGTGGTGTCCCAGGGCGCCTCCAGGACGTCGGAGGTGTCGATACTCACGTAGTACTCCACCACCCAACCATCCGGATCGGTTCCGCTCCAATGGAAGGAGCGTTCGGAATAGCTGATGGGCTCGACACTGCCGCTGGTATCCTGGGGGCTGACGAAAAAGGCGATGGTCGGGGGCTTGTTCTCCAGTGATTCAGGATCGAAGGGATCATTGGGCGCACAACCCGCCATCCAGACCAGAGCGGCCACGCCCGTCAAGGCTAGCAGGACCGCACCCATCATGAGTTCCCTGCCGTTGCCATTCCTGTGTTTCACCAATCGGGGGGCCGTCATTTGATGATCACCAGCTTTCCACGTTGGATTTCGCCGGTGTCCGAGTCATCGACCACGTAGATGTAAAGGCCCGAGGCGATGGCCCGGGTCTCTTCACTCAACAGATCCCAGGGTTCCTGGCTGGTGGTAGGATCGTCGTGGTAAAGGGTTTTGACCAGGTCACCCGGGAGGGTGAAGACCTGGATCCGACAGCGGGCCGGCAGGTTGGTGAACCAGATTTTCCGGCCCAACTCCAGTTCCTCGTTGCGATCGTCGAACATGGAACCCGCGCGATAGGGGTTGGGATACACGCCCACTTGCCTGGGATCAGCCGCCGTCGAAGGTCCGGGGCCGGGGAAAACGGTGTGTTTGTTGGCGTTGTATCCGCTTTCCAGTTCGGGTTGGCCTTCTTCGAAGAAGGGCGTACTGAAGGACGTCACCGAATACTCGTAGGGGGCGCCATTGACGAGGTCGGTGTCCATGAAAACCCTTTTACCCTCATCGTTCAAAGACGGCAAACCCGTGTCGAAACCAATGCCGTCGACCTTATCGAACTGGGCGAGCAGTTCGGAATCCTCCGCGGAACCGCCGCCGGTGACATCGGCTCCTTCGATGGCCATCCCTTGGTACCGGTAGATGCGGTACCCCTGGAAATCCTCGCGGCCGTTGGTGGAACTGAGATGGTGTTCGGGTGACCGCAGGGGGCTGTCGAGAGGGAGGCCGGCACCCGTCTCGGAATCGAGGGAATCGCCCGGGGCCCAGCTCATGGTGACCGAATTGTCCCCCACGGCAAATTCCAGGATCGGCGAGGGCGGGCCGGTCGCCACCGAAAATTTATCATTGTAGGCCAACTGGGCGACCTTGCTGTTATCCAGGAGATTCAGGGAATCGGCGCCGGCCACGATGGCATAGGCGATCTCCAGGGTGTCGCCGAACGCCAGTCGGGGGAACGGTCCCGTCGAAATCAGGCTCACCCAGTTGGAGGCCCGGGAGTAATCGACCTCCTGGGTCTCGCCCACGGTAAAGGCGCCGTTGCTCATGATCTGATATTTGCCGGGCAGCGGAGTGTCGGGGTCGTCGGCATCGGTGTACCAATCGTCCTCATCGGGCACCCCCCGGAAACGCCAGGCGTTGTAGGACACCGGGTTGACCCCCGGTTCGGGTTCAGGCTCCTGGCTGGCTCCCAGCAACCGGTAACCGATCCAGCTGGTCGCGAGGCCTTCCTCGCCGTCATCGTCACGCTCGTAGGCCATCCAGATTTCCGGATCGTTCGGAACCGAGTAGGCCGGGGGAACCAAATGGCTGGGACCCCAGGCGCCGTTGAAATCATCGTTGTAGTTCCAGCGGACCGCTGCATTGGGATCATAGGGATTGGTCTGTTGCGTGTTGCCGACGGTCGTGTCCACCCACAGTCCGAGATACAGGTCCCGGAGTTCCTCCTGGATCGAGCTGTTGTTGATGATGGTATAGTTCAGGATGACAAAATCATCGGCATTGACCTGGCCCCAGGCCAGGACCTTCAACTGAACCAGCAACCCGAGCGGAGTATGATTGCCCGACTCGATATAGGCGTAGTCATCAAAGGCGAACTCAACGTGCTGGGTGGCCAGTGCCTGGGAATTGTAGTTGTTGGCGTTTTGTTCGTTGGACCAATTCGTCATCGACCTCTTGACCGGGACCGAGTCCAGTTCATCGAGCTCATTGACAAAGAACGAGTCCTCCCAGACAAAATAGTTCTGGAATTCCCGGATCTCGTCCCCCTCCACCAGCCCGTTGGCGTCCTGGGCGCCGGTGGAAACTCGGAGGTTTCCTTCACTGTCGCGCGCGCCGATCCAGATACCGCCGCGGTAGATATGTTCCGTGTTGCTGTCGAGCTTGTATTCGGCCGAGGGCATGTGGGGATTGCTGAAAGCGGTCCCGAAATACCCCAGATTGTTGACGGCCAATCCCAGCAGCCCCACGTCGGTAAAGAAATTGGTGATAGGGAGGGACGGATTGTCTTCATCTTGAGCAGGCGACGGCCCCGAGCCCAGCAGCAGCAGCGAAGTCAGGAGAATCGAGATCCAGCTCGGGCGCAAAGCAATCTCCAGCGACATATTCAAGAGGAGGAAAAACCGGATCGCCCCGGGATATTCCCCTGCGGTCCGGCTGACCATGTCAACTCCGGCGAACGGGCCGGCGGCGGGTAGGATTCATTTCAGAAATCCCGAGTTGTCAGGGTCGAATGAAGAAATTTAGCGGTTGGGAACTGGCCCTGTCAATCCGCGAACAGGGATGTGTGGTACTATTTGCTGGATGTTGACAATGAAGCTCATTTTCCAGCCGAATCTGGGGTCGCTGATCCCCCCCTCAAACCTGGTTTCACCCCGGCAACCGGGTGAACCGGCGGTGGTTCTGCGCCGTCTGGCCGAACCTTCGGCGTTGAAGGACCTAATCGAGTCCCTGGGCGTTCCCCATTGCGAGATTGGCACGGTTCATTCCCTGGTTTCGGGCGCGGACCTTCCCCTGGAGGCCCGGACCCTCGATGGCGATGTCCTGGAGATCCGGGGAGCGGCCTCAAGACGGTTGGCCTCGGCGCGGTTCCTATGCGACGGCCACCTCGGCAAGCTGGTCGTGCTGCTGCGGGTCATGGGGTTCGACACCGCCTGGGACGATTCCTGGTCGGAGCCGGCCCTGGCCCGCCGGGGGATCAACGAAAAACGCACGGTGTTGTCCCGCAGCCGGTCCCTGCTCAAACGCGCCGCCATGGACGACGCCATGCTGATCCGCGCCGACGACCCGGATGCCCAGGCCGCCGAAGTCGTGGGCCGATTCCTTTTGGTCGACAGGATCCGGCTCTTCGGCCGGTGCAGCAAGTGCAACGGGATTTTGCATGAGGTCCCCAAAGCGGATGTCGCGGCCCGCATCCCGCCCCGGACGGCCAAATGGCTGGACACCTACTATCTTTGCGATGATTGTGACCAGCTCTTCTGGGAAGGAACCCATGTCACCGCATTGCGCGGGCGGGTATCGAAGATCCTCGCCGGTGTGGCAGCCATCGACCTGTCGGATGAACCATGACCACTGTCCGCAACATCCCCGTGGAACTTGCCCTGCCCTTCTGGCGATACGGCGCCATGTTCGGCCCCTCGGGCTGCGCCTTCCTGCTGGACAGCGCCCTGGATACCGGCCCCAGGCCGCGGTTTTCCTTTCTGGGCGGCCAGCCCTGCGCCCTGTTGACGGGACGGCGGCGCGCAGGTGGCGATTTGTCGATGGACCTTGCGCTGACGACCTGGCGGACTTCCGAGGGGGCTTCGCTTCCCTCCCCTGCGACCCGGGAATGGGCCGGGGATCCCTTTTTGTCCCTGAGAACCCTGCAGACGGAATACCGCCCCCTTGATTTGCCCCCCGGGGGGTATTTTCAAAGCGGCCTGGTCGGCTACTTCGGGTATGAAACCGGATACGCCATCGAGCACCTGCCCGACACCGGCGAAGACGACCTCCAGGTGCCGGACCTGGCGTTCATGGTCGTCGATGAGGTCCTGTGCCATGATCACGAATCCGGCGAGACGATCTTATCGATCATCGACCGCGGGGATGCTGATGCGCGCGAAGCTGATTGGCGCTCCCGTATCGCTAGTTGCGAAGCGGAGGCGCCCGCAAGCCGAGCCGACCGGAGCCACGACTGGGGGCGGAGGTCGGCGCCCCCGGGAGAGAGCAACACCGACTCCCCTTGCGCCCGCGCCCACTTCACCAAGGACGAATACTGCGCGGCCGTCCAGCAATGCCGCGATCACATCTTCGCCGGCGACGTATTCGAGGTCTGCCTCACCCAACAAATGGAAATGGACCTGCCCGGCGATCCCTGGGAGTTGTTCGGAATCCTCAGGGACATCAACCCCGCCCCCTTTGCCTCCTGGCTCCAGTTCCCTGGATTCCAGGTGGCCAGCGCGTCACCCGAAAAATTCCTGAGCCTGGACTCCGACCGCATCGCCGAGAGCCGGCCCATCAAGGGAACGCGGCCGCGTGGTGCCAACGCCGAAGAAGACGTCCGGCTGCGCGCGGACCTGGCCGGCTCGGCCAAGGACCGCGCCGAAAACGTGATGATCGTCGACCTGGTGCGGAACGACCTGGGACGCGTGGCGGAAATCGGCAGCGTGACCGTGCCGGAACTGCAGGTCATCGAACAGTATGCCACGGTGTTCCAGATGGTCTCCACGGTAAGGGCGCGGCTGCGCACCGACCGCGACTGTTTCGACCTGGTCCGCGCCTGCTTCCCCGGCGGATCGATGACCGGGGCACCGAAAATTGAAGCGATGAAAATCATTGACGCCATTGAGCCCGTGAAGCGCGGGGTGTACTCCGGAGCGATCGGCTACTTCGATTTCGACGGCACGATGGATTTGAGCATCGTCATCCGCTCGATCGTCTGCAAGGACGGGCGAGCGACCTTCGGCGTCGGCGGGGCGGTGGTCGCCGACAGCGATCCGGCGGCGGAATATCAGGAGACCCTGGACAAGGCGCGGGCGCTCATCGCGGCGGTCTCGCTGCTGGCCGGCCAAAAGGACGCGCCATGAAGGTGATCATCCTGGACAACTACGATTCCTTCACCTTCAACCTGTTCCAGATGGTGGCCGAGTTGTCCGGCGGCATCGAGCCGCTCGTCTTTCGGAACGACGCCGTCACCGTGGACCAGCTGCGCCAACTGGAGCCCGACCGGATCGTCATCTCCCCCGGCGGGGGCCGTCCCGAAAATCCGGGCTATTTCGGCGTGTGCCGGCAAGTGATCCTGGAACTCGGTGAAAGGGTGCCGATCCTGGGGGTTTGCCTGGGGCACATCGGCATCATCGAGGCGTTCGGCGGACGGGTGGTGACCGCGCCCGAGCCCCGCCACGGCAAGACCAGCTACATCCTCCACGACGGGACTGGCCTTTTCACCGGCCTGTCCGAGCCGCTCGAAGTGATGCGTTACCATTCGCTGGTCGGGAAAAGGGAATCGCTGCCGGAATGCCTGACCGTCACCGCCTGGACCGACGAAGGTTTGATCATGGGAGTGCGGCACAAAAAATGGCCCGTGGTCGGCCTGCAGTTCCACCCCGAGTCCATCGGCACGGACTGCGGGCACGATCTGGTGTCGGCATTTCTGGAGGGCCGCTATCTCATGGGCGGACCGGTGGGGCCTCCCGAAATCTGACAGCTACAGCGGATGGACCGTCCCGCAGCGCGGGCACCGGGCCTGATCGGCCTCGAAATCCGGGGGGATTTTCAGCACGGTCCCGCAGGAACATTCGATCCTCTGGTAACCATCCTTCTGGTAGAAAAGGTCATCGACCTGACGGGCGATCTCCCGCTGGGAGGCCGATACTTTTTCGTGGATCGGCGGCGGTTCCGGGGCATCTCCCGTGAGCGCGGAGCTGGGGATCACGCCTTTTTTCGCCCCCTTGACCTCCCGGTAACTGCGGTCGTAATCCATATAGCTGCCTGACCCCATGGCGCGCAGAATGCGGATCCGTTCGTCGATGGGCGGATGCGTGCTGGTCGCGTTGGCGGCCATGTTCTTGGTGCGCTTGAGCGGATTGATGATGTACATCGAGGCCGTCGCGCCGGTGGCGCTGCGGAGTTTATCAGGCGCGCGGCTGATCTTTTCCAGCGCCGAAGCCAGACCTTCGGGATAGCGGGTGAACGAGGCGGCCGAAGCGTCGGCCAGGTACTCCCGCTTGCGCGACACCGCCATTTGGATCAGTCGGGCCAGGATAGGTGCGAGGATCATCAACGCGATGGCCACGATGGCGAAGATGCCCGACCCGTCCTGACCGCCGTCCCGTCGCGAGCGGCTGCGACCGCCGCCGAACCACATGCCGCGCAGGCCGATTTCGGCCAGGATCACGATGGCGCCGGCCAGGACTCCGGCAAACAGCATCAACTGGATGTCGCGGTTGCGGACGTGAGCCATCTCGTGCGCGATCACGCCCTGAAGCTCATCGCGGGTGAGCCGCTTGAGCAGGCCGCTGGTCACGGCCACCGAGGCCGTGTCCGGCCGCCGCCCGGTGGCGAACGCGTTGGGAGCCGGGTCGTCGATGACATAGACGGCGGGCACCTTGGGCAGGCCCGCCGCCAGGGTCATTTCCTCGACCACGTTGAACAGGATCGGCAGATCCTTTTTTTCCACCCGGCGGGCGCCCGAAATCGACAGCATGACGTTGTCGCCCTGGAACCAGGAGACCAGGGTCATGAAGAACCACACCACCAGAGCGATGATCAGCCCGGTGGTCCCGCCGCCACGGCCCAGGAAGTATTCCCCGGCGAAATAACCCAGCGCCATCAGCAACAGGGCCATCAAAAACACCAGGAAAAAGGACTTCCGTTTGTTGGCGGCTATTTGTTCCCACATGTCAGCTGAAGTCCACCTTCGGCGCTTCGCGTTCGGTCTCTTCGGTCACCTCGAAGAAGGTCTCCTCTTTGAAGTTGAACATGCCGGCGACGATGTTGCTCGGGAACATCTGCACCTTGTTGTTCAGGCGCAGGACGGCCTCGTTGAAAAACTGCCGAGCGAAGCTGATCTTGTTCTCGGTGCTGGCCAGTTCCTCCTGCAGGGCCAGGAAGTTCGTGCTGGCCTTCAGGTCGGGATAGCTCTCGGCCACGGCGAACAGCTTGCCCAGTGCGGCGGTCAGTCCACCTTCGGCCGCCATCCGCTCCGGAATTCCGCCGGCTCCCGCCACCGCGGCCCGCGCCTGGGTCACCGCTTCGAGGGTGTCCCGCTCGTGGGTCATGTAACCCTTCACGGTTTCGATGAGGTTGGGAATCAGGTCGTAGCGCCGCTTGAGCTGGACGTCGACCTGGGCCCAGGCTTCCTTGACCTGGTTGCGCAGTCCCACCAGCCCGTTGTACAGACCGACCGCCCACATGACGGCCACGACGATCAAACCGAGTAGAATGAGAAGGGGGATCATTTTTCATCACCTTTCGTGGGAAACATACCGCTGAGGAAATCCCGGACGCCCGGCTGGACATGCCAGCCCTCGTCCCTGAGATCGCCCGCCAGATCGGCCAGTTCTTCATTGTCGAACCAGAGCCCGCAGCCTTCGGGACAGCTGTCGATCAGTACCCGGCGGCCGGGCCCGATATTCACCTTGTTCATCTTGTGATCGCAAAGCGGACAGGGCCGGCTGGGCTCGTCGGTTTCCGCATCGACCAGGGCGGAAGCGTCGGGGGTCCCCAGCAGCAGATCCAGTTCGCCATGGTCGAACCACATGCCCCGGCAGTCCGGACACAGGTCCAGTTCGATCTTTTCAAATTCGACCACATACGTGGGCACGCGGCAGACGGGACATTTCATCTGTCTTCCTCCTTGGCGGAGAATGGCTTAAGCGGAGGGATTTGGCAAGGGGGGTGTGGGGTGGTTGGGTCGGTTCTTTATTGGGGTGTTTTTTGATTTTCATGATCGGTTAATCATTCCATTTTCAACATTTTAACTTGCTGTTTTCGTCTTTTGTTCGTATCTTGATTCCAAGGAGGGAACCACCATGAATCTGCCCAAATTCTGTCCCGGCCGCAGCGCCGGCCAGGCCCATCAAGCATTAAAAACGAGCGTCGAAATCATGGACCGCGCACACCACGGGGCCGTGCTGTGGTTCGGAGAGATCCTCAGTCGCCGGCTTTACCGCGAACTGGGTTACAGCTCCATCTATCAGTACGCGTCGGAGGAGCTTGGTTTTTCAGCTACCCGGACGGGCGATTTCAAGCGGTTGGCCGAGAAACTGGAAGCCTTGCCGCGCGTGAAGGCGAAGGTGAAGTCCGGGGAGCTGGGCTACACCAAGGCGCGCGAGATCGTGAAGGTCGCCGATTCCGGCAACGAAAAAGATTGGCTGGAAGTGGCCGGACAGCAATCCCGGCGTGAGCTGGAGGAGACCGTGCGGCGTGCCAAACGAAAGGTCGATCCTGCTCAGGCGGAATTGATGCCCGCGCCGGCCACGCCCCCCGCCTCCGTTTCCGTGCGGGTGGGTTTTGAAATGTCGCCCACCCAGCTCGCACGGTACGAAGCATTGATGGGCCGGATCGGGAAGGCCGGTGACAAGACGGAACTGCTGTTGGACATGATGGAGACCTATTTGGATTTGCACCACAATGCCCCCCGGGGGGCATCGGCTCCTCGTTATCAGATCCACGTTCACGAGTGTCCGACATGCGAGAAAACAACCGTGCAGACGACGCACGGTGAAAAAGAACTCACCGCCCCCGAGGCGAAAGCCGCCCGTTGTGACGCCACGGTCCATTCACCTGGTAAGCGCAACCGGAGCACAATCCCGCCCAGTGTGCGCCGCGATGTCCTGGCACGCGACCGGCACCAATGCCTCCGGAAAGGCTGTAACCACAACCGCTTCCTGGACATCCACCACTTAGTGCCACGTGCGGCCGGCGGCTCCAACGATCCAGCCAACCTGGTCACCCTCTGTTCGGCCTGCCATCGTCTGTTCCACGAAAAAGGAGGTGACCTGACCAGGCTTTTGAGTGATAGACTGGCGTTCAAGGAGACATCGACATGCTCAAAGCCGCCAGCGAACATCTGAAATCCCTGGGCCTGACCGGTCCGGCGATGGTCGTGGACGAATCACGGGCCCGGGCCAACATCCGCGCCATGGCCGACAAGGCCCGCCGTTCGGGAGTGATTTTCCGCCCCCACTTCAAGACCCATCAGTCACCCGTTGTCGCACGGTGGTTCGCGGACGAGGGCGTGGACAGAATCACCGTTTCCTCCGTCAGGATGGCTGAGCAGTTCGCCGAGACGGGTTGGAAAGATATCACGATCGCCTTCCTGTTGAACCCGTTGGAAATCCCTCGCCTTACCCACCTGGCCGAATACTTGAATCGCCGCGGCGGAAAACTGGGAGTCACCGTGGACTCGGTGGCCGCCGCTCGCGCGATCATCGATCTGGACGCCCAAGTCTGGGTCAAAGTGGACACCGGCTACGGCCGCACGGGGGTACGCTGGGACGCTGCGGATCAATTGGCCAAAGTTCTCACCGAAATTCCCGAGCCCGCGGGCTTGCTCACTCACACCGGGCACAGCTACTCAGCACACGGCCGTAACCAACTTCTGGAAATCTACGCGGAAACAGTGGAGAGAATGTCGGCCGCCAACTGCGGCCTGCCACTCTCGGTGGGCGACACTCCCTGCTGCAGCGCTGTCGACGAATTCACCGGCATCGACGAGATCCGCCCCGGCAACTTCGTCTTCTATGATCTCATGCAGTTGCAAATCGGGTCCTGCACCGCCGACCAGATGGCCGCGGCCGTCGTTTGCCCCGTGGTGGGCATCTACCCCGACCGGAATCAGGTCGTGGTGCACGGGGGCGCGGTGCATCTGTCCAAGGAAAGCCTGGATTTCGAAGGCCGGCGGATTTACGGCTGCCTGGGCGATCTCGATCTGCCCCCCGGGGGGCAAAACGCCGGACTGGGCCCGGTCCTCAGGGAGGACCCGGTCATCTCGCTTTCCCAGGAACACGGTGTGATCGAGGCGGACGCGACCATCATCGGCGACCTGGGCATCGGCGACCTGGTGGTGGTCTGGCCGGTCCACTCCTGCCTCGCGTGTGACCTCATGGGTGAAATGACAACCATTTTCAACAAATGATATCCATTACTCAATAAGTCCAAGTGTGTTACTGTGGTTACTGTTAGGTGGCGATATACGAAATATTTCCCGAGGTGATATCTTGCGACGATGCCTCCCCCTTTGGCTTCTGTTGATCCTGCTGACCGGTCTGGCGGAAACGGCGCAGGCCCAATCGCGTTTCTTCGAACGGGGGGATTCGGGATTTCGAATTTCATACGACATGATCGCCTCCCTGGGAAACTCCAACAATTTCGACTGGGAATGGGGCGCCCATGCTTCCTGCACCTACAAGGGGTGGTTCGATGTCGGTGCGGGATTCGAAGCTGAAACCCAATATCAAGACACCTCTATCGGCCCCAGGTATCTGTTGGCCAATGTCGTGGTCATCCAACCGAAAAGCACCCAAGGCATCGGACTGGAAATCAAGGGCCGGTTCACTCAATGGACCACCGACCTGGAATTATTCAACTCCATTTTCGCCAAGTCCAGGGATCGCTCCTTCGCCACCACCCTGAGAGGTTACTATCGCAACGCGCCGGCCAATCTGATCTTCGGCCTGAGCGGCATCTACACCTTCAACGAGTACCAAACCCTTGATCACTCCGACGAGGTGCTGTTCGGGCATGATAACGGGAAGTTCGGAATGGCCTTCGACGGCCACTTCCTGGCCTGGCGGCTGGTCCACTTTTCCCTGCAGGCTGAATACGCCCAAAACAAAAAATACCCCTATGACTGGGGGTTCACCGTCCGCCTGGGCGTCGGCTTTCTGTTGGGCCTGAATGCGGATCCGGGAGGTCCCGTCCGTGCAAATTAGAGCCCTTCCCCTGATGTTCCTGGCGGGCATCTGCCTGATGGCGGCCGGCTGTTCCGAAGAGCGCTATGGGTTGCTGAACTGCCCGGACGGGCTCGACACCTTTGTCGTCTACCCCCGCGAGGAAGTTCAGCAGATCACCGTGATCGGCGACGAAACCGGGATGGCGGGCATGTCCTCACTCTACCTAGGATCAGCGGGCGGGACGCGGTCGGACATCCTGCTCCACTACGACTTCAGATCCTTCCGGGAGGACTATCCGAACTACCCGGACAGCCTGTTCGATCCTGCCAACATACGCTCCGTTCAGCTCACCTTGAACCGGATGGGCACCTTCCGGTCAGGTCCCGATTCGGTTCAGACTCCCGGTTTCATCTATGAAATCCGGTCCCTGGCAAACGGGTTCGATCCCCGGGACTATGTCACCGCGCCCGGCCCCGCGGTGCCTTTGGACGGTGAGATCCTGAATCCGGAACACTCCGAGCTTGACGATGAGGATGATCCCTCCTTCGAACTACGCGAAGAGGACCTCATCGATTGGGTCACCAATCGGAAATCGATAGCCATGGTCGTCACCGCGGCGGCGGGTTCGGATTCGGGCCTGGTCGGCTTTGCTTCCCGGGGAACAGATCCATACGGGGATCCTCAGGCCCCGTTCCTCTTGGTAGATTTCCGTGATCGGACCCTGAACCTCCGGATCAATCCCACCGACGACACCTCCACCTTCGATCAGGTGGCCGCCCTGCCGCCCGACATGGCCCATCTGCAGACCGGCCTGAGGTCTTACCCCCTGCTCACCTTCGACATCCCGGCCCTGCCGGCCGAATCGTCAAAGTATGTGATTTTTGGCTTCCGTTTTTTTGCCGACAGTATCGACTCTTTCTGGGTGGGAAGCTGCCTGGAGGTATCGCAGCTCGATTCAGGAGTGCCCGAAGACATGAACGATCCTGTCCTGGCCGCGAATCTCGAAGCGGCTTCAACCTCCCTATTCAGGATTTGTCCGGGCGGTTTATCAGGTGAGGACCTCGACTTCTTCACAACCAAGGAATACATGGACTGGGAACCGGCTCCCCCCAGCGTGATGCGCCTGGTGTTCTCCTTCAGGGGGCCCTTTTCAAGGCAAGGTCCGACCGAGGAAACCTTTTTCACCCAGTCCACCTTTTTTGGTCCGAATGGGGCGCCCGACCTTCGCCCCGTCCTTTTGGTCATCACGTGTAAACGTGGAGAATGATCAGGAGATCTTTTGCGAACCGGCAGCATAAAATGGCTATTGCTCTTCCTGATTGTGGTCATCCCGGATACATCCCCGGCCCAGACCCGCCTCTTCCAGCCCGGTGACTCCGGGGTCGTCACGACCCTGGATTTCCTGCTGATCAGCGAATACTACTACCGCGACACTTTCGGGGTACTCCGGGGCTCCTACACTCATCGCGGACTTGGACTGGTCGGATGGCTTGATCCCGGAATTTCCCTACGGGAATTGGGGGGGGAATTTCCAGTTGTGCCTGGTTTCAGACCCGGAAGCCAACTATCTGGGGTGGGGCCCAGAATCCGGTTTCGTCGGCCCGGTGCCGAACGTGATGAACCTGATAAACTTTTTCGACCAGAAGCAATACCGTTATCCGGCACGCCTGGCTGAGATCTATTTTTCCCAGTCCACCTTCCACGGCCCGAGCGCGGCGCCGGAACTTCGCCCCGCCCTGATGATCATCACCGGCAAAAAGGATGATTAATATCTAGTCCCAGTCCAGCGGGTCCCGCACTTTCTTCGGCAGCGAAGCCACAATCAATTCGTAGCTGTGGTCCATCAAATCCCGGATCAGCTCCAGGCTCACCGAATCGTCCATCTTCACGCCGTTCCAGTGCGTCTTGTTCAGGTGATAGGCCCCGGTGATCCCCGGATGCAGCTCGCGCAACTGCACGGCACGGTCGGGATCGCACTTCAGCGAGATGACGAGCGGGTTCTCCTCCCAGCTCATGATGCCGAAGATCTTGCCGGCCACCCGGAAGACCATGGCCGGGGGGCCGAATGGGAAATCGTCAGTGGTGTGGGGTTTGCTCAGCAGGTGATCGCGCAGGATATCCAGGCGGGGATCGAGGTCGCCGACTTTGGGTTCCTTCTTCATATCCCATCCGTTCGTCGGGGGCACTTCACCGGCCCCAAAAGAAAGGGGCCCGGATTGCTCCGGGCCCCTCACTCAGTGTGCCACTCGAAGAGTAGCCACTTTGAGATCTACCTGAACAGGGACTTCACATCGCCGAAGCTCATCTCTTCGGTGGGGACAACGTCGTACGCGATGTTGTCAACGGTCGCGAAGTACAAGAACTCCCGAACCACGGTGCCCTCGGGGGCGATGAATGCCGTGGGGCCAACCCACAGCCAGACTTCTTCGCCGGCGGTGACGTCGAACGTCAGGGAGGCTTCCACACAACCGGTGGTCTCAGCCTGGAGTTCCACGCCAGTGGAGCCACAGTCCGTGGGAGACAGCTTGAAGATGAACACAGGCCATTCAGCTTCGCACGTGAAGGTCATCGTACCGGTCTCCAGAGCGGTGACCGAGAACCAGTCGGTGTCGCGGGTCTCGCCACCCGCAGCGCTCAGGAACCAACCGGACGTGCCACACAACCAGGCGGAGCCGTCGAAGGGCGGCTCGCCGTCGGCGTCGTTGATCCAGTCGATCATCTGGAAGGGGTTGCCGAACTCAGGCGAGTTGCAGCCACCGTTGTATTCGTCGGCATAGCCGTCGAGCAGACGAGGCTCACCCTCTTCAACAGCGTCGGGATCGCAGACCAGCGGGCAGGGCTCGGGCGGCGGGGGCGGCTCGTATTCGCGAACTTCGATAGTGTAGTCCCCGAAGGCTCCGCCGTATCCATCGATCACGATGAAGTAGGTTTCGCCAGCCATGACGGCCGCGCTTTCGATCAACGAGACCCAGTCGCCGCAGGGGCCGCCGGAGCCGTAGAAATCGTCGTCGCAAGCCACGAGGGCGCCGAGGGAGTCGTAGACGTAGGTCTTGGTGTCATAAGCCGAACCGCAAAGGTCCACGCTAATGAACATGTCGGCAGCAGCGGTGTAGCTGTAGACGACGTCAGGGGAGGTGGAACCCGAGTAAGGGCAGACCTCATCGTAGTCATCGAAGTACCCGTTGGTGGTACCAGCCGAATTGAAGGGCAGACCCGGGATGGCTACGGCATCCAGGATCGTGTCGCCACCCTGCCGCACCTGGACGGGCGGAGTGTAGACGACGCTGGAGGGCGCCTTGGCGGGAACACTCTGAGTGGTTCCCAGGTCAACGGCGGCGGCCGCGGAACCCGCGATCGCCATGATCATCAGCAGCACGATTGCTTTTCGCATGGTTTCTCCCTCTGTTTTCACAGATAGATGCGTGAGACGAAAGACCCAATGGGTGAACGAATGGCCGGGAAGTGCCCGAAGTGGCGGATGTTTTTTCGTTGGAACAGTTTAGCTGATTCCGACGGTGTCCGGGTCGATCCGGCATCCCCTGCCAATGCATGAGACTACCACAAATGAGCCTAATAATTCAACAATTTTGCATAAAAAGAATTTTTATTAATTAGGATCCCTCATCCTCCCAGCCGAAGGCACAAATGGGGCATTGGGACAGATTTTTGCGATTGGTGGGAAAAATCGGGATAAAAAACATAGTGACCCAGTTGGTAATTTCGAGGCGGCGCCATTGCGTGTGGTTGCCGCAGCGCTCGCAAGTGCGGAACTGGTCCCCACCTAGGTCCTTGACCCGGGGACCGTAACCGACAAGAAAAAACATCAATGTTCCTTCACGTGAACGCCCGCACGAGCTGCCCAATACCAGGTCGATTCAGCAAATTCGCGTGCGCTGTATTCACAAAAGGTGCCGCCGGATTTTTGCAGCATATTGCGAGCCATTGTCAATGGGTCCATGGGTTCGTTTTCCTCAGGGCCGGCGACCAGGCAGACCACTTCCCAGTCGAAGTCACCACTGCGCACGCCTCCGTTTTCCAGCAGGGTTGCCGCGGAATACAAAACCACCACGGCGTGATTCACTTCTTCGCGAGGACCCTCGGCTGTCACACGCACGAAACCATCCTCGTGGGGCTGGCGACGTTCGAAGTCCGCGTGCAGAACGGTGTCTTCATTCACTGCCACGGTGCTGGACACAAAACCGGTCGGTTTCACCGGCACCAGAACCACCTGGTCCAGGTCCGCGCGGCCGGCGCCCGGGCGGCGGCCTGACCAACCGGCCCGCACCAGGTCCAGCAGTTCTTCCGGCGTTCCTTCAAACCAGGTGTGCCGGCCGCCAGGAAGGTGGCGGCCGGCGGCAAAGTCGCTCCAGCCGAATTTCAAAGTACCCGAATCATCATTTTTCAAGACGAAACCCCTCGGTTGTATTATTTTGCAGCGGAATCAATTCGCCACCGGTTCACCTGCTCGAGGAGCCATTATGGATTATCCGGTCAACGACACGCAACTGATTCGCGACTGCGAGATCGGTGAAGGCACGAAAATCTGGAATTTCGTCAACATGTACAGCTGCCGGATCGGGCGCGATTCCATGGTCGGCACCTTCGTCGAGATCCAGGAAGGCGTGACCATCGGCGACCGCACGCGCGTCCAGAGCCACACCTTCATCTGTGACATGGTCACCATCGGCAACGACGTGTTCGTGGGTCACGGCGTGATGTTCATCAACGACACCATGCCCCCCCAGCCCGAAAAGGAGAAGTGGCTGCCGACGACCATCGAAGACGGCGCCAGCCTAGGCTCGAACTCGACC
>RCNG010000069.1_pt1 | contig 36625 bp, 35 predicted proteins | sample 2041371 | NCBI WGS metagenome assembly RCNG01 (sample SAMN09708227, study PRJNA481090) | Marine sediment metagenome, whole genome shotgun sequencing project. | biome: marine sediment; feature: ocean; material: sediment; isolation source: Sewage treatment plant 1 marine sediment (STP1) ... | reverse complement strand
GGCCTCGAGCACGGCCGACTTGCCAATCCCCACGGGACCGTTTTTCAATAGCTGCCATGACTCACCTCGGGCAGGCCGACGCCTGCTGCGTTGATGTTGATTTTCTAATTCTAGCTGTACGTTTGACCGTCGTCCGCTCGAGGACCACATGCTGAAACATCAGGTCACGGGCACAGCCGCAAAAACAATTGATCAGAGATTCCCTAGACGTTGAACATTAGAATCTCGCGCTCATAGGGCGTGATGATTTCCTGGAATTCCCGGTACTCGTCGTCTTTCATCGCGGTGTACAAAGTCACGAATTCGTCACCGAGCATGCTACGCATCGCATTGCTGGCGCGCATGGCTTCAATCGCAGAATAAATGTGGCGATGGAGTTCAACGTCCTTGCCGTAAGCGCTACCAACAATCGCCTCGCTCGGCTTCAATCCCTCGACCATGCCGAGATAACCACAAGCAAGTGAAGCCGCAATAACGAGGTAGGGATTGACGTCGCTGCCGGCAAGCCGGTTCTCGACACGTCGCGCTTCCGGAGCTGAATCGGGCACGCGTAAACCGACAGTGCGATTGTCAATCGCCCAGGCGAGATTTACCGGCGACGCGTCCGGGTTCATAAATCGTCGGTAGGAATTGACGTACGGCGCGAACACGAGCAATGCATCCGGCATGTAGCGCTGCAGACCGCCAAGAAATCCGTAGAACAGTTCGCTGGCCTCGCCGTCCGCATTCGAAAAAATATTCCTGCCATCCTTGTCAACGACGCTTTGATGTATATGCAGCGCGCTGCCAGCCTCCCCCGACATCGGCTTCGCAAGAAACGTTGCATGCATTTCGTGCTCGATTGCTGCTTCGCGAATCGTGCGCTTGAATAAGAACACCTGGTCGGCATTAGCGAGCGCATTGCCATGCAGGAAGTTGATCTCGAATTGTGCGGGACCCATCTCTTGAGACAGCGTGTCGATGCGAATACCCTGCGCCTCGCAGTACGCGTATACGTCGTTAATGAACGGGTCGAAATCGTTCATAGTGTCAATACTGTAGGGCTGTCGTGCACCCTCGGTCCAACCAAGGCGGCCTTCGGGCGGCTCGGCTTCGAGGTGCGGATCCGAATGTGGACTCAACAGGTAGAACTCGACCTCGGGAGCTACCACCGGGATCCAGCCGCGTGCCTCGTACTTCGCAAGGACACCGCGCAGAACATTGCGTGGAGACTGCGCAACGGCTGAGCCGTCACGATGATAGCAGTCGAGGAATACAGAGGCGGCTGGATCCGAGGCCCACGGTACCGGACGTATCGTTGTCGGATCCGGCGACAAAAGCATATCGCGATCCTCGACGTTACACGCATCTGCGACATAGTCGCCGGAAATGGTCTGCGAGAAGATCGCCACAGGCATTTTCATTTCGCCCGAACCAAACTTGTCGGCCGGCACTACCTTGCCGCGTGCCGAGCCGGCCATGTCTGGCACGAATGCTTCGACATCCTCGATATTGTGCTCTCGAAACCAGGATTGAAAAACTTCATTGGTACTCACAATTACACCTGTCGCTGACTCGCGCGCACTCTGCACGCGTCGCCGAACGCCTTAAATATTGCTTTCGAACAATCATTCTGCATGACCTGCCATTCCGGATGCCACTGCACGGCAAGCGCGAAGCCGGGGACATCGTCGACGCGAAAAGCCTCGATCAGGCCGTCGTCGGCGACCGCCTCAACCGAGACGCCCGACGCGAGTTTGGCGACCCCCTGCGCATGCAGTGAATTGACCATGACACTGTCGGAACCTGCCAGCTTGCGCAGCAGTCCTCCATCGGCGAGGGCAACAGGGTGCGACGGACCGTACTGCGTGTCGAGCGGATCGTCCTTGTTCTCGAGGTGGTTATGGTAGCCAGCCACCTCGTGAACTTTCTGATGCAGGGTCCCTCCGAGCGCAACGTTAAGCTCCTGGAAACCGCGGCAGACAGCCAGCAGCGGTACACCGGTTTCGAGCGCCCGCTGGGCCAGCGGCAACGTGACGGCATCGCGATGCGGGTCGTGCAAGGTACCTTCCGCGCTCGGCTCGCCATCGTAATGATGCGGCTCCACATTGGAGTAGCTGCCGGTCAGGAAGATGCCGTCGAATCTTGCCAGTAGTTCGTCGGCATCAACGTCGTCGGGCATCACGGGAATCATTAACGGCAGAGCGTCAGAGCCTTTGATCACCGCGTTCAGGTACTTCTCACCGACCATCTGGAACGGGTGTGGATCGATGACTCGTCGGTCTGCGGGCACACCAATCAGTGGTTTCGAATACATGAAGCGTTTTACTTCTTATCGTTTGCTGTCGCGAATATTAGCACGGCCTAGTGCTCCCACTGACGTGGCTGAAGACGCTCGGCGGCGTTACGCAATGTGATGCCCAGGCGTGCCCGACGATCTGCAGAAAGTCGTTGCGTCGGGCCGCAGATCGATAGCGCACCGAGCACCTGACCCAGGCCACCTCGAATAACCGCGGCTACCCCGGAAAAACCATCTTCAAGTTCATCGACCGTCTCGGCGAAACCACGCCGCCGAATTTCGCCGAGCTGGATCTCGAGGCGACTGCGTTCGGTAATCGTCTTTGAGGTCAGCGCCTCGAAACTCTCTGCCAGTCGCGCCGAGCCCTGCTCATCGAACGCGATCAGCACCTTGCCGGTTGAGGTCGCATGAATCGGCCAACGCGTGCCGACGTTTCCTGAAGCACCAACAAAATGGCTACCCGTCACTTCATCGAGAATCAGCATAGTGTCGTCAATGGGAACCTCAAGCGTTGCTGTCTCGCCGGTTTCCTTCGCCATCTGCTTCAGTAATGGTCGTGCGCGCAGCCTGAGATCGTTGCTCGAGAGCGCCTGCACACCCAGCGCCATCAACGCCGGCCCAAGCCGGTATGCGCCCCCGTTCGGGTTGCGATCAAGCATCGATTCACTGTGCAGCGCCTGCAGCAGGCGGTGCGTGGTGGTCTTGTTGAGTCCGGTCAAAGCGCTGACTTCGGCAAGCTTGAGCTCGGGCTTTTCCGGCGTAAACAACTTCAGCAGCCTGAGCGCGCGCAGCGCGGCTTGCGCGCCTTGTGGTGGTGATTTATTCGCCATCATAGGTTTCATATTGTGTTGATCTATTTCACATTATGATAGCAAGGTGCCGGTTGCGGCGCACCGCAAAATCGTTGATGCTCCCCAATATCGTCTGTTCCTATGGATCCAAAAATGAAGAAAACAGCTGTAAAGCAGTTACTTGGAGAGCTGCGCAGCCGTCAGCGCAAGCACGGCAAATTCGAGGCTATCGAGCTGTTGATTCCGGATCTCAACGCCATTCTAAGGGGCAAACGGATACGCGCAGACGACGCTGAGAAAGTCTGCAAGGAGGGCTTCTGGTTCTGCGGCGGCACAACGCTGCTGACAGCACTGGGCGAGACGGTCGCGGGAATCCCGTTTGGAGAGGATGATGGCGATCCCGATCTTCTCGCCGAACTGGTGCCGGGGAGTATCGCGCCGGTCCCCTGGTCCGAGCGACCGATGGGCCAGGCGCTTTTTCGACTCTACGAAGACGGTGGCGCGCCGATGTTCTCCGATCCGCGAGCCGTGCTTGAACGCGCCATGCAGCCGCTCAGGAAGATGGGCCTCACAATGGTCATGGCTACGGAGCTCGAGTTCTATCTCCTGGATGCAAAAGCCGATCGACCGACCGTGGCTGGTCCGCATGTGCCCGGCGTCGGACGCCTGCAGCCCGGCGCGCAGGTCTACCATCCTGACGATCTGTGGGAAATCGAGCATTTCCTGAATGATGTTTATGACTTCTGCGAGGCGCAGAATATCCCTGCCGAATCGGCGATTGCAGAGTATTCGCAGGGACAATTCGAGATCAACCTGCGGCATATCGACAACCCGGTACTTGCCTGCGATCACGCCGTGCTACTCAAACGCGCGGTAAAAGCCGCGGCACGCAAGCATGGTTTCGCCGCGTGCTTTATGGCCAAGCCCTTCGAAGAAGACGCAGGCAGCGGCCTGCACATACACATGAGCCTTGTCGATCGAAACGGCAAGAACTACTTTTCGCAGGGCAAAGATAGCCTGGCAAAACCGCCCTTTTCCGCGCGGCTACGGTATGCCGTTGGCGGTCTCGTAAAAACTATGCCCGAAGCGACCGCCCTCTTCGCGCCTAATGCGAACTCGTACCGTCGTCTGCGGCCCGACATGTTTGCGCCAGTGGAGCCAAACTGGGGCGTGAATCATCGCGTGGTATCCATCCGTATCCCGCAATCAGACGCCAACAACCTGCGTTTCGAATACCGTCCCGCCGGTGCTGATGCGAATCCGTATCTCGTCACGGCAGCGGTGCTCGCCGGCGTGCACTACGGACTAAAGAACAAATGCGACCCGGGGACCATGGTCGAGCAGGGGGCGAGCATAACGCCGAAGCTCAAGATCCCCAACCGCTGGGACACGGCCATCGACAAGTTCGAACGCAGCAAGATATTGCCGCAGTACTTAGGCAAGGACTATTGCAAGTATTTCGCCATGAACCGGCGCGCCGAAAGCCAGCAGTTTCATAACAAGATCAGCGCGCTCGATTTTGACTGGTATCTCAGGTCCGTCTGAAGTGCGTCAGGGTAAGACCGTCTTGAAGATGAAGAAAAAGACGATGGCGAGAAATGCACCTGCTGGAATAGTCACCACCCATGAAACAAAAATCCTCGCAACCACTCGCAGGTCGATGGCCTCAATACCACGTGCCATGCCCACGCCAAGAACTGCACCAACGAGTGTGTGTGTCGTGGAGATCGGAATACCGGTGCCCGACGCGATGACGATTGTCGTCGCCGCAGCCAGCTCGGCCGCGAATCCGCGACTTGGCGTCAGCTGAGTGATCTTCTCACCTACGGTGGCAATAACGTGCCGCCCGAAGGTCGCCAACCCCACGACGATGCCGGCGCCGCCGAGCATCAGCACCCATATCGGCAACGCAGACTTCGCGGCAATCTGGCCGGTCGTGGCAATGCTTACAACGGCAGCCAATGGTCCGATCGCGTTGGCTACGTCGTTCGAGCCGTGCGCGAACGCCATGCCACAGGCCGTTACAATCATCAGAACGCCAAAAACGCGTTCTACCGTGTAGAAATGATCTTTCTTCTCGGTTTTGCGATCCGGTTCGATACGATTGATGAAAAATGCGCCCACCAGCGCGATGCCCACTGCAATGGCGAACGCCAGGATGTAACTATCCCGGATATTCATGTCCAGGCCGACGTGTTTCAGACCTTTCAGTATCGTGACCAATGTAATCGTGAAAGCGGCGAGAAACATGTAGACGGGCACCCAGCGCTTGGCTTTTTCGAGCGGGTCGTCCTGGCTCAGGATCAGGCGCTGCACGCTACGATAGATCAGATAGGCAATAAAACCCGCCGTCAGCGGTGAAACTACCCAGCTCATGACGATCGTTCCGACTTTGCCCCACCTGACCGCGTCAACGCCGATGCCGACCGCAGCGAAGCCTACGATTGCACCAACGATCGAATGTGTGGTCGACACAGGCCAGCCGTTCTTCGATGCAATAAGCAACCAGGTGCCAGCGGCCAGCAGCGCCGCAAGCATGCCGTAAACCAGCAACTCCGGAGTGCCGGCCAGTTGCTCTGCATCAACGATGCCTTTACGAATCGTGCCGGTCACCGCGCCACCGGCGAGTACCGCGCCAAGGAACTCAAAGATGGCAGCGACCACTATCGCCTGTTTGATCGTCAGCGCCTTGGAACCTACCGACGTCGCCATCGCATTGGCAACGTCATTCGCGCCAATGCCCCACGCCATGAACAGACCGAACGCCGCCGCCAAGCCAATATATACGTATTGAGCTTCCATTATTCGCCTCTGGGGAGAACTACCGTGCCCCTCGTTTCGTTATTTTTTTTGTTTTCTAATTTGCGAGTAGTAACTCGAGTCGGCGGCCTACGCGCTCCGCCATGTCAGCGATTTCGCCCGTTAACTGGATGACTTCGTACAAAAACATCGCGTCGATCGGGTCGAGCGTCTTTTCGATCTCGAACAGCGCTGAACGAAGCAAACTCTGCTGTTCGTCCGTATGGGTTTCGATCTGATCGAGCTTTTCAATCATGTCGGCAACGAGTGATACCTCGGCGCCCCTGAAACCTGCCGTAAACAGCTCGTCCAGTTCGCGAACGCTCTTGCGCGCCTGTTTTGCCGCGTCGACATTTCTGTCGACGAATTCAACAAACTTGTCCGCAAGGACCGCCGGTATTTGCATCCTGCGGCCTATAATTACGCCCGACACATCTTTAGCACGATTGGCGATCTTGTCCTGCACCAGCAGCAGTTCAAGCAAGTCCTCGCGCGGCACCGGCATGAACAGGCTCTTCGGCATATTCAGTCGAATCTCTTTCTTGAGATTGTCCGCTTCATGTTCCAGCGCTTCGATTTCGCCGCGGACCTCAAGTGCCTTGTCCCAGTCGCCTGCGATAACTGCCTCAAACAAGGGCCTCAGCTGCTTGGCGCAGCGAAACGCAATCTCGATATGTTTTTCGAGCGGCCTGACAGGGGATGAGCCGAAGATATTCGCTAGCATATTGGCCACCTGGATGTTTCCTCAAAATGTCGCGCGACGCTGCGCGAGGCGTCATCCTAGCATAGCGTGCGCCGGCGAAATGGGCGCGTCAAAGATGCTAAACTTCGCAGCCCTCTAGTCTTGAGTCAATCCGTAGAAACACGACATGACATACTGGTTAATGAAGTCCGAACCCGATGCATACAGCATCGACGACCTGCAACGAGATGGCCGCGACATGTGGGATGGTATTCGCAATTATCAGGCGCGAAACATGATGCGGGATGACATGGAGATCGGCGATGAGGTCTTCTTCTATCACTCGAACTGCAAGGAACCGGGTGTCGTTGGTATCGCAAGAGTCGTGAGCGAACCGTATCCGGACCCCACGCAGTTCGACAAGAAGTCGAAGTATTTCGATCCAAAGAGCAAGCAGGAAGACCCCCGTTGGATTCTTGTCGACGTCGAGTTCATACGGAAGTTGGAACGGAATATCACGCTCGCTGAAATCAAGGCGCAGAAAAGCCTCGACGACATGATCCTGACACGCAAGGGCAACCGACTGTCGATCATGCCCGTCAGTAAGAAACACTGGAACAAGATTCTGAGTATTGAATAAGTCCCGCCTTTTTGTTGCCGTCCTGCTGGTCGTCATCGCCGCGCTCTGGCTGCTTACGCCGGCGAAACTCGAGTCATCCGCGACGGCAATCGCGCTGCCCGATGATCTCGAGGGCTGGCTCGTCGAGAGTGAGCAGCAAGCCGCGAGCCAGCACGGCCTCATCGCAGGGACGGAGAAACGCATCCACTGGTTCGGCGAGCGCCAGAAAACATCGTATTCAGTACTCTATTTGCACGGCTTCTCGGCAACGCGCCAGGAAACCGCGCCGCTGGCGGAATACGTTGCAGACGCCTTGGGCGCCAACCTGTTTGAGACCCGGCTGCGCGGGCATGGTCAGGAACGCGATTGGCTCGCCGGAGTGCGTGCCGAAGACTGGCTGGCCGACGCCGCTGAAGCACTGGCTATTGCGTCGCGACTTGGCGAGAAGGTCGTCGTTGTCGGCACATCGACCGGTGCAACGCTGGCCGCCGCGATGCTCGGCCAGGACGCGATGGATGCTGTCGATACCTTGGTCATGTTATCGCCCAATTTCGCGCCCCGAGACCCCGCGGCCGCCTGGCTCACCCGGCCGGCAGGACCTTTGATTGCCCGCGCCGTGGCGGGCGAGACGCGCAGCTGGCAGCCGCATAACGAGGCACAGGGGCGATACTGGTCGACAAGCTACCCAATGGCAGCGGCGGTCGAGATGATGCGCCTGGTCGACCTCGCGAACCGGCAGCTACCGGCGGCCATCCCACATCGGTTTCTGATGTTCTATTCGAAACAGGACACGGTCGTATCACCGGCCGCCGCATTGGCGGTTTTCGAGGCCACCGCTTCGCCGCAGAAAGCGGTAGTTGAAATCAAGGACCCGGGCGACCCGAGCCACCATGTGCTGGCCGGAGACGTGCTATCCGCTGGCAAGACCCGGCAAATTGCGGATGACATCATCGAGTTTATTCGGCGCCCAGCTCCCTGAGCTTTTCCTGCACAGGCAGCGCGCCGCCGAGCGCGAGCATGATTACGAGGTCGCCGGGCTGAGCCCAGTCAACGGCAGACATGAACGACTCCATTTCCGTTTCGTAGTGCACGATCTGTGACGGATCCGCCCCCACCTCTGCAAGTTCGTCACGGATGAGACCGAACACCTCACCGTGCTCGCGGCCACGATGGTAGGCAGCGAGTTCAGACACCACGACGCGATCGAGCCCTATCGCCCACGCATCGCGCGCCAGCTCCTGTATCAGCGCATCGGTGCGATCGCCGGCCTGGCCGAAGCAAAGCGCCCTGCGTTTTGCGGGGATTGCGCGCGCCATGTCGAACAGCGCAGCCATGGCCGCAGGGTTATGGGCGAAGTCGACCAGGACCTTGAAGCCGTTCAGATCATAGAGGTTGCAGCGACCGGGATTCTCATCCTGAATCATCGTCTTCAGCCCGGTGCCGATGTCGTCCGTGGAAACGCCAAGGCACCAGGTCAGCGCAGCCGCCGATAAGGCATTGGCGACGTTGTGGCGCGCCGCGCCGCCAAGCGCAATGGGTATTTCCCGGCTTTTACAAATCGGTTCGCGCACGTTTCCTTCAATACGCAACAGCGTATCGCCATCCAGCACGAAGGCGACGCCGCCAGCCGTGGTGTGCCGCCGTATCGCCTCGTTGCCGGCATCGAGACTGAACCAGACAAGCTCGCCGGGATAATCGCTTGCCCGGGCGCGCAGCAGCACATCGTCAGCGTTCAGAATGAGGCGACCTTCGCGATCGACGGCACGACTTACTATCCATTTGATGGACAGGAGTTCGTCCAGGTCTTGCGACCCGAAGTCGCCGAGATGATCTTCACTAATATTCGTGATCAGCGCAGCATCGGCGCGTTCAACGCCCAGGCCACGCCGCAGCAGGCCACCTCGCGCCGTCTCGAGTATTGCAACGTCGACGTCCTTCTCACGCAGCACGGTGCGTGCGCCGCCGGGCCCCGACCAGTCGCCCCGATCAAGCACGGTCTCGTTAACGGCAATCCAGTCGGTTGAGCTCAAGCCGACGTTGCGGCCGGCCGCCCGCAATATATGCATCGCAAGTCGAACCGTGGTTGTCTTGCCATTCGTGCCGGTTACGACACCGATGGGCACGTCATGAAACCGCTCCCAGTCGAAGGCATCCGGGATCTCCCTGACCGGCCAGGTATCGGATCCACGACCCAGACCGACGGAGACAAAGTCGTCATCCCAGAGCAGGGTCTTGCCACGCTCGGTGGCTTCATCGATCAGCCACATCAGTTCAATGTTGGCCTCCTCGGCAGCGGATGTCCGAATCGTTTCCAAAGTCTCGTCGAAGTCCGGTTCTTCTTCGCACACGCCCAGCTCGAAAGCGCTCGCCGCCCAGGCCCATTCGTTGATTTCCGACGCGGCATAAAGGGCATCGATCGGCGCCGAGAAAGCCAGGCTGACGCCGCCCGTCATTTCGCGTGATGCCATTCGCGCGGCGGGCCAGTCCAGCGCCTCGAGCATGCGCGCGACATTATTTGACCAAACCGGCAGTAAAGCCCTGGCCTCTTCCGGTGTGCAGCTGACATCCAGGATGGTACCCGGGCCGTCGAACATCAGGCTGGGCCCTGTCAGTCTGCGAGCATCGAGGAATTTCATTTGGCGCCGCTACTGACTTGTCGTGCCTATAGGGCCACGTTCAAAGCGAGGACAAGACATCAGTCGCCCTCGTCGCGCGCGATGCGTACACCGCGCTCGTCGCTGATGATCTCGAGATCCTCATTAAGCTCGAATTTGTCGCCGCCTTGCAAGTCGGCGACCACCGTCTTCTTCTTGACGGGGTCCGTCGCGTGGGCGCCTGAATTGAAATAAATGATCTGCTTCCAGGCACGCGTCGTGTTGTCGCCGAGAATCAGCACCAGGTCACCCGCTTCGGCCATCTCCAGCGCGTGTAGCGTCGATTCCTGTTCGTCCGGAATAACCTCGATCTGGTCTGACGATATACCAGCCTCGAGCAGCTTGTTTTTCAGCATGACCGCTACTTCGTCCGGACCACGGCCGCGACGATTGTCATCGCAGCGACAAATGAAGTGGTCGAAATGTCCGGCTGCAGTTTCTGCAATGTCACGAATATCTTCATCACGACGGTCGCCGGGCGCAGACAGCACCACGATGCGCCGCCCGTCAACATCGAATCGATCGACCAGCCCGCACATCGCAGCAACGGCCGCCGGGTTATGTGCGTAATCGAGAATGACCTTGAATGGGTGCTCGCTATAGATATTCGTACGGCCCGGCGCCTGGAAGAAGGTCGAGTCGAAAGTTCTGAGTCCCTGGCGAATGTCCTCCAGACTGATATCCATGTTGTAAGCCAGCGCCGCCGCAAACATCGCGTTCTGCACGTTGTGCATCGCGCGCCCCTCTATGGTTGCCGGAATGAGGTGCGACCACAGCAACGGCGTGTGCGTTTCGTTGTCATAGATAGCGATCAGGTGTCCGTTCATGCCTTGCTCGAGAACGAAGGCCTGGCCACCTGCCTGGATATGCTGCTTGACCAGCGGGTGTCCGGGATTGGTCGTGACATACGAAAGTCGTGCCGCGTCCGTGTAGTCCGCCATCTGCAAACACAGCGCGTCGTCCGCATTCAGCACGGCCGCGTCGGTCGCGATCTCAATCGGCACGCGCTTCACTTCGGCAAGATCTTCGAGTGTGTTCACGCCACGCAAGCCGAGATGGTCGGATGACACGTTAAGACAGGCCGCGACGTTGCATTCCTGGAAACCCAGGCCGCTGCGCAGCATACCGCCACGTGCCGTTTCCATAACCGCGGCGTCGACGGACGGATCGCGCAGGATCATCTGTGACGAGACCGGACCGGTCATATCGCCGGGAACGCTGAGCTTGCCGTCGATATAGACGCCGTCCGTCGACGTCAGGCCCACCGTGCGGCCCGCCATTTTCAGGATGTGCGCGAGCATTCTTGATGTCGTCGTCTTACCGTTCGTGCCTGTTATCGCCGCGATAGGAATCCGACTCGGCTTATCCGGCGGGAAAAGCATGTCGATCACAGGTCCGGCGACGTCGCGCGGCGTGCCCTCGCTGGGCGCAACGTGCATGCGAAAACCCGGACCTGCGTTGACTTCACAAATGCCGCCGCCGGCGTCCCGATAGGATTCTGTTATGTCTTTGGTCAGGAAATCGACACCACCAATGTCAAGGTCAATGGCACGAATCGCGCGGATTGCCATCTCCCGATTGTCAGGATGAATAATATCCGTGACGTCAATGGCGGTACCCCCGGTGGAGAGGTTTGCGGTCGAGCGCAGGTATACGACCTCACCGTCGGCAGGCACCGTATCCTTGTCGTAGCCGAGTTTCTCCAACAGCCTCTCGGCCTGGTGATCGAACTCCAGACGCGTCAGCACCTTCTCGTGGCCGACACCGCGGCGCGGATCCTCGTTGACGACCTCAACGAGCCGCTCGATCGTCTGTTTGCCATCTCCCACAACGTGTCCGGGAACGCGCTTTGCGGCCGCAACCAGCTGGCCGTTAACCACCAGAATGCGGTGATCCATGCCCTCAATGTAGCTCTCGACGATGACAGTTCTGCCGTGCTCACTCGCTTTGGCAAAACCGGTCTCGATCTCTTCAGGGGTGCGCAGGTTAATGGACACACCACGGCCGTGATTGCCGGACAGTGGCTTCAGCACCACCGGGTAGCCGATGCGCTCCGCCGCGCGAACGGCATCGCGCTGTGTGCGGACCATGGCCTGTTTCGGCACCGGCAAACCGAGATCCCGCAAGATCCCGTTGGTCTCTTCCTTGTCGGAAGCGAGCTCCACCGCAATATTGCTGGTGCGCCCGGTCGTCGTTGCCTGGATGCGCTGCTGGTAGCGTCCCTGGCCGAACTGCACGAGACTGTAGCTGTTCAGACGCAGCCAGGGGATCTTGCGTTCCTCCGCTGCCCTGACCAGCGACCCCGTGCTGGGACCAAATTCGCGGCGCTGTGCATAGCGAATATAGCTGTCGCGTTCATCGTCAAAATTCCAACCCGATGGCGGCGCATCATCGGGTTTGATCTCGTCCGGTAGCAAGTTGTGCAACAAATTCAGCGCCAGGTTGCTGGCCCGGCGCCCAACCGCGGCGTCCTTGTACTGGAATACCATGTTGTAAAAGCCCGGCCTGCCGTCTATCGAGCGGGTGCGGCCAAATGTAACGTCCGAGCCCGCGACGTTCTGCAGCTCCAATGCGACATGCTCCATGACGTGGCCCAGCCAGGTACCTTCGTCTTCGGTCATGCGGCGAACGAAGCCACCCGGCTCACGGTACGAACAGCCATGTTCATGAAGCCCCGGTAACTGCGTCAGCAACGCGTCGACGAAGTCCTTGCCCAGGCGTACGGTCGGCCATTCCTCGAGTTCGCCGAGGTCCAGCACGTGCCGGATAACCGGGAAGCGGGCAAACATGTTCGGCCCGACGAATACGTTGGTGCTTTCAATTTTCATGACGTACGCCTGTTCTTCTTGTTATTTGGCGGAGGCCGCGCGGGACTTGATATCGAAACGCCCGCCAGCAACGAGTATGTGCAGCTTCACATCGATCAGACTGACAGGATCTCCACGGCGAGCCTGATCCATGGAAGAATAACTCAGATCGGTCGGATCGATGATCGTAATACCGCCGCTACCGACAACTTCCAGGTCATCGCCAGGACGTATGAATGCCGCGGTGTCTTCGTCGAGCCCGATGCCGACGGCGAACGGGTTGTAGGCCAGCGCCGTCAACAGGCGGCCCAGTCGGTCGCGCTCGCGAAAATGCTGATCGATTATGAAGGCATTGGTGAGTCCCAGCCCCGGAGCCATGGTCACCATATCCACCATGGGAGTACTGCCTTCCCTGCCGCCGGCGATCATGTGCTCGGGCATGAATGCGGCGCCGGCCGACGTCCCGGCCACGTGCATGCCGTCGGCATTGCGTCGTCGAATCAATTGTGCCACGGCAGTACCACCCAGTGTCGTCGAAAGCCTGAGCTGGTTACCGCCAGTCATGAACACGCCGTCACATTTTTCGATGTACTGCACATCGGCGCCCGACTGGCAGTCTTCGCGCGTTATGAACTGCAAGACCTGTGCGTGCTTGACGCCCAGCTTGCGAAACAATTTTTCATAGTTGCGGCCCGTATCTTCAAGTTCCGACGCAGTCGGAATGATCGCGATCCGCGACTGCTTGCCGCCACAAAGGTCGACGAAGCGGTCGAGGATCTCCGGGTTGTGGAGTTTTTCTTCGGCGCCGCCAATAGGGATGATATAGCCGCGCTCGTTACCGTTGCTATCGTTTGCAGGACTCATTGGATTCTAATAACTCGTCTATTTGGAGCGCCCGTTATGATCGTTGCCCTGGAGGGCATTGTTGTTGGGGGCCGCCGGTGTTCGAAAAGGAACGCTATTTTACACAAGATTGCAGCAAATCCCGCGTATCCTCGTGCAAAATAGTGCTCTCTCTTTGGGTCATTTGGCAATGCCGGCCCCACAATCAGGACGATCATCCGTGAAACAAGGAAAAATACCGCTGGGCCGTCAAGCAGAGTATCCGGACAACTACGCACCGGAACTGCTTTACTCGATTCCGCGCGCAGACGCCCGCGAGCCGCTCGGCCTTACGGGCAAACTACCCTTCGACGGCGCAGACATCTGGAATGCCTGGGAGCTTACCTGGCTTGGCAGAAACGGCCAGCCGGCAGTTGCGACGGCGCAAATCATCGTGCCTGCAGCATCAGCCAGCATCGTCGAGTCAAAATCGCTAAAGCTCTACCTGAATTCGTTTGCAATGAGCCAGTATTCGTCGGCGGCCGAGGTCGCTGACGCCATCGCGACCGGCCTGGGCGAATGCGTCGGCAGCGACGTAATCGCCCGGGTTTTGCCGATCAGTGATACAGAGGCGCTGCACGTGTCGCGGCTCGCAGGCGTTTGCCTGGATTCGATGGACGTCGCGTGCTCGGACTGGGAGGTCAACCCAGGCTTACTGCGCAACGCTGGCGATAGCGTTGTCACCGAGGACTTGCACACACATCTATTGAGGAGTCTTTGCCCGGTTACGGCGCAACCGGATATTGGCAGCCTGCAGATCAGCTATCGCGGCCCAAAAATCGATCATGCCTCGCTGTTGCGCTACGTCGTTTCTTACCGCCAACACAACGACTTTCACGAAGCCTGCGTGGAAAGGATGTTCCTGGACCTGATGTCGCAATGCCGCCTGGAAAAACTCAGTATCCATGCGCGTTATCAGCGTCGCGGCGGCATCGACATCAATCCATTTCGTAGCAACGATCCGAATGAAAAGCCCTGGAATCCTCGCCTCTGGCGCCAGTAGCCGGCGCTGTTACTCTGAGCCGATATCCTCTGGCGACAGCTCATGCCCCCAATCCTGTTTCGCTGTGAGGTAGCGGCGGTTCCTGTCTCCGACGCCGGTCACGTGTTTGACGCGTGTAATGCCTTCGAGCCCCATCGCCTGAAGATCATTCACCTTCTTCGGGTTATTGGTGAGCAGCCGAAACGGGCTGTCTTGCAGGAAGAACCTGAGTAGTGAGCCGGCGTCACTGAAGTCGCGGGAATCGTCGGGCAAGCCAAGTGACCGATTCGCTTCGTAGGTGTCCTCGCCGGCATCCTGCAGCAGATAGGTCGCAGCCTTTGCCCAGAGACCGATACCTCTCCCTTCGTGACCGGACATGTAAATCACCATGCCACCCTGGTCATCCTGCTGGATACGTTGCAGCGCCATCTCCAGTTGCGGGCCGCATTCGCAGCGCTCGGAACCAAAGACATCACCCGTCAGGCAACTCGAGTGAACCCGCACCAGCGGATTACTCCAGTTTGCCGGGTCGCCGATCAGCAGCACGCTGTTGACCGCCATCGATGAGGCCAGCGTCGCGAACGATGCCTGACCGTGCTGCGCGCGCAGCTCATCGGCGATCTCCTCGATCTTGCCGAGCTCGGTACGCCTGACACAGGCATACCAGTCGACCTCGATCTCGAGATCCTGCAGCTTGAGCGGTAGCGGGATTGGCCCGAGCACGCTGATTCCGGTGCCGGCCGGCGGTCGCCGGTCGGCCGCAATCCTGGCGCCGTCGCGGTCGATCTGGAATAAGGTGCCGTGCTCTTCCAGGCGCTTGCGCACGGTCGGGTCTAGGTAGGTGAACATAGGGCGCGATTATGCGGAAACGCGACGTGGTGCGCCATTGGTACTTGCTGACCTGTCAGTCATTAACTATAATTAATGACCAAACAGTCATTTAGGCATCGGAATGAGCGAACCGCGCTTCCAGCGGCGCAAACAGGAGCGGCCAGGGGAAATCGCCGCTGCCGCCTTCGAGGTGTTTGCTGAAAAAGGCTATGACCGGGCGCGCGTCGATGACGTGGCAAAGCGCGCCGGCGTCAGCAAAGGACTCCTGTACCTGTATTTCAGGACCAAGGAAGAACTGTTCAAGGCGGTCATCAAGAGCGTCGTCATGGCTCGTCTCGATTCCCTGCTGCTCGCCGTCGAGGAGACCGAACTGTCTTCCGAAGCCTTCATCCGCGGCCCGCTGGCCAGCTTCATGAAACGCGTGCCGGGCTCACCGGTCGCGATCGTGATTCGTCTCTTGATCAGCGAAGGCCACAGGCATCCCGACCTAGTCGACTATTACTGGGAAAACGTCGTCTCGAAGGGGCTCGGCGCGATCTCGCGGATTGTTGAGCGCGGTGTCGAACACGGCGAATTTCGTCGCAACGACGTTACCGAACTCCCGCAGCTTTTTATCGCACCGATGATGGTATCGATGATCTGGAAGATCGTTTTCTCGAGGCACTCACTCAACACTGACAAACTGATCGAAACGCAGCTTGAAATGATTCTCGCCACTATCAGGGCTTGAACGGAGTCTGGTTATGAAGCTTATGCAAACGGTAACGACGTCGATCCTGCTTGCGACGTTGCTCAGCGCCTGCGAATCCGCGGAGGAGCCCGATCGCGTCGTCGGCGAACTCGCATCCGACAGGTTGGAACTTACGGCTGAGTTCGCCGAACCTATTCTTGAAATCACCAGCGCCGAGGGCGATGCGGTTGGCGCCGGCCAGGCGCTGGTGCGGCAGGATGCCAGGCGCGCAACTGCGCGACTCGCTCAGGCAGACGCGTCATTATCCCAGCACCAGGCACGCCTTGGCGAGCTCGTGCGTGGTCCCCGCAAGGAGCAGGTAGCGTCGGCAAGAGCCAACGTTGATGGCGCGGCGCAGGAACTCGCGTTTCGGCAAAGCGAACTCAAGCGAACCCGTGAAGTGCACGAGAAAGGTCTTGCCTCCGCCGAGCTCCTGGACAGCACGAAGGCGGCGCTGGATACCGCGACAGCGAATCACCGCGTGGCGCTCGCGGCGCTCGAGGAGCGCCTGGCAGGCACTACCGTCGAGGAACTCGAACAGGCGGAGCAGGCCGTAGCGCAGGCGGCCGCGGTGCGCGACAGCGCGCTGGTTGACCTCGAACGGCACACGCTGACTTCGCCCGTCGATGGCATCCTGGATAGTCGAATCCTGGAGCCCGGCGAGCGGCCGGCGCCGGGCCAGCCGGTTGTCGTAGTACTGGGCGGGAGCCAGCCCTACGCGCGCGTCTATGTCCCCGAAGCGCTGCGCGTTCACATACGTTCTGGCACTGAAGCGCGTATCTACGTCGACGGCATCTCCGCGGCGATTGCCGGTCGCGTAAGGTGGGTCTCCAGTGATCCCGCGTTTACGCCGTATTACGCCCTGACCGAGCGCGATCGCGGCCGAGTCTCCTACGCCGCCAAAGTCGACATCGCCGAGGAAATGGAGCGGCTGCCTGATGGGGTACCCGTCGAAGTTGAATTCGTCATTACAGGACGCGAATGATGTCATCGGCGTTCGCCATCGAAGCACGCGGTCTCAGCAAGGATTTCGGCAGTTTGCGCGCGGTAAGTGCGCTCGATCTGAACGTGCCGCGTGGACAGATTTACGGCTTCCTTGGGCCGAATGGCTCCGGCAAGTCGACGACGATCCGCATGCTGTGCGGACTATTAACGCCCACGGAAGGAACTGCGCTCGTCCTCGATACGGCTGTGCCCGGCGACACGAGGGCGCTGAAACCGAAGATCGGCTACATGACGCAACGGTTCTCGCTGTTCGGCGACCTAACCGTCATGGAGAATCTGCAGTTCATTGCCGAAATATATTCCTATCCCGCTGCAGACCGCGCGCAACGCATTAGCGAGCTGCTTGACCGTTACGACCTTCTGCAACAAAAAGCGCAGCTAGCCGGCACTTTGAGCGGCGGGCAGCGCCAGCGGCTTGCGCTGGCCTGCGCGGTGCTGCATCACCCCGAGCTGCTGCTGCTCGATGAACCGACCAGCGCCGTAGACCCGCAGAGTCGCCGCGATTTTTGGGAAAACCTGTTTCGCCTCGCCAGCGGCGGCACGACGATACTTGTGTCGACACACTATATGGACGAAGCGGAGCGCTGCCATCGACTCGCTATTCTCGACCACGGCGCCAAGGTTGCCGATGGCACACCGCAGGAGCTGCAGGCGGCGACCGGTATGCAAGTCATCGAGGTGACGGCCGACGACCCTTACAAGGCACAGACGACGATCCACGACCTCGAGGAGGTAGCCAGCGTAACGCAGCTCGGCGTGCGACTCCGGGTACTCATTCCAGAACGCTATGAACGACCGCTGCAGCGCGTCGAGGCAGCACTCGAGGCACAAAACATCCGGGCCAAAGTGCAGCTCAGCCAGGCGACGCTTGAAGACGTGTTTGTCGCCGTTACCCTGAAACCGAAGGGATCGTCGATATGATGTCGCTGTCACGTATCATGGCGATTGTAAAAAAAGAGGTGCGCCAGCTACGCCGCGACCGGCTCACTTTCGCCATGGTTGTCGGTATGCCGGTGCTACAGATGCTGCTGTTCGGCTACGCGATCAACACTGACGTCAGGAACCTCAGGACCGCCATCGTCGACCAGGCACAGACGCACCTGTCACGACAATTCATTGCCGAACTCAGGCAAACACAGATTGTCGACATCGTCGAATCCGTGCAGACCGTGACAGTGGCCGAAGACCTGCTGCGCAGCGGCCGAATCTCGATCGGCGTTGTCCTGCCGGCCGATTTTGATCGCCGCATTGCCCAGCGCTCGCGCAGCGCGGTGCAGCTGCTCGTCGACGGCACCGACCCGACCATTCTGGGCGTCGCCAACCAGCTGAGAAGCATACCGTTTGACTTCGACGTCACCCCGCCAGCTGCGAGGTGGCAGCTTGTCGAAACCCGTCCGTACTACAACCCCGAGCGCCGTTCGCCGGTCAACATCATTCCGGGCCTGATGGGCGTGATACTCACGATGACAATGATCCTGTTCACGGCGGTTGCGCTGGTTCGCGAACGTGAGCGCGGCAACCTGGAACTGCTGATCAATACGCCACTAAGCTCGACCGAACTGATGGTCGGCAAAGTGATTCCTTATATTGTTATAGGCCTGCTGCAGCTCGCACTGATCCTCGGCGTCGGCAGGCTGCTGTTCGATGTGCCGGTGCGCGGTAGCATCATCGAGCTTTACCTCGCCGCGACGGCCTTCATAGCGGCCAATCTCGCTCTTGGGCTGCTGATTTCGACCGCCGCGAAAACCCAGTTTCAAGCCATGCAGATGATGGTCTTCATCCTTCTGCCTTCCATCCTGCTGTCGGGCTTCATGTTCCCGTTCGATGGGATGCCAAGCTTCGCCCAGTATATTGGCGAGGTGCTGCCAAACACACACTTCATCCGGCTCACGCGCGGCATCATGCTCCGCGAGGCGGGGCTCGGCGAGATGCTGCCCGATCTTTTGTACCTGGTTGGCTTCACGCTGGTCGCGATGATCATCGCCGTAACGCGATTCACAAAACGGCTGGACTAGCCGAATTGCCCGTGTGCCCGGCGCGACCGGGCCTCGATTCAATGCAAACGCTCGCAAAACGAAGCTCTTTCTGGTCCAATCACCGCACATGACGACACAAAACGAACCAACACCGACAGTTTTTATTGTCGATGACGACGCGGCGATCCGATTCGCCATGCAGGCCCTGATGGATTCCGTCAACCTGGACCACGAAATTTTCGGCTCTGGCGACGAATTCCTCGAGAAGATGACCGATCAGCGGCCGGGATGCCTCGTGCTCGATATTCGTATGCCCGGCCTGGGCGGTCTGGAGTTGCAGGAAGAACTGATCAAGCGCGGTAACACGCTGCCCATCATCTTCATCACGGGCCACGGCGATGTTCCGATGGCTGTCGACGCGATGCAAAAAGGTGCGGTCGACTTCATCCAGAAACCGTTTCGGGACCAGGAGCTGCTGGACCGTATTCGCGAAGCCCTGGCAACGGACGAAGAGCGCCGGGTTGCGCAACAGCACCATGCAGAAGTCGCCGGTCGCCTCGACAGGCTGACGAATCGTGAGCGCGAAGTTTTCGACCTCGTCGTCACGGGCAAACCAAACAAGGTAATCGCTTATGAACTGGGCGTCAGTCAACGGACCGTTGAGATTCACCGCGCCCGGGTGATGGAGAAGATGCAGGCAAGATCACTGGCTGATCTCGTCAAGATGCATATGACGGCCTGAGGTTATATTCGACCTTAGGGACTACGGGCGTGCCCGACGTCGCTCATCAAACTCCGCGCACTCGATGCATTCATCCGCGTACGGATAGGCTTTCAGGCGCCCTTCATCGATAGGCAAAGCGCACTCGATACAGATGCCAAAGTCGCCGGTGTCCATTCTTTTTAGCGCCGCTGAAATCTTGACAATCTCTGTTCGCGCCTCATTGCCCAGCGCATCGACGACCTCATTGTCTTCCTGCTGCTTGGCGCGCTCTTTGGAATCCGCTTCGTAACCACGCCGGAGATTTGCCGTGATCTTCGCCAGACGCGCAGCCAGCTCTTCCTTCTTCTGGTTTAGCTCTGCACGCAACGCTTCATGTGATGCGGCCGACATGACGTCTCCTTTAGTCAGGACCGTGTTCATGTAATACCAAAGCGCGCTGCTGCGAAATTAGTAAATCCACCTACGAAGAAATAAGTAGTAACCGATAGCCGCTAGGGATGTCGACTTATGGAAAGCAAAACCGCCCCGCGTATGCTCAGGGGGAAAGCGGGACAACCCTGCAAATGACGCGTCAGGTACGACAATGAAAGAAATAGAGAAGATACTCGCCGTCATCGATCCTACGGCAACCGAGCAACCGGCGATGAACCGTGCCGCTTGGCTGGCCAAACGATGTGGCGCCGAGCTCGAACTACTCGTCTGTTATTACAATGAATACTTGAGCGGCGACCGGCTGTTCGATTCGCCGTCGCTGGAGAAAGCCCGCGACGAAGTCATTCAGGGCCATGAGAAGTACCTCGAGACGCTCGCCGAGCCGCTGCGTGCCGGCGGCATCGTGGTAAAGACCTCGGCACGATGGGGCCACCCGCTTTACGAGGCTATCGTCAGGTCGGCGCTGGACAGTAAGGCCGACCTGGTGGTGAAAGACACGCACCACCATTCTGCAGTCGCCAGGGTGCTGCTGACCAACACGGACTGGAACCTGATTCGAACCTGCCCGCTGCCACTGTGGCTGGTCAAGCCACAGGAACTTGCGGCGGCACCGGTGTTCGTCGCAGCAATAGACCCCATGCACCAGCATGACAAACCTGCTGCCCTTGACGATGAAATCCTGCACATCAGCAAGTCACTGTCCGGCAAAACCGACGGCGACCTGCATGCCTTCCATTCCTATGATCCGCGAATCGCCGTAGCAACCGCCACGGCAAACGCCTACATCCCGGTGTCCCTGCCCTTCGATGAGATCGAACAGCAGATGCACGAGGATCATCAGAAGCGATTCAAGGAGATCACCGATTTCCACAAGATTGAGGACGGCAAAGCACACTTGGTTGCCGGCCTGACGCACGAAGAGTTGCCGTTGATTGCAGAGCAGCTGAAGGCCGATGTCGTGGTGATGGGGGCCGTCGCGAGGAATCGCTGGAAACGCCTGTTTATCGGCGCAACAGCGGAACGCACGCTGGAACACCTGCCGTGCGATCTGTTAATCATCAAACCTGACTGGTTTCAGACACCCGTCAACCTGCACAGTCACGAAGCCGCTTGATTCCTACCAGGATCGATTCGCCGGAGCATCACAGGCTCCGGCGCGGCACCGTGCATGGCCCCCGACATCGCACCGTGTGACATGATCTCCCTGCCGTGACTTACCTGCTACTGAGACAATTGCACACACTTTTGGCTGTCATCACCATCGTTGGCTTTCTATTGCGTGGCTACTGGATGCTTACGGGCTCGGACAAGTTGCAGCAACCCATTACCCGCATTGCTCCACATGTGGTGGATACGGCTTTTCTGTTTTCTGGTGTAGCGATGCTGCTCACTATTTCGCTCAACCCGCTTTCACAAAGCTGGCTGGTCGCGAAGTTTGCTGGCTTGGTACTTTATATACTGCTGGGGAGTGTCGCTATTCGGCGCGGACCAACGTTGCGAATCCGTGCACTCGCCTTCGTTGCCGCTGTATCCGCCTACGCATATGTCGTTGGCGTAGCACTGGCGAAGTCTCCTGCCAGCTGGATTCGTTACCTCACCTGACGGCAAGTTGCGGCTGCAGGCCTTGCTGATACCACTGCTAGTCTTGCGGCACTTCGCCGATACGAATCGCTTCGCGCGCGGCCAACAGCAACCTGTTCGTGTCGACCGGCTTGCTCATCAGCGTGCAGTTGTCGAGCATTCGTGCATCTTTGACGACTTTGGATGTATCGCCGCTGACTATGAATGCCGGAATCTCCATCTCGAAAAACTCTCGAATGGCGCTGACTGCCTCGACACCCGTTGATCCATCCAGCAAGTGAAAGTCGGAAATCAGTAGCTTCGGTACTTCGTCCAAATGCCTGATCAGTGCCTTCGTTTCGGTCGCCGATACCGCGGACGCGACGCGAAAACCCTCCGCCTCGAGCAACAGGCCCCAGGCATTGGCAACATTGACGTCATCCTCGATCAGGATAATCAGGCCAGCGGCGGGCGTATCGACTTCGGTCGAAGCAACGACCGCTTCGGCGTTTTCCTCGACAGCGTTCGCGATCAACGGTAGCTCGACACTGAAGCACGACCCCTTGCCAACATCCGACGTAACCTCGATGTGCAGCTGCAGCAGATCGCCCAGGCGCTTTACGATAGCCAGCCCAAGACCGAAGCCCTCCTTGCTCGCGCCCGGCGTTTTGCATTGATGGAACTCACTGAAGATCGCCTCGAGCTGATCCTTTTCGATACCAATGCCCGTATCAATCACTTCGACCCGGCAATTGCCGTCTTTCTCGACACACCGAAGCGTGACCCGCCCTTTTTCGGTATAGCGAATCGCGTTGGACACGAGGTTTTGTATAACCTCGGCCAACAGATTCGGGTCGCTATTGACGAATCCGTCGGTCGACGATGACGAAAACTCCAGGCCGTGGTGCTGCGCCTGCCGCGCAGACTCGTCGGACAGACGGTCAATAAGTCGCCGTATCGGGAACTCCTCGAGGTCCGGCGCAACCGCACCTGCGTCAAGCCGACTGATGTCCAGCAGGGAATTGAGCAGATTGGTCATCGCCGTCAATGAGTGTTGTTGATAGTCGATCATTTCGAGGGCACGTTCGTCGCTCACGGTACGCCGCAGCGCACCGTTCAGCAGGCTTAGCGCCTGCACCGGCTGGCGAAGATCATGACTGGCCGCAGCCAGAAACGCGCTATTGGCCTTATTGGCTCGTTCCGCTTCCTGACGTGCGGCAACGATTTCGTCCTCCATGCGCTTGCGTTCGGTCACGTCGCGTATGACGCTGGAAACGAAGCGACGGCCATCGGTCATTACCGGGCTCAGGCTTATCTCAACCGGAAACTCACTATTATCATTGCGCTTTGCAACGAGTTCGAAGCCCTCCCCCATGGGCCGCAATTTCGGGTCTGCTATGAAGGTCTGTCGGTGCGAGTGGTGCCGATCTCGAATGCGCTGGGGCAACAGCATTTCAATCGCCTGCCCCAGCATGTCGTCACGCCGATAGCCGAACATCGCCTCCGCCTGCGCGTTGACGACCGCAATCTTGCCGTTCTCATCAATGATGATCATGGCATCCGGAGCCGATTCCAGCAGCTGGCGGAAGTACGCTTCGGAGTCCTGAGTCGTTCGAGTTGCTCGAATTGTGCTCGTCACGACGAGTCCGTCGTCGGTTTCGATGGGACTCAGGCCCACTTCGGCCCGAAACGAGTGACCATCCTTGTGGCGGCCATAGATTTCCAGGCCAGAGACCATCGGCCGGCCCCTCGGGGCATTGTGGTAGGAATCGCGCAGGCCCTGATGCTGCGCGCGCTGCTGATCCGGGACCAGGATCTCCACCGGCTCGCCAATCAGCTCATCGGCGTCATAGCCGAACAGCTTCTCCGCCGCCTGATTGGCAAGCAGAATTTGCCCTCGCGCATCCGAAATAATCGTCGCGTCCGGCGAGGCATTCAATATTTCGCTAACGATACCGGCCGGCAGCGGAATTTTCTTCATGGACTTTTTCAGCAAGCAAACGGCTCCTGATTATAGGTCTTTCCGGCCGCTTATCAGGACATTTGTTTCGTTATCAGTGCCATACGTATCGTCCCCTATACGTTGCAAGAGACCACCTTGCTACGCTGCGACACCAGCACGAGGCAGCTGGGCGGGCGGTTTTGTGGGTATCGAATCGGTGGCCGGCAGGCATCCTGGCCGCGCCTCGCCGCTACCTTAAATCCCAAACGCATCTATAACGCATCTATAAGGGGTCCTTACGTTGGACAAAGCAGCTTCTTACAACGACACGGTAGTGCGCCAGTTTTCGCTCATGGTCGTGGTCTGGGGTATCGTCGGCATGCTGGTCGGCGTACTACTTGCCGCGCAGCTGATCTGGCCACAACTCAACTTCGATGTGCCTTTCCTGACCTACAGCCGGCTGCGGCCACTGCACACCAACGCAGTTATTTTCGCTTTTGGCGGGTCAGCGCTATTCGGAACAGCGTACTACGTGGTGCAGCGAACCTGCCATGTGCGGCTGGCATTCGACAAGCTGGCCGCGTTCACGTTCTGGGGCTGGCAGCTGATTATCGTGCTCGCCGCCATCACACTGCCACTTGGAATCACCCAGTCCAAAGAATACGCTGAACTGGAATGGCCTATCGACCTGTTGATCGCGGTCGTCTGGGTGGCCTTCGCCATCGTTTTCTTCACCACGATCGCGAAACGTCGTGTGAAACACATTTACGTCGCCAACTGGTTCTACGGCGCGTTCATCATCACGATTGCCGTGCTGCATATCTTCAACAACCTGGCGCTCCCGGTTTCGCTGTTCAAGTCCTACAGCATCTACACCGGTGTAGTCGATGGCATGATGCAGTGGTGGTACGGCCATAACGCAGTCGGGTTCTTCCTGACGGCCGGCTTCCTCGGCATGATGTATTACTTCGTGCCCAAACAGGCGGGCAGACCGGTGTATTCGTATCGACTGTCGGTCATACACTTCTGGTCGCTGATCGCAATCTACATGTGGGCTGGTCCTCACCACCTGCACTACACGTCGCTACCGGATTGGGCACAGACGCTGGGCATGGTGTTCTCAATCATTCTGCTGGCACCGTCCTGGGGCGGCATGATCAACGGCGTCATGACACTGTCCGGCGCCTGGCATAAGTTGCGTTCCGACCCGGTCCTGAAGTTCATGATCGTTGCATTGTCGTTCTACGGCATGTCGACTTTCGAAGGGCCGATGATGTCAATCAAGACGGTCAACGCGCTGTCACACTATACGAACTGGACGATCGGTCACGTTCACTCTGGTGCCCTAGGCTGGGTAGCCATGATGACGATCGGCTCGTTGTATTCGCTCTTTCCGCGGCTCTATAACCGTGACGGCATGTACAGCACGAGATTGATCGATGTGCATTTCTGGACGTCGACTATTGGTGTTGTGCTGTACGCGGTATCGATGTGGATCGCCGGCGTGACGGAAGGCCTGATGTGGCGCGCCGTCAATGACGACGGCACCCTGACCTACTCGTTCGTCGAGTCGCTCAAGGCCGTACATCCCTACCACTATTTCCGACTCCTTGGCGGCCTGCTGTTCCTTGGCGGAATGCTGATCATGGCTTACAACGTCTGGAAGACCGTAAGCGACAAGAAACCGGTGCCCGTCGCGGTACTGGATCCGGCGTAAGAGGGAGCCTAAGTAATGCGTCACGAGACGATTGAAAAGAGCCTGAACCTGATGATGGTGCTGATTGTTATCGCGATCAGTATCGGTGGTCTGGTCGAGATTGTGCCACTGATGTTCAGCGCCGATGCGAACGAACCGGCGGAGGGCATCGAGCCTTACAGCCCGTTGAGGCTGGCCGGCCGCGATATCTATGTCCGCGAGGGTTGCTACAACTGCCACTCGCAGATGATTCGCCCGTTTCGCAGCGAAACGGAACGCTACGGTCCATTCACGACGGCCGGTGAGACGGTCTACGATCGGCCCTTCCAGTTTGGCTCCAAGCGCACCGGCCCCGATCTCGCACGCGTTGGAGGTCGCTACAGCGACGACTGGCACCGCCTGCATCTGACTGATCCTCGCGCACTGGTGCCTGAATCGAACATGCCGGGCTACCCGTGGCTGCTGGAAAACACAGTCGACCCGGACTTGATAACGACCAAGCTGAAAGCGCTGCGATTCCTCGGTGATCCCTATACCGAAGAGCAGATCGCCGGCGCAGCGGCCGCGGTGCGGGGTCGCTCAGAGATGGAAGCGATGATCGCCTACCTGCAAGAGCTGGGCACCAACCGCCGCGACAGGAGGTAGGCCCTGATGGACGTCAACGACCTTCGCGGCATTCTTACCGCCGTCATATTTTTCGCCTTCATTGGAATCTGGGTATGGGCCTGGAGCAGCCGACGCAAGGCGGAGTTTGATGCTTCCGCGGCCCTGCCGCTGGAAGAAGACCACCCTATTTCTAATAACGAGCGGGAGAACATCTGATGCCTGCATTCTGGCACTGGTTCGTTGCTGGCGGCACGATACTCTTCATCCTTTGGTGCACATGGCTGATCGCCTGGTCAGCCGGACAGGGTCCACAAGACATTCCGGACGATGAGGTCGTTGGTCATAAATGGGACGGCGATATCCAGGAATGGAATAACCCGGCTCCGAAGTGGTGGCTGTACCTCTATTTCATAACCATCGCCTGGGCGATCGGCTACCTCGTCGTCTTCGGCCTGGGCAACTGGGAGGGAACGCTGGGCTGGTCGCAGCAGGGCCAGTACGAGTCCGAAATGCAGGCGGCAGCAGCTCGCTACGAACCGATCTATGAGAAGTTTGCGGCTATGGACTTCGAAGAACTCTCGAAGAATGCCGACGCAAACAAGCTGGGCAAGAGCCTGTATGCGAGTTACTGCACGACTTGTCATGGATCAGATGCCCGTGGCGCTACCGGGTACCCCAATCTCACCGATAATGACTGGCTGTGGGGCAATTCCGAGGCGGCACTGACAACTTCGTTGAAGAAGGGCCGCAACGCGGCAATGCCCGTGCTGGCTCCTGCCCTTGGCGGCGACCAGGGCATCGACAACATGGTCAGCTACGTGCAGAGCCTCAGCGGTATCGTAGCAGCCGATGACCCGGCTGCGCTGAGCGCGAAGCCGATGTTCCTTGCGTTGTGTAGCGCCTGCCATACGCCTGAAGGCACCGGCAACCAGATCTTTGGTGCGCCAAACCTGACCGATGACATCTGGCTTTATGGTTCGTCGGACGACGTCATCCGAACGACGATCACTAAAGGACGCAATGGCCTGATGCCTGCGCATGGCGATTTGCTCGGTGCAGACCGCACCAAGATCCTGGCGGCGTACGTATACAGTCTGTCAAAATGACGGCCTGTCGAATCGAAACGATTTGTGTCCGGTAATTGCCAGTAATGATTAACGAGGAATACCGTGGTGCACAACAGTGGAGCCGCAACAAGCAGGCGGCTTTCACCGTGGTGTGGATTTCCTTCCTCAGTGCCGCTGTCGCGACCATGGTTTTCTTCGCCATTTTTGACCCGGCGGATCTTGCCCATCTGATCGACGACAGTCTTGATCTCGGCCACGACCTGGGCTATGCCGTCGGCTTTTTCTTCTTCTGGGTGCTTTGCGCCCTCTGCTCGAGCGTAACCGCGTTTCTTGTGCGTACCGCCCCTAAACGCGACAAGAAGCACAAGAACCAATGAGCAAGCCACAAGCCGCGTCGATGTACGCGAGCGCGAAGAAGATCTACCCGCGAGAAATCGGCGGCCGCTTCGACCGCCTAAGCAAACTCGCGACGACCATCTTACTCGGTCTCTTCTACCTGGTTCCCTGGCTGCTGTGGGACGATCGCCAGGCGATTCTGTTTGATCTTCCTGCGCGCAAGTTCTACCTGATCGGACTGACCCTGTGGCCGCAGGACTTTCCATTCCTCGCGATGCTGCTCATGATCCTGGCGTTTTCGCTGTTCTTCTTTACTGCGTTGGCCGGTCGCCTGTGGTGCGGATTCGCGTGTCCACAAACGGTCTGGACGGAAGCCTTCATCTGGATGGAGCAATTCACCGAGGGCACGCGCTCGCAGCGCATGAAGCTCGACAAAGCGCCCTGGTCACTCACGAAGTTACGCAAGAAAGGCTCCAAGCAGTTTCTCTGGATAAGCTTCTCGATGTGGACGGGATTTACGTTCATCGGCTATTTCACGCCGATCCGTCAACTCGGTGTCGACATCATCGCGCTCGACGTTGGCAGCTGGACGCTCTTCTGGGGACTGTTCTACGGCTTTGCCACGTACGGCAATGCCGGCTACATGCGTGAACAGGTTTGCAAATACATGTGTCCGTATGCGCGTTTCCAGAGCGCAATGTTCGACAAAGATACGCTGATCATCTCTTACGATGAAAAGCGCGGCGAGCCACGCGGCGGGCGCAAGCGTTCGGTTGACGCGAAGCAAGCGGGGCTCGGTGACTGCATCGACTGTCAGCTCTGCGTGCAGGTATGTCCGACCGGCATTGATATCCGCGAGGGCCTGCAGTACGAGTGTATTGCCTGTGCGGCCTGCATCGATGCCTGCGATTCGATCATGGACAAGATGAACTACCCACGCGGCCTCGTCCGCTTCACGACCGAACACGCAATACAGAGCGAAGGCACACATGTATTGCGGCCGCGTGTCTACGTCTATGCAACGCTCCTCTTGATACTGATTGCGGGACTTGCAACGGCGATGGCTTCGCGCACGCCTGTCATTCTCGATGTGATCAGGGACCGGAACTCGCTGTATCGCGAGCTGCCGGAAAACTATGTCGAGAATATTTATACGATCAAGATCATCAATCAGAGCAACGATGCGCGCGCCTTTTCACTGAGCATTAGCGGCATGCAAGGCGCTTTGCTCGATGGTGTCGGCGACAGCGTGCAAGTCGAAGGCGGGGGCATTCTCTCACTGCCCGTCCGGGTAAAAGCGCGACGCGAAGATGCTCACGGCGTCAACACGATCCTGTTCAGCGTCGAGGCATTGGATGACGCGTCGGTCGTTATAGAGGAAGATAGCCGCTTCATAGGTCCGATGCCCTAAAAAGTTATGGTTCGCGAAGACACAAAGCCCTGGTATCGGCAGTTCTGGCCGTGGTTCATCATTGCGCTTCCGGCTTCGGCGGTCGTGGGCGGCCTGACCACGTTCTGGATATCCCTGCAGACGACCGACTCACTGGTTGTGCAGTCCGACGACGGCATGCAGATCGTGGCAGAGCGCCGCGTTGTCGCGGAGCAGCTCGCCGCCGAACTCAATCTCGCGGCACTGCTGGACATTGATCTTGAGTCGGGTGCCGTGCTGGCCGCAATGCGAGTCGGCGATCTGGACACCCTGCCCGCCGCGCTGCAACTGGAGTTCTCGCATCCGGCTTTCGCCGACCGCGATCAGCGTATTGCACTGAATCGTGCGCCACCCGATGAGGCGGGCAATCCGGTCTGGTCGGGCCATTTTGTCAACATCCCGAGCGGGCGCTGGTATGTGAGCCTGACATCGAACGATGACTGGCGGCTTTCCGGCGAGTGGCACGGCGAGTCACAGATAACGCTTCGCCCGGCTGAAACACCCGATGCCGACGAGCGCTAGGGTGTCCTGTCCTGCAGGTTCGTGCTACTTCAGCGCGATTGTTCAATGCTTTTGGCAAGGCAGGTCGCGCCGCTAATGGCCGGCCCATTAGCAAGCGGAGTAACGCCGCCAAAAGCCTTGATAGACGCGCCCTTCGGGAGGCACCGAAAAGCGCCACTGCGGCGTTGCCTTCCTCGCGAATATTCCCGATATTGCCTACAGCACGCGCCTTGCAGAGGCGCTTTTCGGTGCCTCTGAAATCACACGAACCTGCAGGACAGGACACCGTTACCTGCTTTCACTGCGCTCTGCCCGTTCCGACCAACTGCAAGATAACCGTCGAGATCGAGGGCGATAGCCAGCCGGTCTGCTGTCCGGGCTGCATGGCCGTTGCCGAGCTGATCCGCGACTCAGGATTGAGTGGTTATTACGCGATGCGCGACGCCCCTGCCCCGGGTGTCGGGCGCCCGGCCGATGAAACCGCCGAGTGGCAGGTGTTCGATCACGACGACATGCTGCTTGCTTTCGCCGAGCCAGATGCCGAGAGCGTCGAGGCGACGATTTACGTCGGCGGAATGTACTGCGCCGCATGCAGCTGGCTCATCGAAACGACGCTGACCAAGCACCCGGGTGTCGAAAAGGCGGAAGTCAGCCCCGTTACACACCGCCTGCGTGTGCGCTGGCGACCCGACGAGACACAGTTCTCGGAGATTCTCGGCACACTTTCGAGCCTTGGCTATCAGCCGCAGCCACTGGCTCCGGAGAATACGGCGCGCCCCGAGTTGATCGAGCAGCGTACGGCGCTCAAACGCCTGTTGGTCGCTTCTCTGGGCATGATGCAGGTGATGATGTTTGCCGTCGGGCTATACGCCGGTGACTTCCAGGGAATAGATCCGGAGATGCGGCGTTTCCTCCGGATCGTCAGCCTGCTGGTCACGACACCGGTCGTCCTGTATGCCGCGCGTCCGTTTTTTGCAGCCGCCTGGCGCGGTGTCATCTCGAAAAAACCCGGCATGGACCTGCCGGTGTCGATTGCGGTAGGTAGTGCTTTCCTTGCGTCAATCTATGCGACGATCACCGATGGCGCGGCCGTCTGGTTCGATTCCGTAACGATGTTCGTGTTTTTCCTGACACTCGGGCGCTTCCTCGAAATGCGTGCGCGACATCGCTCCATCGACCGAAGCACGGCGCTATCGTCCGTGCTTCCAAATACGGCGACGAGAATTGACGGCGCTGATCGAAACGTTGTTCCAGTAAGCCAGCTGCTGGCCGGGGACATGGTCTTGATACGTGCAGGTGATGCGATTCCCGCTGACGGTGTGATCGAAAGCGGCGAGACTGCGGTCGACGAAGCACTCCTGAGCGGCGAGGCTACGCCACGTCGCAAGACAGTCGGCGACCCTGTTGCGGCGGGCAGCGTCAATCTCGACGGCCTGATCACGATGCGGATCCTTCGTACCGGCAGCGACACTACACTCGGGACCATAAGCCGACTAAGTGAACGGGCGCGCTATACGCGCCCCACATTCGTCACACTTGCGGATCGGATCGCCAGCTACATCGTCATCGCACTACTGGTAGTGGCCGCCCTCGTCGCAATTTCCTGGTACTTGATCGCTCCCGAGCGGGCGTTCGTTATCACGCTATCCGTCCTCGTGGTCACCTGCCCCTGCGCACTGGCGCTGGCCACGCCTGCTGCCTTTGCCGCGGCGGGCAGTCGACTGTCGCAGCTGCGACTGCTGGTGACGAACGGCAACGCGATTGAGGCGCTGTCACGCGCGACTACCATCATGTTCGACAAGACCGGGACATTGACTCTCGGGCAGCCCAGGATTGCGTCGGTTATGGTTTTCAACGAGTCAATGACCGAGTACGACTGTCGACGAATTGCTGCAACACTGGAGACCGCTTCGGCACACCCTCTTGCACTGGCTTTTGCCATGGACGCCGCGCTCCCCAATGTGTCGTCGCAAGACGTCGAAATCGGGCAAGGCGTTAGTGGCGTCATTGATGGTCGCAACTGGCGCATCGGTAGCGCCGCATTCGTTGGCGGGGGCACGGCCGACGTTTCGACGCAAGGGGATGCAACGGCAACCAACGTCTTTCTTGGCGTCGACGACGAGGCAGTCGCCTGGTTCGCGCTTGAAGATGAACTCAGGCCCGATGTCGACAAGACGCTGCGAACACTGTCGCAGATGGGACTGCGTATTGCGCTGGTCAGCGGCGACAACCACGACGCGGTCGGGGAACTGGCGGCCAGACTGGGTATCGCCGAATTCCATTCGGATTGCACGCCGCAACAAAAACTCCTGATTATCGAGGCTGCACAAGAAAACAACGAGCGCGTCGTCATGGTGGGCGACGGCATCAACGATGCGCCGGTACTATCGGGTGCTGACACGTCCGTAGCTACCGCAGAGGGCGCACTGCTTGCACAGACCAGTGCCGATGTAATCATGCTGGGAGAGTCGCTGAGTCCGTTGATTACGCTGCTAAGAATGTCGACGAAAACGATGCGAATAGTGCGCCAGAACCTGGCTTGGGCAATCGTATACAATGCGCTGGCATTACCGCTGGCGGCGGTCGGGCTTGTGCCGCCCTGGCTTGCTGCGATTGGTATGAGTGCAAGCTCGCTGATCGTTGTGTTGAACGCTTTGCGCCTGAGTCGATTTAACGGAACCTCTGAATAATGTCCGTTCTCTATGTTCTTATTCCGCTCGGGCTGCTGCTGTTAGCCGGCGCTGTCTGGGCGTTCTTCTGGGCCGTCGGCAGCGGCCAGTTTGACGACCTCGATACACCCGCTATACGCATCATTATGGATGACGACACGAAACCGGACGACAGTGACCCGTCATGAACGAAGCTCTGCCTCTTCTCGCTGCGGCATTCGTCACCGGTCTGCTCGGTAGCGCGCACTGTTTCGGTATGTGTGCCGGGCTCTCCGGTCTCTTCGCTGTCAACGCGAGCGTCGCATCGCTGCGCTCGAAACTGCCAATGGCCGTCGTCTACAACGTCGGCCGCGTCATCAGCTACGCGGTCTTTGGCAGCATTGTGGGCGCACTCGGCAAATCCATCGTTGGCGCAATACCTCACCTCGCGGCACCCGTCAGACTGCTCAGTGGTCTCCTGATTATCATCGTGGGACTGCAGGTGGCGTTCAACTGGCGCTTCCTCGCCCCTGTGGAAAAAGCGGGTGCGAAACTGTGGAACCGTATTGCGCCAGCCGCCAGGGGCCTGCTGCCGGTTACCAGTCTGCCGAAGGCGCTTGGCCTGGGTTTGCTGTGGGGCTGGCTGCCCTGCGGGCTGGTCTACAGCGTCCTGTTGTTAGCCGCAAGTACGGCCAACGCGGTCAACGGAGGGCTCGTCATGATCGCGTTCGGCATGGGCACCATGCCCGCCATGATCCTGACCGGAATGAGCGCATCCAAACTATCTCAGTTCATGAGTCGTAAGCGCCTGGGAGCCGGATTGCTAATCGTACTAATCGGTGTACTCACGCTGGCTATGCCGGTCATGAAGTTCTCGGGCGATGCGGAGAAAGGAACGCACAGCGAGCACATGATGTAAGCCTCAATGTGAGGCTTCCGCCTCGAGGCGACGTTCCAGCCATTGCAACGACGAATCGGCGTACAACAGGCAAGCAACGTTGTTGACGAACGGATTGCCCTCGTCAATGCGCTCGAGCCTATCCTGCATGCCAAAGAAGAACGGGTGCGGCGAAAGCATAATATCGCAGTCGAGATCCGCGATGACTCCAGCGCTGGCGACCAGCTTGTCGGCAACACCGCTGTCCGTAAACCTGAAACCCTCTGCTGACACGGCGCTCATGCTGTCGGCATAGACGACGTCATAGCAAACGTTCAACGCGCAGGATTGCCAGGTCCACGTGGTGCCGCCCGGCGCATGGCCCGGCGTGTAGACGGCTTTGACATCGACGGACCCCACGGTCACTACCTCGCTGTCACCAACAGCGACAACGTCTCGCACGGACGGAAATTTGCCTTGCTCCGGATCTGCCACATACTGCGGATCGTCCTGATCCAGATGGCCGGCGACGAGCGTTTCACGACCGGCCTGGCTGGTAAAGACCGTGGCACCTGTCAGTCGTTGCAGAGCGGCCAGGCCTCCGGCGTGATCAAAGTGCGCATGCGACACCAGGATTGCTTTGACGTTACGGGTATCAAAGCCGAGCTCTTGAATGCTGGCATCGATCAAGGCGGCTGATTGAGGCAGACCGCCATCAATCAGGATCAGGCCGTCATCGGTTTCGATCAGCAGGGAGCTTAAGCCCTGCGTACCGACGTACCAGGTATTGCCATGGATACGAAAGGGATCCTGCGGTTCGTTCCAGCCCTCGCAATTATCGCAGTTGATGGCTTCATCAGGTTCGAGCGCTCGAGGCCCGCAGGCCGAAAGAAGCAAGGTACCCAGCAATACGTAACAAGCCAGCTTCATAATATTGCCCTGTAAAAAAGTCGTAAGGAAACTATCAGCAGGAAGACACCGAACAGCATGCCGAGTCGTTTTTGTGAGAGGCCGTGGGCAATCCGGGCACCGATCGGCGCCGTCAACACGGTCACCGGCGCGATCAGCGCGAAACCGACCAGGCTCACATAACCGATGTTTCCGGCTGGCAATCGTGGGTCTCCCCAGCCCGTCGCCACAAATCCAAAGGTGGCCGGCAGACTAATGATCAGGCCAAACAACGCCGCCGTACCGACAGCTCGGTGGATGGGAACATTGAAAAAGGTCAGCGTCATAACCGAAAACGTGCCGCCGCCGATTCCCATCATGCTCGAAAAGCAACCGATCGCTGTCGGAATAACGGCTACGAGCGGGCCCTGCGGCACCGTCTCTGTCAGGTTGCGGTTCTCGGGCAGTAACACCATTTTGGCGGCGACCAGCAGCGCTAGCGTGGCAAAAACAAGTGCCAGAACACGGCTGTGAACGAGCGAAGCAATCCAGGCGCCGAGCAGCGCACCCAGCAGAACGAAGATGGCCCAGCGTTTCACAATATCGACGTCAACCGAGTTTCGCTGGTGGTGCGCCCACGCCGACGATATCGACGTCGGCACAATGGTCGCGAGGGATGTCGCAACGGCGATGTGCATACGAATGGCCGGATCGACGCCAAGGAAGCCCAGCGCCGCTTCAAGCACCGGCACGATAACGATGCCACCGCCGATTCCGAACAGGCCGGCAAGGACGCCGGCGACACAGCCCGTCGCCAACATCGTAATAGCGAGTATGAGCCATGGGTCCATTCGCAATCAGCTTCTGTCAGTTACCGAGCGCTGCGGCGTGGTGATTGAGGTGATCTTCTATAAATGTCGAAATGAAATAGTAGCCATGGTCGTAGCCCGCATGCACACGCAGCTCGACGTCGAGTCCGCTCTCCGTCGCGGCCTCCTCAAACAGCTCCGGCCTGAGTTGTTCGGCAAGGTACGGATCCTCTGCGCCCTGGTCGATGAGGATCTTGCCGAACGCTTTGGCATCGGCAACGCTGCGGGCGACTTCACACGCGTCATAGTCATGCCAGGTCGCCGTATCTGCGCCCAGGTAGTAGCTGAGAGCCTTCTTTCCCCACGGGCTATGCAGGGTCGTGCATATGGGTGCAAAGGCTGACAGTGACCTGTACTGACCCGGGTTTCTGAGGCCGATGGTCAATGCCCCGTGGCCTCCCATTGAGTGGCCGGTAAGGCCGTGCCGATCCGCATCGCCGGGGAAATTGTCGAACACTGCGCGCGGTAGCTCCTGCGTGATGTAGTCGTACATATGATAGTGCCGCGACCACGGTTCTTCAGTTGCGTTCAGGTAGAAACCCGCGGCAAGGCCGAAATCGTAGTCTTTGTCCGGATCGTCAGGGACGTCATTACCGCGCGGGCTCGTATCAGGGGAGACCAGCATCAGCCCAAGTTTGGCCGCAACCCGCTGTGCGCCGCTCTTCACCATGAAGTTTTCTTCGGTGCACGTCAGCCCCGAGAGAAATGTGAGGACCGGTACCTTGCCAGAAGCGGCCTGCGGCGGTACGAAGACCGAAAACTGCATGTCGCCCTGGTTGCACTCGGAGGCGTGGCGGTAAAACCCGAGGCGGCCGCCGAAACAGCTTGTTTCGCTAATTGTCTCAATAGTCATAGAGACGAATTATGGCCTAACGTTTCTGGAATACCAGTGTCGCGTTTGTTCCACCAAAACCAAAGCTGTTCGACATCGCCGTCTTGATGCCTGCATTGTCGACGCGCTCGGTAACCAGCGGCGTGCCTGCAACAACGGGATCGGGCTCGCCGACATTGATCGACGGCGCTATGAAGTCGTTGTTCAGCATCAACAGGCAATGAATGGCTTCCTGAGCCCCGGTAGCTCCCAGGGAGTGTCCACACATCGATTTCGACGAGCCGTACCGCGGCATCTCTGCCCCGAACATGGATTGCATGGCCTCAACCTCTTTGACGTCGCCTACCGGCGTACTGGTGCCATGCGTATTGATATAGTCGATCGAGCCTTCGACCGTCGCGCGCGCAAGGTCCATACAGCGCAGCGCACCTTCGCCCGATGGCGCGACCATGTCATAACCGTCCGACGTTGCGCCGTAGCCAACGAGCTCGGCATAAATCTTCGCACCACGCGCTTTGGCGTGCTCCAGCTCTTCGACGACCAGCATGCCGGAACCTGCGGCAATGACGAAGCCATCCCGGGTGGCGTCATAGGGACGCGAAGCGGTTGCGGGATCGTCATTGTACTTCGAGGACAGTGCACCCATCGCATCGAACAGACAGGCCAGGGACCAGTGCTCCTCTTCGCCACCGCCAGCAAACACAATGTCCTGCTTACCCAGCTGAATCTGTTCGGCGGCGGCTCCGATGCAGTGCGCGCTTGTCGCACACGCCGATGTAATGGAGTAGTTGACGCCCTTGATCTTGAACGGGGTTGCAAGACAGGCCGACACGGAACTGCCCATCGTACGAGGCACTCGATAGGGGCCCACTTTGCGAACGCCGCGCGCGCGCAGGATATCGGCACTCTCGACGATATTGTGACTGGAGGCCCCGCCGGAAGCAGCGATAAGACCCGTGCGAGCGTTCGAAACATCGGCATCGTCAAGGCCGGCGTCCTCGATCGACTGCTGCATCGCAATATAGGCGTAAGCAGCCGCATCGCCCATGAAGCGCAAAACCTTGCGATCAATCAGTTCCTTCGTATCGATGTGGCAGCTGCCGGAAACCTGGCTGCGTAGCCCCATTTCCTTGTAGCTTTCGTTAGCCACGATTCCGGAACGACCCTGACGCAGCGATTCGA
>RCNG010000068.1_pt1 | contig 36690 bp, 35 predicted proteins | sample 2041371 | NCBI WGS metagenome assembly RCNG01 (sample SAMN09708227, study PRJNA481090) | Marine sediment metagenome, whole genome shotgun sequencing project. | biome: marine sediment; feature: ocean; material: sediment; isolation source: Sewage treatment plant 1 marine sediment (STP1) ... | reverse complement strand
GGAGCCTATGAACAAAATTCGTACATTTGCCGCAATACTGATCGTGATATTGGCGGCACCTTTGCCAGCTGACGTCACTATTGATGAGCTCGTCACTCAGGCCGGCATCGTTGAAGGGGACATCGCTACCCGCGATTTGCCGAAGTGGCGAGGCGCGAAAAAAATCATGATTGCCCGTGTTGGCCCGGACGATCTCGGCGCTTTGCAGCGCCTCTACCCTGAAACGGATTTCATCCCCGTAAGACCGGATTCCATTGACGTTTCTGCGGCGAGTGACGTGGATGCCATTGTTGGGCTGTGTGACGAGCGCCTCGTGGCCGCAGCTACGCGACTGGTCTGGATACAGATCGCCTGGGCGGGCGCCGAGGGCTGCCTCAGTGTGCCGCGTGTCGGCAGCGGCGAAGTTGTATTGACCAATATGCAGAAGATGTCCTCACCGGTAATTGGGGAGCACGCAATTGCGATGGCAATGGCGTTGGCCCGGGCATTGCCTGTATTCGCAAAACAAATGCAAAGCGGCGAACGCGAGCCTCTGTATGCGGCACCCCGGGGCATGATGATGCCGCTTGCAGGCAAGACGATGCTGGTTGTGGGACTCGGCGGCATCGGCACGGAAGCTGCCAGGCGCGGTGCCGCGCTGGGCATGCGCGTGATTGGTACCCGTAACAGCAGCCGGGAAGGACCGGAGTTCGTCGAATACGTTGGCCTGGCCGATGAACTGCTGGAGCTCGCACGGCAGGCGGATGTCGTCGTCAATGCGCTGCCACTGACCGCTAGCACAAGAGGCTTGCTGGACAAGAAATTCTTCGACGCGACCAGGAAGGGCGTGCTTTTCGTTAATGTCGGGCGCGGTGCGACGGTCGATACCGACGCCCTTGTGGCGGCGCTGAAGAGTGGCCAGGTAGGCGGTGCAGGCCTGGATGTCACGGAACCTGAGCCCTTGCCTGTTGACCATCCGCTTTGGCAATTTGATAACGTAATTATCACGCCGCATGTGGCGGGCTACGGCGGCGAGCGAGAACGACACATGACGTTGCTGCGAGAGAATCTCAGGCGCTACGTCGCCGGTGATCCGCTGTTGAACGTTGTTGATCCGGCAAGAGGATATTGAGAATTCATGCCTGATGTACCGGTAAAAAAGTATCGTGTGCGCCGTGCCAGGAAGTGGCTAAAGCGCACGCTGATTCCGTTTGCCATCCGTGCAAGCAAAGTCCGCGTTAAGTGGGGCAAGCCCGACAGCAAGGGCTGGCCGCCACCGTCACAGGCCGGCGTGCCCGGCCTGGCCCGATACGAGTACAGTTGGTTGTCGCAAAACGGTGAAGACGGTGTGATTCGTTTCCTGTTCGATCAAATTGGCTTCGAGTCCCGCTGGTTTGTCGAGTTTGGCTTTGGCGCCGTGCAATGCAACAGCCTGCGCCTGATGAAGCACGAAGGGTTCAGCGGCCTTTTGATGGACGGTTCTTCTGAGAACGTGGCTTTCTTTAATCACGCGGCGGCAAAGTCGGGCCTCAGCGACGCCAAGGCGATTCAGGCTTTCATTACGCTCGAAAACCTGCAAGACCTGATCCGTGGAAACGGTGTTCCGTCGGAGATCGATTTTCTTTCGCTCGACGTGGACGGCAACGACTACTGGTTCTGGGAGGAGCTCATCTGCGTATTGCCACGCGTTGTCTGTATCGAATACAACGCCGGTCTGGGTCCGGATCTGTCGCTGACCGTGCCCTACGATCCTGAGTTTGAAAGATACAGCAAACACCCCAGCGGTTTCTTTCATGGTGCATCCCTGGCCGCACTCGAGTCACTGGGAAAACGTAAGGGTTACTACCTGATTGGCTGCGATTCGACCGGTACCAACGCGTTTTTTCTGCGCGATGACGTCATTGTGCCGAACGTTCCTGCGGTCACTTCGAGAGAGGCTTTCCGCCCGCACGCCAACTGGTTGGGGCGCGGAATATCCGAGGCAGCGCAGCTCGCAATCATGCAGTCGATGCCCTACCAGGCGGTATGAGCGGAGACAAACGGATCGAGAGCTCGAGCAAGCGGCGTGTCGCTATCGACGGCGCTAACCGGCGGCGCCTGTACCTGTTTCGTCATGGCGCCGTGGATTACATCGACGACAGCGGTAACTGGGTAGCGGATCCGGACGTAGTCGATTTGAATGAGCGGGGCAAGACCCAGGCTGAGGCAATGGCGGAGTTGTTTGCCGGTGTGCACATCGACAAAGCACTCTGCACGGGGCTACCGAGAACGAAGCAGACCGGCCTTACCGTGCTGGGCGACCGTGAGATCGAACTCGGTACATTCGCTGACCTCGAGGAGATTCGGCCGCAGAAAGGTGAGTCAGCCGGCGGCTACGACATCTACACCGAAATTGCGTTTTCGCACTGGCGAGCGTCGCAAGCCGACGCGCGATTCCTGGGTGGCGAGCGTTATCACGATTTCTACGCGCGTATTTGTGTCGCGATGGAGGAGTTAATTGCCGACTCGTCGTGGCACAATCTTGCGGTTTTCGCGCACGGTGGAACCAACGCCGCTGTTCTGGGCTGGGCCACTGGCGTCGGCCTGGAGGCGTTCGGCCTGCTGGACCAGTCGATGTGCTGCCTGAACGTTCTGGATTTCGATTCCGACAAATCGGGTCAACTGGTACGAAAGACGGTACGCGCCATGAATATAAGCGCTGAAGATCCCGTGATGAGATATCGCCACGCGGGCGACATGGAGATGCTCGCGCGTCGAATCCTGAAGTTGCAGCCTTAAGTTTGCCAAATGCTGCGTTCTGAAGGGTTCCCGCCCATCGCGAGGGCCGACGCGCGCATACTGATACTCGGCAGCCTGCCGGGGCAGCTATCCATCGCCGCGCAGCAGTACTACGCCCACCCGAGGAACGCTTTCTGGCCCATCATGAACGAGCTATTCGGGATTGACGGCTCCTATGAGGAGCGCCTCGCACGGCTGGCAGATAACGGGATTGCGCTTTGGGATGTGCTCGCGAGTTCGGTGCGGCCCGGGAGCCTGGACGGTCGAATCCAGCTTGGTAGTGCGCGTGCCAACGACTTCAACACTTTCCTTGCCGGACATGCCGATATTCAGCTTATCGCTTTCAACGGCAAAAAGGCGGAACAGCTGTTCAGGCGATTCGTTGACGGCAACCTGGTCGGCCCTGAGATTCGTAAGGCCGGCCTGCCATCCACGAGCCCGGCCTACGCGGCCATGCCGTTCTCAGGTAAGCTCGACCTTTGGCGGCAGACCGTAGCCGCCTGAGACACTTCGCTACCGGGGGTTAACGATGATCGGTTACGTGACACTGGGGACCAACAAGTTTGACGAAGCGGCAAAGTTCTATGATGAGCTGCTGACTGTTGTTGGTGCAGGGCGCTTCATGGAGAGTGACTCATTTATTGCCTGGGCAACAGCGCCGAAATCACCGGCGATCTCGATTATCCGGCCCTACGACGGTTGCGACGCAACGGTTGGAAACGGCATCATGGTTGCAATAGCGGCTGGCACGATGGCAACAGTCGATGCGCTGCATGCAAAAGCACTACAACTGGGCGGCACCGATGAAGGCGCCCCGGGATTTCGCTTTGGCAACTTCTACGCCGGCTATTTTCGCGACCTGGACGGCAACAAGCTGAACGCGTTTTGCATGACGGAGGCCTGACCTGAAATGAGCAATGACCTGATTTTGCAGCCCATGGTCGTCATGATGCTGCTAACGGCTTCTGTCTGGCTTGTCTTGTTTGCCAAACGCATTCCGGCAATGCGCGAGGCTAAACTGCCAGCGCAGACATACACAACGCCGGACAAGACCTTCGAGTTGCTACCGGAAACTGTCAGCTATCCGTCGAACAACCTGAAAAATCTGTTCGAATTACCGGTGTTGTTCTACGTGCTATGCCTGCTGCTGTACGTTACCGGTAACGTCGACGGCTTATACCTTGCCGCTGCGTGGTCGTTCGTTGGCTTTCGCGCACTGCATAGCCTGGTCCACGTCACGATCAATATCGTGATGGTGCGTTTCCTTTGCTACCTGGCCGCGTCCCTCGCGCTGGGGTTCATGCTCATTCGGGCGGCGATCGACGTTCTCGGCGGTTAGCGCTCCGCAACCTGCTACAGCGCGCTATCGCCGGTCTCGCCGGTGCGAATACGCAAGACCTGTTCGAGGTCGGTCACAAAAATCTTGCCGTCACCGACTTTGCCGGTCTTGGCCGCATCGACGACCGTTTCAACAACCCGCTCGACCATGTCGTCTGAGACCGCGACTTCTATTTTCGCTTTTGGAAGAAAATCAACAACATACTCGGCTCCCCTGTAGAGTTCCGTATGTCCCCTCTGGCGACCGAAGCCCTTGACTTCGCTAACGGTCATGCCCTGAATACCAACCTCGCTCAGCGCATTACGCACGTCATCGAGTCGAAAGGGTTTTACAATTGCGGTAACAAGCTTCATGCGTAGCGGACTCCGGGAGGATCAGGTTGGAGCCATATGCTAGCAATAGGCGTTGCCCATGTGTACAAATAAAAGGAAGAAGTGGTGGGGCGTGATGACAGAATCGAAGGCGCTGATTAAAAATCCCGAGGGACTGCTGTATTACGGTGCAGCATCGGGCTATGCCGTACTCGCCTACACACTGGGTTTCGTCGGTCTGTTCCAGGATCAACTGCTGGTCAACCTGGGCGCGACGCTGCTGCTCGCGCATGGCATGACGATAGCGGCCTATCTGATACACGAGTGCGGCCACAACCTGGTTTTCGCCCATAGCCGTCACAATGCGCTACTCGGCCGCTTCATGAGCTGGTTGTGCGGCGCGGCGTACGGCACTTATGAAGACATGCGTTACAAGCATTTCCGCCACCACGTCGACAATGATGACGCAGTCTGGTTCGACTACGACAGGTTCTTTGAAGAGCATCCGCTGGTTACCAGGGTTACGCGATTGCTGGAGTGGTTTTATGTTCCGGCACATGACCTGATCATGCACACGGTCATGGTTTTCACGTCATTTGTCATTCCGCAACGACAGAAGCAGCGCATTCGAAACGTGACGGTCGTTGTCATTCGCGGCAGTGTATTTATCGCGCTGCTCGCACTGGTACCAAAGGTCGCTCTGCTGTACGCGCTAGCCTACCTGATCATGATGCACGTTCTCCGATTCATGGACAGCGTGCAGCATGACTACCCTTACAATACGACGCTGTTCGAATATGAGAAGCCACCTCACAAGGGCGACTTCGAATGGGAGCAGCGTCATACGTTCAGCAATCCTCTGAGCTTGAAATATCCCAGGCTCAACTGGCTGACGCTGAACTTCGGGTACCACAATGCACATCATGCTGACATGAATGTGCCATGGTATCGACTGCCGCAACTGCACTATGAGTTGAGTGCCGACGATCCAAAGTACGTAATTCCGTTCGTGGCGCAGCTAAAGCTGTATCACCGGAATCGCGTAGAGCGTATCCATAATCCGCAGCCGGACGACTATCCGACCGGGCCGGATTACCTGAAGGTCGCTCAATCGGGTTCTGGTCCGATCGGTGGCAATGCGGCGTCTTTTCTCACATCGTTTTGACGAGAAACCGGCGCCAGGCTATTCGGTTTTCATGAGGCAATAACATGGCAGATGCGAACGAAATTGGAAAAATCGGCTGGATCGATATATCGGTCGATGACGCAACCGGCCTGCGGGATTTTTACAAGAAAGTCGTGGGCTGGAAGAGCGAAGACACCAGCATGGGCGACTACATGGACTATTCGATGGCGATGCCAGGGACCGGTGATGTAGTCACCGGAATCTGCCATGCGCGCGGCAGCAATGCGAATTTGAAAGGCGGCTGGCTCGTCTACATCACGGTGGCTGACGTGCAGGCGAGCGCTGCGGCCTGTACAGCAAACGGCGGCAAGATCATTGTCGAGCCACGTGGCCTGGCGGGCGGGCAGTTCTGCGTGATTGAAGATCCCAGCGGCGCGACGGCCGGTCTCTACCAGGCTTAAGCGCGCTCCGTTGACGAAACAACTCGATAATCCGCAGTGGTATCGCGCCGTAGCGAGCCTCGTGGCGGCGAACAACGACGAGGGCATCTCCGCCGCCCTGGTAGATGTGATTGCAACGGCTGTTGAGCACAACGCGACCTGTTTGCTGGCGTTCTATCGGGATGCGCCGCCTGATGTCCTGCACCATACGATGTCGCCCAGTCGAGCGCATCACTACCTGGATCGCTACCTTGCGGGACCGTATCTGCTTGACCCGCTTTACCAGCTCGCGCTGCGGAAGAAGAAAGCGACAATGTGTCGTTGCCGGGATGAGACGCCGGATCGATTTCGATCGAGTGAATACTATCGTCAATACTACGAGCGAACGCACCTCGCTGACGAAATGGATTTCATTCTGGATGCAGACGCCAAGACTACCCTGGTGCTTGTCGTTGGCCGCTGGGAGCGGCGCTTCTCTCGATCCGATGTAAGCAGTTTTTCCACAATCGAGCCGATCGTCCGGGCGGCCATGATGCGGATATGGGGCGAATGGTCGGCGCGTCACTCGGAAGATGAGCGAGACCTGAGCATGCACCAGCGCCTGACGCAGTGTTTCGAACGTTTCGGTGAAACGAGCCTTACACAGCGCGAACGGCAGATAACTCAGCTCCTGTTACGCGGACATTCGTCGAAGTCGATCGCAAGAGAACTCGGTATTGCCCCGGGCACGGTGATGGTGCACAAGCGCAACCTGTTTTCGAAGCTCGGCATCACCTCGCAGTACGAGCTCTTCTCCCTTTTCATCGACAGGTTGTCCGCGTTCTGACTGAAGTCGCCAGAGTACCGCGCGATTGGTATTCAGCTATGCCGTCTCGAGGTCGACAATGAAGCGGTGCTGTTATTGGCAGCATCTGACAGCGGCAAGGAATTTGTTTCATGTTTGAATTTGATTTTGGCCACGGTGAAGAACTGGATCTGTTGCGTGAGACGGTCAAGGCGTTTGCGAGTGATCGCATTGCACCCTTCGCCGCGGACATCGATGGCAATAACGAATTTCCGAGAGAGCTCTGGCCGGAGCTCGGCGCGCTCGGCCTGCTCGGTGTAACCGTCGAAGATGACTACGGCGGCTCGGGGCTCGGTTACCTGGCGCACGTTATTGCCATGGAAGAAATCAGCCGTGCATCCGCGTCGGTCGGCTTGTCCTATGGCGCGCATTCCAACCTGTGCGTCAACCAGCTGCGGCGCTGGGGTACCGAGGAGCAAAAAGGGAAGTATCTTCCCAAATTGGTCACAGGTGAGTACCTCGGCGCGCTCGCTATGAGCGAAACGGGTGCCGGGTCCGACGTCATGGGCATGAAGGCTACGGCCGTGCGAGACGGGGACGATTACGTTCTGAACGGCTCGAAAATGTGGATCACCAACGCGCCCGGTGCCGACGTGATGATCATCTATGCCAAGACCGATCCTGATGCTGGCAGTGGCGGAGTCAGCGCATTTGTAGTCGAACGCGGCACGCCCGGGCTGTCAACGCCGCAGAAGCTGGACAAGCTGGGGATGCGAGGCTCCGATACCAGCGAGGTACTGCTTGAGGATTGTCGAGTGCCTGTCCAGAACCGCTTGGCGGAGGAGGGCAAGGGCGCGAAGATCCTGATGAGCGGTCTCGATTATGAGCGCGTCGTTCTCGCGGGCGGCCCGCTCGGCATCATGGCCGCGTGCATGGACCTGGTCATCCCCTACATTCATGATCGCAAGCAGTTTGGCCAGTCGATCGGAGAGTTTCAGCTCATGCAGGGCAAGATTGCCGATATGTACACAACCATGAACGCGAGTCGCGCCTATGTTTACGCGGTTGCAATTGCTTGTGACCAGGGTCGGACTACCCGATTCGATGCGGCGGGATGTATTCTGGTGGCTGCCGAACGCGCGACCTGGATGGCTGGAGAGGCGATTCAGGCGCTCGGCGGTAACGGCTATATTAATGAATACTCAGCAGGCCGCTTGTGGCGTGACGCCAAGCTGTACGAAATTGGCGCAGGCACCAGCGAAATTCGCCGCATGTTGATCGGTCGCGAGTTATTTCAAGCGACGAAATAGCGCGACCCTGGACAGGAAACCATGCCGGTCATAAAAACTAAAGTCGATCGATCATCGGAAGACTTCAAGAAGAACGAAGAGTCGCACCTGGCGCTTGTCGAGGGTCTGCGCGAGATCGATGAATACGTCATGCAGGGCGGCTCCGAGCGCGCGCGTGAGAAGCACCTGGCACGCGGCAAGCTGCTGCCGCGTGATCGCGTCCGCGCGCTGCTGGATAAGGGTTCGGAATTTCTCGAAATCGGTCGCCAGGCCGCGTGGCAGGTGTACAGCGACGATGTTCCCTGCGCCGGGATGATCGCCGGCATCGGTCGTATTCATGGCGTCCATTGCATGATTGTTGCAAACGATGCGACGGTGAAAGGCGGCACCTACTACCCGATTACCGTCAAGAAACACCTGCGTGCGCAGGAAGTCGCTGAACAGAATCACTTGCCATGCATCTATCTGGTCGACTCCGGTGGCGCCTTTTTGCCGCGCCAGGACGAAGTCTTCCCCGATCGCGATCATTTTGGGCGCATCTTCTTCAACCAGGCAAGACTGTCTGCAAGGGGAATTCCGCAAATAGCAGTCGTCATGGGCTCCTGCACAGCGGGTGGCGCCTATGTACCGGCAATGTGCGATGAGTCCATCATTGTGCGCGACCAGGGCACCATCTTTCTCGGCGGACCTCCGCTCGTAAAGGCGGCAACCGGCGAAGTCGTCGATGCCGAAACGCTGGGGGGCGGCAGCGTGCATTCGAGAATTTCCGGGGTGACCGATCACCTGGCAGACGACGACGAACATGCGCTGCAGATTGCCCGCGACATTGTTGCCAACCTGAACTGGAAGCAGGAAGTCAGTGTTGCAAGACGCGAGCCGGCGGAACCAGCCTATCCGGCGGATGATCTCTACGGCATCGTATCGCGCGAGTTTCGCTTTCCGTATGACATTCGCGAGGTGATTGCACGCATTGTCGACGGCTCGGAATTCCAGGAGTTCAAGAAGCTCTACGGAGCGACACTCGTTTGTGGCTTCTCGCACATAGATGGTTACCCGGTCGGCATCCTGGCGAATAACGGCATACTCTTTCCGGAGTCGGCACAAAAAGGTGCGCATTTCGTGCAGCTATGCAATCGCCGCGGTATTCCGCTGGTTTTCCTGCAGAATATTACCGGGTTCATGGTCGGCAAGCGGGTTGAGCACGCAGGTATTGCGAAGGACGGTGCGAAGATGGTGAATGCGGTTGCCACAGCCACGGTGCCAAAGTTCACGGTCGTCGTAGGCGGTTCCTTCGGCGCCGGCAACTATGCCATGTGCGGGCGCGCTTACAGCCCGCGACTGATGTGGATGTGGCCGAATGCGAGAATCTCCGTGATGGGTGGCGAGCAGGCGTCGCTGGTGCTGTCGACGGTGAAAAGCGAGGGCTTTGCAGCCCGCGGTGAAGAATGGACAGACCGGCAAAAAGCCGACTATGAAGAGATGATTCGTCAGCAGTATGAGACACAGGGCGGCCCGTACTATGCGAGTGCGCGCCTGTGGGATGATGGCGTTATCGATCCCCGTGATACGCGCTCGGTACTCGCCCGTGGGCTGGCCGCAGCGATGAACCGTCCCAGGGACGAGGAGAAGCCGTTCGGCATTTTCCGTATGTAGCTGTACACTCCGATCGCATGAAGACGCCAATTGGCAAACCGGAATATGCCGACCGTAGCGCGCGTGACGTTGTTGATGTCGGGTGCTGTCGATGAGCCAGCGTGCGCAACAGAATACCGGCACACGAGAGGTGCGCGACGCGCACCGCTTCGATGAACAGCAGCTGCTGGACTTCCTTACTTCTAACGTTGACGGATTCAGGGGGCCGCTGTCGGTCAGCCAGTTCAAAGGCGGGCAGTCCAATCCAACCTACAAGCTGACCGCGGACTCGGGTCAATACGTTCTGCGGCGCAAGCCGCCGGGCAAGTTGCTGAAGTCTGCGCATGCCGTGGATCGCGAATTTCGCGTAATCAGCGCTCTGTACGCGGCTGGCTTTCCAGTGCCGCGCCCGCTGGTCCTCTGCGAAGATGACGCGATTATCGGCACGACGTTCTTTGTCATGGAATTCGTCGAGGGCCGCATATTCTGGGATCTGGACTTGCCCGGGCTTGATGTCGCGGAGCGTGCGGCAATCTACGATAACGTCAATGAGACGATCGCCAGGCTGCACACTATCGACTTTGCCGCGATCGGCCTGGACGATTACGGCAAGCCGGGCAACTATTTTTCGCGGCAGATCTCGCGCTGGTCGGGGCAGTACCGGGCGTCGGAGACAGGTGTTGTCAAAGCGATGGATGCGTTGATTGAATGGTTGCCGGAGAACATCCCGGAGGACGAATCCGCAAGTATCGTGCACGGCGACTTTCGCCTCGACAATATGATTGTGCATCCGACCGAGCCTCGTGTGATCGCGGTCCTTGATTGGGAGTTGTCCACGATTGGTCACCCGCTAGCCGACTTCACGTACCACCTGATGACGTGGCAGATGCCGCGGATCGGCATCGGCTCGGTTGGGCTGGCGGGCAAGAACCTCACGGAATTGGGAATACCTGACGAGGAGGCCTATCTTCGCCAGTATTGTCGGCGCACGGGACGCGATGATGTAATACAGGACCGGAATTTTTACTCCGCGTTCAATTTCTTCCGGCTTGCAGCCATACTTCAGGGCATAGCTGGTCGCGTCAGGGACGGGACCGCGGCCAGTGCGCATGCCGCAGAGGCCGTAAAGTCTGTCGAACCGCTTGCTGAAATGGGCTGGCGCTACGCCAGTAAAGGGTAAGGCGCGGTGTATTCGCGCGTGCATGGATAACCAATGGCATTGAATTACGAAGAACTGCTGTCAAAGTCGGTCTACGACATTCCTTTCAGCTATACCGACAGGGAGTCGATGCTGTATGCGCTCAGCGTGGGAATGGGCAAGGATCCATTGAGCCGCAAGGAACTGCCGTATGTCTACGAGCAGGGAGGCTTGTTGCAAACGATGCCGACGATGGCAACCGTACTGGTGCCCGACATGTTTCCGCCGGACCTCGGCTGGGATTACAGCCAGGTTCTGCACGCCGAGCAGCGCATGCAGTTGTATCGACCGTTGCCACCGGCCGCAGACCTGCTCATCGACAAGAAGGTCGTCGATGCCTTTGATCGAGGTCCGAATCGGGGTGCCCTGATCCTGCTCGAGGCGGAGGGCAGGCTGGCCAGCGATGACACTGTGCTTTTCACGCTGGGCTGCACGATCATGGCGCGCGGCGACGGCGGATTTGGCGGGCCATCCGGTAAGGGGCCATTGCCGCATCGGGCGCCCAAGCGCGAACCGGATCTCAGCTGTGACATTGGCACGCGTCAGGACCAGTCCCTGCTGTATCGCCTGACAGGCGATCGAAATCCCCTGCATGCCGATCCCGCGAGTGCGGCGGCGGTTGGCTTCGACCGGCCGATTCTGCACGGGCTCTGCACGTACGGTGTTGCTTGCCACGCGGTACTCCGGACTATCTGCGATTACGACTACACCTTGATTGAGGGGTTTGACGCTCGTTTCTCGGCCCCGGTCCTGCCCGGTGATACGATCACCACGGACATGTGGCAGGACGGCAATATCGTTTCGTTCCGTTGTACTGTGAAGAAACGTGACAGCCTCGTTTTGCGCAATGGCAAGTGCACACTGTCGGTATGACCTGGAGAGAACAATTTTGAGTGACCGTTTAAGCATCAACCTGGATAAGCATGTCGCCGAAGTCATGCTCAATCGGCCGGACAAATACAATGCGCTGGATCTCGAGATGTTCGAGGCATTGCACGAGGCGGCCCATAGCCTGGCCCAGGAGCCCACGCTGCGCGCGGTCGTCCTTCACGGTGCAGGCGGGAATTTTTCCGCGGGCATCGACGTCGGTGTATTCACGGACCCCAAGGTCAGAATCGATGAGGCGCTGATGCAGCCTGTTGATGGCTCGTGTGCCAACCTGTTTCAGCGCGCGGCCTACGGCTGGCGTGAGTTGCCGGTACCGGTTATCTGCGCGCTGGACGGCATTTGCTACGGCGGCGGACTGCAGATCGCGCTTGGCGCGGACGTTCGCTACGCATCGGCTACGGCGCGCTTTTCAATTATGGAGACCAAGTGGGGACTGATTCCGGATATGGCAATCAGTACGACGCTGCGCCACATCATGCCGGTGGACAAGGTCAAGGAGCTTGCGATGTCGGCGCGAATCTTCGATGCTCGAGAGGCGCTGGACCTGGGACTGGTAACCGCCGTTCCTGACGATCCGCTCGCCGCGGCAAGACAGTTTGCAAGCGAATGCGCCACGCGCTCGCCAGAGGCAATTCGCGGCATCAAACGCCTGGTGAACGAGGCTTGGAATCTGTCCGAGGCCGAGTCGCTGGCACTGGAGGCGAAGCTGCAGCACCGCATCATGGGATCTGCCAACCAGGTCGAGGCCGTGACAGCGAATCTGCAAAAGCGCGAGCCTGTATTTAAAGACTGAACGCCGGCCTGAAATCAGGTGTGCCAGCGGAACTTTGAGGGTCACTTTCAACTCCAAAAAGGAGCTTATGGAAGTGAGAATATTCGGGATATGAAATTGAGCAAGATTAAATACTTCCTATTGACTGTGCTGCTTGCACTGGTTGCGACTTCCGTTCAGGCGCAGAACTCATCCAAGGTTGCACCGGCCAAGCCGGACCCGCAAACGGCGAAGATCCAACGCAAGGTGGACCAGCTGTTCGAGCGCGGCAACTACGAACGTGCCTATTTCATCTATCGCAATGAACTCGCTCCTTTGGGCGACAAGTATGCACAGTACATGGTCGGGTTCATGAACCTGACCGGCAAAGGCACTGATAAAGACCGGATCGCTGCATCAGCGTGGCTGCGACTTGCGGCAGAGCGTGATACGCCCGAATTCATCAAAGTTCGCGACCTGGTACTGCGGGATATGCAGCCCGCCGAGCTGGAACAATCGAAACTCATGTTCAAGGAGTTACGGCATGAATTCAGCGATCTGGCTATCTTGCTCGCATCAATCAAGGTCAATCACGAGGAGCTCGCGCGCAACAAGGGGTCAATTTTCAATCAGAGTGTCGACAGAATAGACTATTACAACCGGGTTCACAGGCAGATGGAGGACCGTCTGGTCACCTTGTCAAAGCTGGGCGATTTTCCGGACATTGAAACAGATCCGGGCCGCGTCAACATGGAAGACGTCGAGGGCGTGGTCCACGCGCGCCTTGATGAAACGCTCCCGGACTAGCGACGCTCGGGAACCAGCCCGCGGGCAAGAATCACAGGAAACTCTGCCGCAATGACCCGGCCCATCGCGGCGTCACCGTGATGCCATTTCGGAATCCAGTTGATCGACCCCATGATCGCATTGCCGGTCATCCTGACATCGCAGGGTGTGATGCTGCCATCGTCGATGCCTGCGTTGAGAATTCCCTCGAAGCGAGCGCTGTGCTGGCGCGATAGCTCCAGAACTTCGGTTCTGTGCACTGGCTTTAGCGACGGGATCTCGCTCATGATGGCGATGGGACCGCGGTCACCCACCATCATCTCGATGTGGTAACGCAGGTAGCGCAGCACTGTCTCCATGCCGTCCACGTTTTCATCGAGGGCAAGCCGCATTGCCTCTCGGCCAACCGCCGCGGCTCGCAGATAGCACTGGTAGACCAGTTCTTCCTTATTGCGGACGTAGTAATACAACGCAGCATCCGTCAGACCAAGGATCGCTGCGACGTCCTTTAGTGACGAGCCGCTGAAGCCCTTCTCGTTAAAGCACTTTGCCGCCGCGCGCAGCATGCGGTCTTTCTGTAGCTCGAAACGCGTCTCTTCCGCCTTCTCGGCCATTGTTTGCCCCTGGTTGCGACCCGGCAGAGTGCGGTGTGCACTTGAGTTCTGCCTTGATCTGCATTATTTTAATCCAGATTAAAATTTTTTCAATAGTTAAACATATTGAAAAATATCGACTTTCTGCCTTTCGTGCAGGGGGTTCTGCCGTGTCTTCGCGCAGGAGTGAGTTCATGGGTACCGCAGCCAGTGATCTACCGGGTGTAACCGGAAAACGCGAGTCCGCGCCGCTACGCTTCGTAACGGCAGCGTCGCTGTTCGACGGCCATGACGCCGCGATCAACATCATGCGGCGACTGATCCAGGCGCAGGGGGCCGAAGTTATTCATCTCGGTCACAACCGCAGTGTGGACGACATCGTTCGTGCGGCTATCCAGGAAGATGCCGATGGTATTGCGATCAGTTCCTACCAGGGCGGTCACATCGAATTCTTCAAGTACATGATCGATCGCCTCGAGGAGCTCGGCGCGAGCCATATCAAGGTTTTTGGCGGCGGTGGTGGCACGATCACGCCAGACGAAATCAGGACCCTGATGGACTACGGCGTGGAACGTATTTACCACCCGCACGATGGTATGGAGCTGGGTCTCGAGGCGATGATTGCCGATCTCATCGAACGCACGGTTGCGACGCGACAAGTGACCCGTTCGGAAGCGACTGGCCAGACGTCTGTCGACATTGCGGCGACCATCTCGGCGATTGAAGAACGGGTTTTTGACGAGGCCGAGTTGAATCGGCTGCGTAAAGAATGGCGCGTGCAGGCCGGACAGGTGCCGGTGATTGGTATTACCGGCACCGGCGGCGCCGGTAAAAGCAGCGTCACTGACGAAATACTGAATCGCTTCCTGACCTGCTTCCCCGATATTCGCATCGCGGTGCTGGCTGTCGATCCGACGCGACGACGCACCGGTGGCGCTTTGCTTGGCGACCGAATCCGCATGAACTCCCTGCGTTCCGAGCGCGTTTACATGCGTTCGATCGCAACGCGACGCCAGCATCTTGCAACCAGCGAGATGTTGGGCGACCACATCCGGTTTCTGAAGTCCAAGGGCTTCGATCTCGTCATTGTCGAGACGGCCGGTATCGGCCAGAGCGACAGTGAGATCGTCGACATGGTCGACTTCTCGGTCTATGTCATGACCAGCGAATATGGGGCTGCAAGCCAGCTCGAGAAGATCGATATGCTCGATTTCGCGGATCTGATCGTGCTGAACAAGTACGACAAGCGTGGCGCCGAAGACGCCTTGCGCGACGTGCGTAAGCAGTGGAAACGCAATCACGTAGCGTTCGCGGTGGCCGACGGGGATGTACCGGTTTATCCGACGATTGCCAGCCAGTTCAATGATCCGGGCGTGAGCTGGATGTTTTCGGAACTCTGTCGGCGCGTTGTCGAGAAAGCCGAGCTCGATGCGACGAATTGGACGCCGAACATCGATACTTCAAATCGAGAGTCGCGGTCGACGGCAATGATTCCGGGTGCAAGGATCCGCTATCTCGCGGAAATCGCTGAGCAGGGCCGGAGTATTGATTGCCGCGCTGACAGCCAGGCGGAAACCGCCAGCAGGGCGCAGCACGTTTACGAATCGCTGCGGCTGCTCGAGGACCTGGAGCTTCCGGCCGAGCTGGAGCTCTACAAATCGGAGGCATTAACGAGCGGTGACGATCGCAGCCTGCTGACGCTGCGACAGCGCTACCAGGAAGCCATCAGCGACCTCTCCGCAGAATCTCTGCAGTTGCTGAGGGAATGGCCGGAACGCAAAGCCGGCGTTCGTTCGGAAAAGTACAGTTACACGGTGCGCGGACGCGAAATCACCGGTAATAACTATCGCGACAGCCTTAGCCACCAGAAAATTCCGAAGATCGTAGCGCCGGATTACGCCGACTGGGGCGAGTTGCTGAAGTTTCTCAGCAAAGAAAATCTGCCCGGCGGCTACCCGTATACCGGTGGTGTATATCCTTACCGCCGCCTTGGAGAGGACCCGACTCGCATGTTCGCGGGAGAGGGTACACCCGAACGGACCAACCGCCGCTTCCACTACCTGTCTCTGGGCCAGGAGGCTGCGCGGCTATCCACCGCCTTCGATTCAGTAACTCTGTACGGCGAGGATCCGCACGAACGTCCTGACATTTACGGCAAAGTCGGTAACTCCGGCGTTTCTATCGCAAGCGTCGACGATATGAAGAAACTGTATTCCGGTTTTGATCTGTGTGCACCGACAACGTCGGTGTCGATGACAATCAATGGTCCGGCGCCGATAATTCTCGCGTTTTTCATGAACACAGCTGTTGACCAGCAGGTTGAAAAACACCTTCGTGAAACGGGCGGCTGGGACGCGGCCGTGAAGAAAGTCGACGCATACTTCAAGAACAGGGAACGGCCGCGCTATAACGGAGAATTGCCCGCGGGCAGCGATGGCCTGGGTCTCGGGTTGCTCGGTGTCTCCGGCGAACTGGTCGTTGACGCCGAGACCTACGCACGCATTCGTAAAGACACGTTGGCGTCCGTGCGCGGCACCGTACAGGCGGACATTCTGAAGGAAGATCAGGCGCAGAACACCTGTATTTTTTCTACAGAGTTCGCGATGAAAATGATGGGCGATGTGCAGCAGTTCTTCATTGAAAACAACGTGCGCAACTACTACAGCATTTCGATCAGCGGATATCACATCGCCGAGGCGGGGGCGAATCCGATCAGTCAGCTTGCGTTCACGTTGTCTAACGGCTTCACCATCGTCGAGTATTACCTCGCGCGGGGCATGAACATCGATAAGTTCGCGCCAAACTTGAGCTTCTTCTTCTCCAATGGCATGGATCCCGAGTACTCCGTGATCGGGCGCGTGGCGCGCCGCATCTGGGCGCGAGCGATGAAAGAGCGCTATGGGGCGAGCGCGCGTTCACAGATGCTGAAGTACCATGTGCAGACATCGGGCCGCAGCCTGCACGCACAGGAGATCAGCTTTAACGATATCCGTACGACTTTGCAGGCGTTGTACGCCCTGTTCGACAATTGCAACAGCCTGCACACGAATGCGTTCGATGAGGCGATAACGACGCCGACCGAGCATTCGGTGCGTCGTGCCGTGGCAATACAGCTGATCATCTCGCGCGAGCTCGGCCTCAACTTCTGTGAGAACCCCTGGCAGGGATCGTTCATCATCAACGAGTTGACCGACCTGGTGGAGGAGGCTGTCTACCAGGAGTTTGAGCGCATCTCGGAGCGGGGCGGCGTGCTCGGTGCCATGGATACCATGTACCAGCGCGGCAAGATCCAGGACGAAAGCCTCTACTACGAGAGCAAGAAGCACGACGGTTCGCTGCCGCTGATCGGCGTGAACACGTTCCTGCCCAAAGAAGGGCAGGAAGATGAAGTGCATGGCCAGGAGCTGATTCGCTCCTCCGATGACGAGAAGAACCAGCAGATTGCGCAGGTACACGCGTTTCAGGAAAATCACGCGGATCATCGGGTCGACGCGCTGGCGCGTTTGCAGTCGGTTGCCCGGGAGCGTGGCAACGTCTTTGCCGAGCTGATGGAAACGGTGAAATCGAGCTCGCTCGGCCAGATATCCGGCGCACTTTACGAAGTTGGCGGCGAGTACCGACGCAACATGTAAGGCCAGCAACGTCGTCGCCACAGTGGTGGCCCGGAATTGATTGATGAAACTACGCATTGTCGCAGGGCGATAGCTTGAACAGAATTGCGCTCCCGCTACTAAGGAGCCAAGGGAATGAGGGCCCTAAATCTGTTGACCGGCATCGCCACACTAGTTGTGTACCTGTCGATCGCCCTGCCGGCAAATGCGGCTGACACGACGGCCGCTCATGATGCCCGCATAAGCGAACTTGAAGCCAAAGTCGAGAAACTCGAAGCGTTGCTGGAGCAGCGTTATCGTGAACTCGACGAATCGTGTGCGCGTACCGATGACGTGCAACAGGCCCTTGCATCCTGCGCCAGCGTCGAGCAAGTCGGAGAGGCTTTGGCGAATTCTGCCGATCACCCGACTCTCTACAATGAGACCGGGATCAAGGTCGGTGGTTACGTGAAGATGGACGCCATTCTCAGCGACTACAGTAACGCCCCGACACGCGGAGTTGGTGAAGACCTTTTCATTCCCGGAACCCTCGCAACGACCGGCGAGCCTGGCGACCCGCGACTTAACTTGCACGCCAAGGAAACTCGTTTCTGGCTGAAGTCCTTCACGCCGACGGAACGCGGCGACATAACCACCCATTTCGAGATCGACTTCTTGCTGGGGCAGCAAGGCAATGAGCGCGTTAGCAATTCTTTCTCGCCTCGTGTCAGGCACGCTTCGCTCAGCTGGGATCGCTGGACTGTCGGGCAGACCTGGACCAATTTCCTGAATACGTCGACGCTTCCGGAGTACCTGGATTTCGTAGGTCCCGTCGGCGTGACGTTTGGCCGCCAGGCACAGATTCGCTACACAATGCCAACCCGTGATGGCGACTGGGCGGTTTCACTGGAGAGTCCCGAAACAACCTTGACTCCGTTTGGCGGCGGTTCGCGCATTGACGCGGACGACAGCGTCTTCCCGGATCTCGTCGTGAGACGCAACTGGCGGGGCGACTGGGGGAATCTCAGTATCGCGGCGCTAATCCGGGAGCTGAAGATCGATCAAGGGGGGGGCGATGATTCCAGGACTGGCGGAGCAATCGGACTGGCCGGAAAATTCAGCTTAGCTGACGGTGATGACATTCGCTGGCAAGTGAATTACGGCAACGGTCTGGGTCGATACATGGGCCTGAACAGTTTCAATGTGGGCGCGCTGGATGCGAACAACAAGATCGACCTGACGACCCAGTACGGTGTGTTGGCCGCTTATCGTCACGTTTGGAACGAGCAGCTGTACTCTTCCTTTGGCGCGTCGTTTTCCGCTGCAGACAACGATACGTCCATCAGCGGCTTTACAGTGCCGGAATCCTATCAGAGTGCGCACGCTGACATCGTCTGGTTGCCCACCAAGCGAATGAGCGTTGGCACCGAGTTTATCTGGGGTCGTCGCAACGATGAGAGCGGTGATGACGGTACCCTCAATCGCCTGCAATTCTCGGCGAAGTATCTGTACTAGGACCTGAACGCCGCGCTCGGCGTGCTGCACTGCAGGGCAAAAGACTAGCCAAAGAGCCTACGCGGCTATCGTGGCTTTTACCAACGTGCTTCGTGGAAAGACCAGCCTGTGTTTGTACCTGTATTGCGTAAGATTGCCACACTCTTCAGATGGATAGTCTGCTTAAGGTACACGCCGCTATGAGATTCAACCTGACAACACACAACCGCTGGCTAATCGTCGTCGGCGCCATACTCATCCAACTCGCGCTCGGCGCGATTTATGCCTGGTCGGTATTCACCGCCAGACTGACGGATGCGGCCGGCGCTTATGCGTTCAGCGCGAGCCAGACCGCCTGGGTGTTCTCCGCGGGGCTTGCCACTTTCGCGACCGTCATGGTGTTGGCCGGGCGCGTGCTGCCAATTATTGGGCCCCGCACGCTGACAGTAGTCGGTGGTTTGCTGCTTGGTGGCGGCTATGTGCTTGGTGGCCTCTACGGCGACAGTTTCTGGGTGCAGCTGCTCAGTATCGGCATTGTTGGTGGTGCCGGTATCGGTCTTGCCTACGTCGTGCCGATCTCGGTTTGCGTCAAGTGGTTTCCCGACAAGAAGGGCCTGATTACCGGCCTGGCCGTTGCCGGCTTCGGATTCGGTGCGACGATCTGGGTCAAACTCGCCGGATCCTGGTTTGGCGGTCTGCTCAACACCACCGGCGTATTCGGCCTGCCCGGCGTGCAGAGCGTCTTCGTGATTTATGGTTTTGCATTGGCAGCGCTCGTATTGCTGGGTAGCGTGGTCATGATCAATCCGCCGGACGACTACGTGCCGGCAGGCTGGACGCCACCAGTCACCGAGAACAACGACCACGAGGGGGCGGTGGACTTCCGCGCGCGCGACATGCTGCGCACGCCGCAGTTCTACATGCTCTGGACTGTCTTCATGTTCGCGGGTATATCAGGGCTCATGGTGATCTATTGCATCAAGCTGTTCGGGATTGACGCGCTCGAGCATCATGGCGTTACCGGTGCCGGCGCGATCACGGGCACAGCGATGGCGTGGTACGCGATCTTCAACGGCGTAGGCCGTATCGCGTGGGGCAGCGTTTCTGACAGGATCGGCCGCAAGACGACCATCACGTTGATGACCGCCCTGCAGGGCGTGACTATGCTGTTGACCTACCATGTGTTCATCAGCTTTGGCCTTGTTTACGGTTTTATCGTCGTTGCCGCCCTCATCGGCTTCAACTATGGGGGCAGCTTCGCGTTGTTTCCGGCGATTACCGCGGACTATTTCGGCAACCGAAACGTCGGCAGCAATTACGGCTGGATGTTCACGGCCTATGGCGTGGCAGGTCTTGCGGGACCTCTGCTGGCCGGCTATTTCAAGGACGCGGCTCAAGGCAGCGCTCAGCCGGAAGTCTGGATGACGCCATTCATCATTGCGGGCAGCGTCTGCCTGTTAGGCGCGATCATCATGGCATTCACGAACCGGCCGCGGCGAATACCGCCGCGCGCCTCCTCCGGGGCAGGCAAAGGGCTCGCCACTGAAACGACGTAACTGCGCGATAGGCTATTGGTCCTGGGGGTTGATCGTCTCGCGAGATCGGTGCCTTGACGCTACAGGCAGTCCAGTTTCGTGAGGTCTGCCTTGCACTGGGCAGGGCTGACAAACTGAACGGTGCGAATACCAAACGCGGCGGCCGCTTCCAGGTTTTCCTTCAAATCATCGATGAAGACCGTTTCAGCCGGGTCGAGTCCATGCTCCCTTAGCAGGTATTCATAGATACCGGGTTCCGGTTTGACCTTCTGTATACGGCAAGAGAACACGATCCCTTCGAACAAGTTCCAGATATCGTGCTTTCTTTCAAGGAAGTCGGCTGACGCGTGCTGCATGTTCGACAGCACGAACAGCGGCTGACCTGCTGCGTTCGCCGCACGCACCAGGTCAAAAGTCGCCTCGATCGGTGTAAGAGATTCTGGCACGGCATCGAACAATTGTGCGATCGACTCCTCCGGTAGCCCCGTTCGCAAAGCACCGCGAACGATAGCATCGTCCAGTGAGAGCGTTCCCCGGTCCAGTTCGATCCAGTCGGCATGCCCGATCATTTGCTCGAGAACCAGCGCCTCGGTTTCGGGATCGCCAAAGACGCGACGCACAAGCGCATCCGGCTGCCAGTCGAATACGACGCCGCCGAGATCAAAGACGACGTTCAATGGATGCCACCAGACTTATTGCTCGAAACTAATCGCACTCAAAACCACTCGCACTCGTGGGTCGGCACATACTCGGCCACCCGTACAGATCCCAGTACGCAGGTAATTCCAACGCAGTGACCAGTTTCATGAAGCGAGAGCTCTGTCGATACTCGTGCGCTCCCGATATCCATAGCAACTCCAGGTCGTTTCAGTTCATCAAAGTAGCGACTCACTGGAGTCTCCTTGCCATGTTCTGCGTGGAGGATAGCACTCGAAGGGACCCGTGTAGCGCCGCCGTGCGCGCCTGAAACTGTGCGACGACCAATAACGTCCTCAACCCGGGGACACATTGATCGGGGTGTGATCCGGCAGCACCGTGAATGCCTTATTGCCAGTTGCGGGATTGGCTATACAAGCACGCATCGAGCGGTGAAAGCTGCGGCCCGCCTGGCGTTGGCGGGGCCTTGAAAGTACGAGGCAGCTGCGTATAATCACTTGCTTGTTGGCAGCAAGTAACTTTTCCGATTGCAGCAGACCAATACCTCACTGACCCAGGCGGAGCGCACGGCCCTGTCCGACAAGGCCATGTTGGAAGCCGCCATGGCGCTTGTTCTTGAGCACGGCACGGACAAAACCACGCTGGCGATGATCGGCGAGAAAGCGGGTTACAGCCGCGGCCTGGCGACCTATCGTTTTGGCTCGAAAGGCGGTCTTTACGACGCACTGTGCAAATCCATTTCCCGCCACTGGCTTGAGTACCTGAAGAAGGGCGTAGGCAACAAGGTCGGCATCGAGGCGATGTGCGCGGCGCTGGATACGATCTACAAGTTCGAACAGGAATCGCCGCAAGAGGCGCGGGCGCTGCAGATCCTCTACAGCGGTGCTGCCAGCCCGAATTCGGAGTTCCAGGAAACAGCGGTGGCTATTCGATGTCGCCAGAAATCGGATGTAGCCGAGTGGATTCGGCAAGGGCAGGCTGCGAACGAGGTACGTACGGACGTCAATGCCGATGAAGTCGCCGCCCAGTATGTTGCCTACATATCCGGGATGACTTACCTATGGCTGATGAGTCCGGATACGTTCGAATTTTCTCCGGCCAACGAAGTAATGAAAAGACACTTGAGAGATTCGCTGGCCGCAAGCTAGCGAGCGCACACCTAAGCACAGGAAAATAAAATGACAGACGCCTATATTTTTGACCACGTTCGCAGCCCGAGAGGCAAGGGCCGCTCCAATGGCGCGTTGCACGAGGTTACCCCTATTGATCTTGCCGCCCAGGTACTGACTGCGGTACGCGAACGCAACGATCTCGACACGAGCAAACTCGATGACGTTGTTTTCGGCTGTACCGCTCCGGTTGGCGAACAGGGATCTGTCATCCCTCGCCTGGCCGTACTCAACGCGGATTACGATCAGAGTGTGCCCGGAAAACAACTGAACCGATTCTGTGCATCCGGCCTGGAGGCCGTAAACACGGCTGCGGCACAGGTCATGTCAGGTCAGTCTGATCTTGCGATCGGTGGCGGCATTGAATGCATGTCACGTGTGCCAATGGGATCGGACTCGGGAGCAATGCACGCCGACCCGGGCTTCGCTTACAAGTCTTACTTCGTGCCGCAGGGAATCGGCGCGGACCTGATTGCCAGCCTGGAGGGCTTCACCCGGGAGGATGTCGATGCCTATGCGGTGGAAAGTCAGAACAGGGCTGCGAACGCCTGGGACAACGGCTACTTCGCAAACTCCGTCGTGCCTATCAGAGATCAGCTGGGCAATGTCCTGCTGGATCGCGACGAGCATATGCGGCCCGGTACAACGGCCGATGATCTGGCGGGGTTGAAAGCCGCCTTCGAAATTGCGGGGCAACAGGCCGGTTTCGATGCCGTCGCACTGCAGAAATACCCGCAGGTAGAGGCAATCAATCATGTGCATACCGGCGGCAATTCCAGCGGCATTGTCGACGGAGCGGCCGCGGTGCTGATCGGCACCCGGGAAATGGGCGAGGCGCTGGGGTTGAAGCCGCGCGCACGGATCAAGGGCTTCTCGTCGATCGGTACCGATCCGACGATCATGCTGACTGGCCCGGCGCCGTCGGCTGAGAAGGTCCTGAAGCGTTGTGGCATGGCCGTCAAGGACATCGACCTGTTTGAACTGAACGAGGCATTTGCCGCGGTGGTCATGATGTTCATGCGGCAACTGGATATCGGGCACGACAGGATCAACGTGAACGGTGGCGCAATCGCCATGGGCCACCCGCTGGGTGCTACCGGGGCAATGATACTGGGCACCGTGCTTGACGAGCTCGAACGCCGCGACCGGGAAACAGCCCTTGTAAACCTGTGCGTCGGCGGTGGTATGGGCACGGCAACCATTATCGAACGCGTTTAAGTCGCGACGAAACCTACGGAACTACACATATGAATACACTTGAACTAGTAACCGGCAAAGACGGCATCGCGGTAATTACGATCGATCTCAAGGATCGTTCCATGAACGTTGTATCGCCGGAGTTTATCGCCGAGCTCGACCAGGCAATCGATCAGGTTGCGGGGGACGACGACATCAAAGGCGCCGTAATCGCTTCGGGCAAGAGCTCGTTTATTGCCGGTGCCGATCTGCTGCAGATCGTCGACGAAATCCAGCCAGGAGCGGATCCAAAAGTCGCTTTTGCCAAGTGGAGCGGCCTGCAACAGCTGTACCGCAAGCTCGAAACCTGCGGCAAACCCGTTGTCGCGGCGATCAATGGTACGGCACTGGGAGGCGGCCTCGAACTGTGCCTTGCCTGCCACTATCGCGTCGCCGCCGATAATCCGAAAGCGAAATTAGGCCAACCCGAGGTCCAGGTTGGATTGCTGCCAGGTGCTGGTGGCACGCAACGACTGCCGCGAATGATCGGTCTCGAGGCAGCGCTGCCGTTGCTGCTACAGGGCACGCACCTGTCGCCCGCCAAAGCGGCCGAGATGGGCATTATCAATGCACTGGTCGAACCGGGCCAGGAAGTCGCTGCTGCCAAACAATGGATTATCGACGGCGGCGAAGCCGTGCAGCCGTGGGACAAGAAGGGATTCAGGGTGCCTGGTGGCGCCGGCCTTATGAATCCGAAAGCAATTCAAACGCAGATGTTTGGCACGGCGTTGCTGCAAAAAACGACCAACCATAACTACCCGGCGCCGATAGCGATCATGTCAGCGGTCTACGAAGGTTCGGTGCTACCGATCGACACAGCACTGCGGGTCGAGTCGAAGTACTTCGCGGAGATGCTGACCAATGTCGTGGCGCGCAACATGATTCGTACCTTGTTCGTCAACAAAGGCGCGGCCGACAAGCTTGTTCGTCGCCCGCAAGGTGTCGACAAGAGCAAGGTCACGAAACTCGGCGTGTTGGGTGCCGGCATGATGGGCGCGGGAATCGCCTTTGTCTCGGCTCGCGCCGGGATGCAGGTGGTATTGCTCGATCGCAGCAAGGACGATGCGGAGAAGGGCAAGGACTACTCGCGGAAATTGCTGCAGAAGCGTGTTGATCGCGGTCGCATGACCGCCGAAGCGGCTGCCGATGTGCTCGAATTGATACGCACCAGCGACGATTACGCCGATCTCGAAGGCTGTGAGTATGTGATCGAAGCTGTTTTCGAGGACCGCAGCATCAAGGCCGATGTTACCGCCAAGACGGAAGCAGTCATCGCGAGTGACGCGATTTTCGGATCCAATACCTCGACACTGCCGATCACAGGTCTTGCTGAAGCTTCAGATCGCCCGGAGAACTTCATCGGCATCCATTTCTTTTCCCCCGTTGATAAGATGCCGCTGGTGGAGGTCATCGTCGGTGAGAAGACCAGCGATACGGCCATCGCGAGGACGCTGGACTATATCCAGCAGATACGCAAAACACCGATTGTCGTTAACGACAGCCGCGGCTTTTACACGAGTCGCGTGTTCAGCACCTTTACGCGGGAAGGCATTGCGATGCTCGCCGAAGGTGTGAATCCGGCGCTGATCGAGAATGTCGCGAAGCATGCTGGCATGCCGGTCGGGCCGCTGGCGGTAACGGATGAGGTTACGCTGGAGCTGGCATACAAGATCGGCAAGCAGACGAAAGCCGACCTGGGGGACGACTATGTCGAGACACCGGCCGACGCCGTGATGGAGACGATGGTCGTGGATCTCGAGCGCCGCGGTAAACGATTTGGCGCAGGCTTCTACGAATACTCGGACGACGGCAGTAAGCGTCTCTGGCCCGGGTTGAATGAGAAATTCCCGGTATCCGCTGAACAACCGTCAGCCGAAGAGGTCAAAACGAGGCTGCTGTATGTACAAGCGATTGATGCCGCGCGCTGCCTGGAAGAAGGCGTGCTGACGCATCCTGCGGATGCAGACGTAGGGTCTGTTTTCGGCTGGGGGTTTCCGCCCTATACCGGCGGCACCCTGTCATTCATCGAGACCGAGGGCGTCGAAAAGTTCGTCGCCGAAGCAGATCGACTTGCCAAGGCCTACGGCTCGCGGTTCGCTGTACCGGATGGGCTGCGCGCGATGGCCGAGCGCGGCGAGACCTACTATGCAACGCCCGGAAAAGGTGAAAGCCGTTCGGCCGCCTGAGGAGGTTCCCTGCATGAGTGACATCGTCCTTTACAAGAAGACCGGTGCTGTTGCACTGATTACGCTGAATCGCCCGGACGCGATGAATGCTTTTACCACCGAGTTGTCGTTGCAGCTGCAGCTCGCCCTGGAGCGCGCGGCGGCGGACGATGCCGTCCGGGTTGTAGTCATAACTGGCGAGGGGCGCTGCTTTAGCGCTGGCGCCGACCTGAAATCGGGATTCGAAGGTCGCCCGGTGTTCGGCAAGCTGCAGTACGAGTATCGACCGGTGTTATCTGCTATCGCGACGATGGCCAAGCCAGTCATCGCCGCTGTACCAGGTTCTGCTGCCGGTATTGGCATGTCGATGGCGCTGCATTGTGATCTCATGATCATGGCGGACAATGCATTCCTGTTGTCGCCGTTTACGACGATCTCGCTGGTGCCCGATGGTGGTCTAAGCTGGTTGCTGGTGCGGCAGCTGGGTTATCGCCGTGCGTTTCAACTCAGCGTTGAATCGGAGCGGATACCTGCTGCGCGATGTGTGGAACTTGGTCTCGCCAACAAGGCCGTACCCGCCGAAGAGCTGCGGAGTGCGGCGATGGAGTGGGCTGAGAGCCTTGCAAAGCGTGCACCGCGCTCCCTGGAAGCCACCAAGAAGACGATGCGCCATGCGATCGACAATGACTGGGCGAGCACTTATGGCATGGAAGCTGACTGGCAGCAGGCGCTGGCCGGCAGCGATGACAACGTCGAAGGCGTCGCCGCGTTCTTCGAAAAACGCGAGCCCAGGTTCAAGGGCAAGTAACACGCTACATTTTTCAAGCGAGTGACCATTATGGACAGATTCATATTTGAAGAAGAGCATGAGATGTTTCGCGACAGCGTGCGCAGCTTCATGAAGAACGAGATCGAACCGCACAGCGATCGCTGGCATGAAGCGGGCATCGTGGACAGGGAGGCCTATTTAAAGGCCGGAAAAATGGGCTTCCTGCTGATGTGGGCTGACGAACAGTACGGCGGTATTGGTGTTCGGGATTTTCGCTACGAGCAGATCCTGATCGAGGAGAACGCCCATCATGGCGACGCGGGTTTTTTCATGACGCTGCACAGCCGCCTTGTGGCTCCGTATTTCGATGCGTTTGCGACCGATGAGCAAAAAGCGCGATGGCTACCGAAGTGCATCACCGGTGAGCATATCCTTGCGGTCGCTATTACCGAATCGGGTGCGGGCAGCGACGTCGCAGGCATACGCACGAAGGCTGAGGACAAGGGCGACCACTTCCTGCTGAACGGCTCCAAGACCTATATCTCGAACGGCATCCTGGCCGACCTTGTTGTTGTCGTTGCGCGAACCGATCCGAATAACAGCCATGCACTTTCCCTGTTTGTCGTAGAGCGCGGCATGGAAGGCTTCGAGCGCGGCCAGAACCTGAAGAAGATGGGGTTGAAGAGCCAGGATACGGCCGAGCTTTTCTTCAACAATGTCAAAGTGCCGAAGGAGAACCTGCTGGGCGAATTGCATCGCGGGTTTTACCACCTGATGCACGGCCTCGCCGAGGAACGACTGCTGGGCGCCTGCGGCTATATCGCAAGCGCAGAGGCAGCGTATGACCTGACTTTGGAATACGTCAACGAACGACAGGCGTTCGGCCGGCCGATCGCTGACTTCCAGAACACGCGATTCAAGATGGCGGACATGCGCACGGAACTGGATGTCGGGTACGCGTTTGTCGATCGCTGTGTCGAGGTGCACAACCGCGGGCAGTTGACGGCCGACGATGCAGCGAAAGCCAAGTTGTGGACCAGTGAGCTTGAAGGTCGTGTAACCGACGAGTGTGTGCAGCTGCATGGTGGTGCGGGATACATGGATGAGTACAAGGTCTCACGACTGTATACCAATGCGCGTATCTCGCGTATTTACGCCGGTAGTTCCGAAATCATGCGTGAGATCATCGCACGCTCGATCGGGCTGGATCCGCGCAAGCGGCAGAAAGCCCGAAAAGCGAACGCGGCATAAGAGGGCTGCGTTATGCGAACGGCATTCATCGGGCTTGGTGTCATGGGTTATCCCATGGCTGGATTCCTGTCGAAAGCAGGGCACGACGTTGTCGTGTACAACCGAACCGCCGACAAAGCAGAGGAGTGGGTCCAGGCCTTCGGTGGCCGCAGCGCGCCGACGCCGGCCGCAGCAGCTGAGCATGCAGCGATCGTTTTCTCCTGCGTTGGCAATGACGACGACGTCCGGGATGTAATCCTGGCGCGCAATGGCATTCTGAATGGCATCGCGCCTGGCGCGATCATTGTCGATCACACAACCGCATCGGCGCACCTCGCCCGGCAGATCCACAGCATCGCGGCTGAGAAGTCCGTCGGCTTTCTCGATGCGCCGGTCTCGGGCGGCCAGGCGGGCGCCGAGAACGGGCAGCTCGCGGTCATGGTGGGCGGAGACGATGCAGTTTTTGAGCGCGCGGTTCCCGTCATGGACAGCTACGCGAAAGCGATCACGCACATCGGGCCGACCGGCTCCGGGCAGCTCGCCAAGATGGTCAACCAGATCTGCATCGCCGGCGTAGTTCAGGGACTATCCGAAGGGCTGGACTTCGCCAGTCGCGCCGGTCTCGATCCCGCCGTGGTCATCGAGTCCATCTCGCAAGGGGCGGCGCAGTCCTGGCAGATGGAAAACCGCTGGCGGACGATGGTTGACGGCGAGTTTGACTTTGGTTTTGCGGTGGACTGGATGCGCAAGGATCTGGGGATAGCGCTCGAAGAGGCGACAAGCAACGGTGCTGCGCTGGATTTGACTCGCCTGGTCGATCGCTTTTATGCGGAAGTGCAGCAGATGGGCGGCAATCGCTGGGATACGTCGAGCCTCATCGCGCGCCTGAAAGAACGAAATCCCTGAGCGGAGGTTTCGTAGTACAATTCGTGTCTCACAGGGGTGGTCGCAGGACCTGAGATCCTCATTCCGGCAGGTGCCGGATCCACAGGGAACCCTTAGAACCTGATCCGGTTAATGCCGGCGTAGGAAGGGAATCATGCATCCACGGACCAACAGGCGCTTATTCGGCGCAGCACTATTATTGATATTCGCGTTACCCTCTGCAGCGGCTGAGACTGATGCAGATCCGGTCGATGAGATCATCGTGACAGCGGACTTTCGCGGGCGTTCGATGCAGGAACTCCCCGCGAGCATCACGATTCTGGACGCCGAGTTCATCGAAGCCAACGATGTTCAACATTTCGAAGAGCTGATCGAAGTAGTGCCTAACCTGAACTGGTCGGGCGATGGTCATCGCGCCCGCTATTTCCAGATACGCGGGATTGGCGAGCTCGAGCAGTACCAGGGTGCGCCGAACCCGTCGATCGGTTTTCTGATCGACGACATCGACTTCAGTGGCATCGGTACCGTAGCGACCATGTTTGACGTTGGCACTGTCGAAGTACTGCGCGGGTCACAGGGCAGCCGTTATGGGGCCAACGCCCTGGGCGGATTGATCTATGTAAGAAGCAAGCCTCCCACGGCCGAGCGCGATGGACGCCTGCAGTTTCGCGCCGGTGATGACGATGCGCATGGCGTGGGCCTCGCATTTGGCGGCGCGCTTAATAGCGACGAAAGCCTCCTGTTTAGACTCAGCGCTCAAAAGCACGAAAGCGACGGTTTTCGCAGCAACCGTTTTCTTGGTCGCGACGACACAAATGGCCGCGACGAGTCGTCCTTGCGACTGCGACTTCGCTACAGAGCATCACCGACGCTGGACGCCAATTTTTCGTTGCTCTATAGCGACATAGACAATGGCTACGATGCTTTCTCGCTCGACAACAGTTACGCATTGCTGTCCGATAAACCGGGCCGGGATGCGCAGAAGAGTCTCGGTGCCTCGTTGCGCATTGACTGGACCGGGTTCGAGTCCGTAACCGTGACGTCAATTACAGCATTGGCGGACTCCGACATTGACTTCAGTTTCGATGCGGACTGGGGTAATACCGATAGCTGGGCTCCCGTCACGTACGACTACATTTCCCTGAGTGATAGAACGCGAAGGACGGCCAGCCAGGAAATACGCCTGGCGTCCAACGATATCGCGAGCTTGTTTTCTGGCAGGGCTGACTGGCTCGTGGGACTTTATGTGCAGGAGCTCAAGGACGAGCTGCTGACGCTCAACCAGGGTGACTACTACGACCCTTTTTATGACTTTGCCGATAGTCTCGACGACCGTTTCGGCAGCGACTACGAGGCCAGTAACACGGCGTTGTTCGGCCAGCTCGATGCTTCGCTCAGCGATGCAACACGCCTTGGTTTCGGGCTGCGCGTCGAACATCGCTCAACCCGGTACGCCGATACCGCCGGCCTGACGGTGGGCCCGTCAGAAACGATGTGGGGTGGCGAACTCAGCCTGAGTCATGATCACTCGGCCAGCCTGACGAGCTTCGCCAGCCTGACGAAAGGCTACAAGGCCGGCGGTTTCAACCTCGGACCCGTGCCGACGGGTCGCAGGGCCTTTGAGGCGGAGCTCCTGTGGAGCGTGGAGGCAGGCCTGAAGTCGTCGCTGGCTGACAACGCCCTCAGACTCAATGCTTCAGTTTTCTACAGTCACCGGGACGATCAGCAGGTGCGTACTTCGCTGCAGCTTGTTCCTGGAGATCCTGCCTCATTCGTGTTCTTCACGGACAATGCCGCGCAAGGCAAAACCTTCGGTGCCGAAGCCGATCTTCGGTGGTTTGTCTCGAGTACGCTCGAGTTGTACGCCAATGTCGGCTTGCTCGATGCCCGGTTTGATGAATTCGTGGCGCCGCAGGGAAGTCTCGATGGCCGCTCCCAGGCACATTCGCCGCGTTATACGCTGGCCGCCGGCATCGCATACCGAAGTGACAATGGTTTTTTTGCGCGCCTCGACCTGACGGCCCGCGACGAATTCTATTTTGACGTCAGTCACGATCAAAAGTCTTCCGCTTACGAACTGGTGCATGCGCGCGTTGGCTATGAGGGTGACAGCTGGTCGATGCAGCTGTGGGCGAGGAACCTGTTCGACAAGCGCTATGCGGTGCGCGGCTTTTATTTTGGCAACGAACCGCCCGATTTTCCCGATACACTCTACACGCGGCTCGGCGATCCGCGGCATGTCGGTGTCACCATTGAAAAGAGGTTCAACTAATGCAGGTAGCCGTTGATATCAGTTTGTATCCCCTTGACGCGGACTTTATTCCGCCGATCAAGGATGTCATTGCGCGTCTCAATGAACATGAGGGCCTCGAGGTCCGGACCAACGCGATGAGTACCCAGGTCATCGGCGAGTTTGATGACGTCATGAACGCGCTGCGGCAGGAAATTGGCAGCACATTCGAACAGCTGCCGAAAGCGATCTTTGTCATGAAGATGCTAAACAACCCAGGACAGGTATAGCGGTGGGAGTGCTGGCGGCGCGCCTGCTTGATCAAGCGCTGGCGTACTCCGCACTGGAGATTACCGCCGTGGTCTTCGCGTTCGCCTACCTGGTGCTCGCCATTCGCCAGAACATCTGGTGCTGGCTGTGCGCCGGCATTAGCACGGCGATCTATATCTGGCTCTTCATCGTCGCCAAACTCTACATGGAGTCGGCGCTAAACAGCTTTTATTTCGTAATGGCCGTTTACGGCTGGATGGTCTGGACTTCGGGACGCAACCAGGGGCACGAGCGTGCTGTCGTTCGCTGGCCGTGGCAGACGCACGCTGTGGCTCTGTCTGCGATAGTCGTCATGAGCGCACTGAACGGTTTCTTGCTCACGAAATACACGGATGCCGCTTTCCCGTACATAGATTCGCTGACCACCTGGGCGGCAATCTGGGCAACCTTCCTGGTCGCGCGCAAGGTGCTGGAAAACTGGTGGTACTGGCTCGTGATTGATAGCGCTTCCGTGCTGATCTACTGGGTGCGCGACCTGCAGCTTACATCGCTGTTGTTCGTCGTCTACGTCGTAATGATTCCGTTCGGAATTGCCAGCTGGACGAAGTCCTACCGGGGGCGAGTGCTGTGACGGTCACGGAGTCGCCAGAAGAGGTCATCCGAAGTCTGCCCGATTGGCACGATGCCACCTGGTCCTCTCTTGCCGGCGGCCTGACGAATCGCGTATGGCTGCTCGACAAGCAGGGCAGCAAGGCCGTACTCAAGATTGACGCCGAGCGCCGAACGTTGCCGTTCAATTCAAGGACTGAGGAAGCTGCCGTACAGTCAGCAGCGGCATCTGCAGGGCTTGCGAACCCCGTGCTGTTTGCGGGCGAGCAGGTGTACCTGACTGACTTCGTCGATGGCAGCCAATGGCAACCCACCTCCCTCGATCAGCCCGGAAAGACAGAGCAACTGGCGGCGTCCTTGCGACGCCTGCACACGTTGCCGCTGACAGGTCGCTCGTTCAATGCGATGGGCGCCGCCAAACTATACGCGCAGAGTCTCGAAAGCCCGGACAGGGAGCTAGTCTCACTGTGCCTGCGCATTATCAGAGATACCCGATTGCCAAGTTACCTGTGCTGCTGTCATAACGATCTGGTTGCAGAGAATATTGTGACTACGCCGGGCCTCAAATTCCTGGACTGGGAGTACGCCTGCGACAACGATCCCCTGTTCGATCTGGCAACGATCGTCGAACACCATGAGCTTAGTGACAGCATGGCGCTATCCCTGCTGGACGCGTATTTCGAGGGTTCGGGAGAGCGATGGCAGTCCCGGCTTGCCGAGCAGCAGCGCCTGTACCTGGCATTGTATTACCTGTGGATGGCGTCGCGGACCGAGAGTTCTGAGAAGTTTCTCAGAAGTCTTGGTGGCCGCCTGACTACCAGCTGTTCCTGAGTTCGCGAAGTTTGAGGAACACGGCGCGCTCGTCCGGACTTTCGCCCAGTTCCGGAAACTCATCTGCGAGTTTTTGGACGATCGTCGGATTGCCTGGTCGAAAGAAGGTGTTGATCTCGCGTTCCTGCGCCATTGTGGTAACAAGCGCGTCCTCGGGATCCTGGTTCTCATAGTCTTCGAGCATTTGCCGGGCGGTGTGGTTATCCGGTTCCCTGTCGAGGGTGAAACTCAGGTTGTTCAGCAAGTAGTCGTGCCCCGGGTAGATCCGCGTGTCGTCATCGAGCTTGTCGAGCTGATTCTCGAAGGTCTCGTACAGCTCTGCCGGATGCCCGCCGTTGTGACAGTTGCCGGCGCCTGCGTTAAACAGCGTATCGCCGCTGAACAGACCGGGCTGGTCGGAGTGTGACAACAGGCAGATATGACACATGGTGTGGCCCGGCGTGTCCAGGCATTCCAACTCGACCGACTTGCCGACCTTGATCACGTCTCCTGCACCCACGCCGACATCGACGTTTGCTATGCGATTCTTCGCGTTCTTGTGGGCAATGAGTTTCGCATCGGTCGCCTTGACGAGGCCCTTGTTACCGCCCGTGTGATCTCCGTGTTCATGCGTATTCAGGATCTGCGTAATCGTCCAGCCTTTGTCGCGCGCAACTGCAAGGCATTTCCTGAAGTCCAGAGGGTCGATCGCCAGCGCCTCGCCCGTCTCGCCACACGCGATCAGGTAGTTGAAATTGCGATACGCGTTACCGGTCCAGACCTGCTCGACGATCACTGTGAACCTGCCTCCTCGTTCCGGTCGTAAACTTTCTCACCGCCAACCCAGGTCTGTAGCACCTGGATATCGTCAATTTCCGACGCCGGTACGGTGAAGTAGTTGCGATCGATCAGGATGAAGTCAGCCCATTTGCCTGGCTCGAGGCTGCCCAGCCGCTCTTCCTGCCGTGCGGCATAGGCCGCCGCCAGCGTAAACGAGTGCAGGGCTTCCGCCCGCGTCAGCGCCTGGTCAGCATACCAGCCACCTTCAGGCTCGCCGTCGCGTCCCTGGCGCGTTACCGAGGCATACAGGCCATGAAACGGGTTCGACAACTCGACCGGGAAATCGGAGCCGTTGGCAAGAACCGCTCCGGAATCAAGCAACCGTCGCCAGGCATAGCCGCCCAGGATCCTTTCCGGTCCGATGCGATCCTCCGCCATGTTCTTGTCACTGGTTGCGTGCGTCGCTTGCATCGACGCTATGACGCCCAGTTCGGCAAAGCGCGGGATGTCAGAAAGCTGGATGATCTGTGCATGCTCGACGCGGTTACGCAGCGGCGAGGGCTTGCCCTGTTGCGCCTCGTCGAAGGCGTCGAGTGCCATACGGTTGCCGAGGTCGCCGATGGCATGAATTCCTACCTGGAAGCCGAGATCGTTGGCCTTCTTTACAAAGGCATTGAGTTCCTCCTGGGTCCAGAAGGGCAGACCACGGTTTTCAGCATCATCGGAGTAGGGCTCGATCATCGCCGCGCCGCGACTGCCTAGCGCGCCGTCGGAATAGAGTTTGACTGATGCGATCTCGAGACGATCGTTGCCATAGGCGTACAGCGGTTTGCCGATCGCGTCGAGAACATCGCCGGCTCCGCCCGTCATCGCATAGATACGTATGTCGAGCTCGTCGTTGTCGGCCATCGACAAATAGACTTCGGCAGTCATAATGCCGATGCCGGCGTCGTGGACGCCTGTTATTCCTTCGGCAACGAGGGCATCAACGGCGGTGAGCAGCGCGGCGCGGTAGTCCTCTTTGTTGGGCGGAGGAAGGTGCTGTCCGATAAGGCCCATCGCCTTGTCGATAAAAATACCGGTGGCCTGGCCGTTGTCGTCTCGCAGAATCTTGCCGCCAACAGGGTCCGCCGTGTCATTGTTAATTCCGGCAATCTTCATGGCCGCGCTGTTTGCCCAGCCCGCGTGACCGTCGATCCGCCGCAGCCAGACAGGCCGTTCACTCACAACCGCATCGATCTGGGCCGCTGTCGGAAACTCCTGGACCGGCCAGAGGACCTGGTTCCAGCCGCGCCCCAGTATCCACCGCCTGTGCGCAAAGCGCTTCGCGTAGTCGCCGATACGCATCGTCGCGTCAGTGACGCTCGGTGTACCGTTCAGATCGAGGTTGCTCTTGAGCTGTCCGAGACCCAGTACATGCGCGTGTGCGTCAATCAGTCCGGGCAATACGGTCAGTCCGCCACCGTCCATGCGGTTTTCGGCGGCACTGCCCTCCAGAAGGTCATCATCACCAAGCGCGACGACTTTGCCGGCATCGTCAAAAACCAGCACCGAAAATTCGCGGATGCCCTCGTCGGTGGAGGTGTAGCCGCTCACGTTGTGCAGCCACGTATCGGCGGTCGCAGTGGCAGAAAAGACTGTAAGAAGAAGCAAGCAAGATACTGGATTCAATAATTTCATAGATACGGGTCAGCCATTCTTGGCGGTTTCTGATTTTTGCATCGCGTCGTGACGATGCGCGAAAGTCGCGGACACGATACCATGGACTCTTGTGATCGCGGCATGTGAGGAAATGCCCGGTGACACAATCCTGGAGTAGCGTATGAAGAAGTCGCTGTCGTTATTGAGCGAAGACGAGGTGATTTACGGGATCGACCTTGATATCGAAGCCGCCAAAGTGACGATCGTTGGCGGCGAAGACGTGTTCGACTAGTGCGCCTGGTCAGCTTCGAGCACGAGGGTCGACAGAGCTATGGCGTCGCAGTCGAGGGCGGCGTGCACGAGGTCAGTGACGCACTTCGGCAGCGTTTCGCAGACCTGCGCGCGGTCATCGAAGCTGGCGCATCGGCTGAGCTGCTTGCAGACAGCGGCGGCAAGGAGTTCGCCGCAGACGAGGTGCGTTTTCTACCCGTCATAACGAATCCCGACAAGATCCTCTGCGTGGGCGTGAATTACCGCCCGCATATAGAGGAGATGGGGCGTGAAGTGCCCGATCATCCCGTGGTGTTCGTGCGCTTTCGGGGCAGCCTGGTTGGTCACGACGAGCCAATTGTCCGGCCTGACGTTTCCGAACAGTTCGATTTCGAGGGTGAACTGGCTGTCGTTATCGGCCGCCGGGCGCGCCATGTGTCGCGAGAATCGGCGCTCGACTATGTTGCCGGTTACTGCTGTTTCATGGATGGCTCTATTCGGGACTGGCAGCGCCACACGCCGCAGTTCACTCCCGGAAAGAACTTCCACCAGAGCGGTGCAATGGGTCCTTGCCTCGTTACCAGTGACGACATTGAAGATCCTTCGACACTCAGCCTTACCACGCGGGTCAACGGCAATGTGATGCAGCGCGGCCAGGTGTCCGACCTGGTCTTCGACATTCCTCACCTGATCGAGTACTGCTCGACATTTGCGGAATTGCTGCCTGGCGATGTTATAGCGACGGGAACGCCGGGCGGCGTAGGCGCGGCAAGAACGCCGCCTGCCTGGCTAACGGCTGGGGACGTCGTCGAAGTTGAAATTCCCGGCATCGGGCTGCTCAGGAGTCCTGTCGTGGACGAGGTTGGCCGATAAGCGCGCTAAGCGTTGATTTGACAGGCAAAGCTTAACAAGCCGGGCTGTTGCGTTTGTGCCACAAAAACAACATCGCTTTTCGCTTTTGGTTCAGATGCCGCCTAAAGGTTTGACAAATCGTGGTATTTCTGCGAATTTGAACGCTACGCAAACGTAGCCTTTCCACAACACTCTGGCTACTGCGGAAAATCAGAACACCTTCAGGTACGACTTGGCGGGGGATTCAGGGGGCCAAGAACCACGTGCTAACGTAGGTTTGGAAAAAGCGGTTTCGCAAGAAGCCGCTTTTTTTTGTTCGTGATTCCTGTTGCGATAGTGTCATCGCAAACTTGTCGACCAGTCGCCAAATGCAGCGGCAATTTTCCCCGGTGATTCGTTCCGGAGTAAAGTGACTGCCGCCACCAGAGCACATACAGCACATGGTCGATCACATTCGTATTCCGCAGCACAGGGAAAAGTAGACATGCAGGGAAAATGGCTCGCCACAGTACTTGTTTGCGCCGCATTTTCTGCCGACGGGCAAGTACTCGACGACAAAGAAAAGCGTATGGTCGAGTGGATAGATAGCCATGCGGAAGAGGCT
>RCNG010000067.1_pt1 | contig 37706 bp, 26 predicted proteins | sample 2041371 | NCBI WGS metagenome assembly RCNG01 (sample SAMN09708227, study PRJNA481090) | Marine sediment metagenome, whole genome shotgun sequencing project. | biome: marine sediment; feature: ocean; material: sediment; isolation source: Sewage treatment plant 1 marine sediment (STP1) ... | reverse complement strand
CATCGCCTCCAGCTTTAGGGCGGTGTTCGACCGCCCGGTCCGGAGTGTCCCGATCATGCGGGGTCGCACGGTGGTGAACTTTTTCCACGAACCCAGCACCCGCACCCGCATCAGTTTCGAACTCGCCGAAAAACGGCTGTCCGCCGATATCGTGAACTTCAGCACCGCCACCAGCAGTTTCTCCAAGGGCGAGACCCTGCGCGACACCGCAGAGAACCTGGCGGCGATGAAGATCGACATGCTGATCATCAGGCACAGCTCCGCCGGGGCTGCGAGATATCTGGCCAAGGTGCTCAAGTGTTCGGTCATCAATGCCGGGGACGGCGCCCATGAGCACCCCACCCAGGGCCTGCTGGACATCATGACCATGCGGCAGAGGTTGGGTGACCTGCGAGGCAAGAAGGTCACCATCATCGGGGACATCACCCACAGCCGGGTGGCCCGCTCCAACATCTGGGGCCTGAACAAGCTGGGGGCCGAAGTGACCCTTTGTGGACCGCCTACCATGGTGCCGGGCCAGCTGTCGAAACTGGGCGCCAAGATCGAGTACGACCTGAAGAAGGCCGTCGCCGATGCCGACGTGCTGAACGTTCTGCGGATCCAGCTGGAGCGCCACTCCAGCAAATCATTCCCCAGCAACCGAGAATACCACCGAATGTACGGGATCACCGACGAGGTGGTGCGCACCCTGAAGCCCGAGGCTTTCGTGATGCATCCCGGCCCGATGAACCGGGACGTGGAGATCTCCAGCACGGTGGCCGACGGGCCTCGCCAGGTCATCCTGGACCAGGTGGCCAACGGGGTGGCTGTGCGGATGGCCCTCATCTACCTGCTGTCGGGCGGGGACCCGGGGGCCCTGTCGGGCGCGTCCGAGTAGCAGAACCGGGGCGGCCCAGATACCGCGATCGGATTTGGAATTTTGAACCACCGGAAGTCCGGAAAGAGGTCTGGTTATGGAATGGAGCTGGCAGCGCATTCCCTCGGAGTACCTGGTGACGGGGGTCAAGATCTGCCGCAAGGGCAAGCTTGGCCAACGCAGGGGATTCATCCATGTCCGCAGGGGCCGGATCGAAGGCCTGGGGGTCGGCGCTCCCAAGGTCGAAGGTTTGCCGGTTCTCGACGGGGAGGGGCTGGTTTGCGCCCCCGGCTTTGTGGACCTGCATGTGCATTTCCGCGAACCCGGTCATGAGGAGAAAGAGACCGTGGCCACCGGCAGCAAGGCGGCCGCGGCCGGGGGATACACGTCCGTCGTAACCATGCCGAACACGGATCCTGCCATCGACAATTCGGGCATGGTCCGCTATCTCATCGACCGCGGCCGGGAAGCCGGATTGTGCCGGATCCATCCCACGGGTGCCGTCAGCCCCGGCCGTGAAGGACAGGGCATGACGGAATTCGGCGACATGGTGTCCGCCGGTGCGGTTGGCTTCACCGATGACGGGGACCCGGTGGCGAGCGGAGGCCTGATGGCCAACGCCCTGAAGTATGCCGACGTGCTCGGTGTGCCGATCATCACGCACGCCGAAGACCGCAGCATCGTGGGCAAGGGGGCCATGCACGGGGGCTATTGGTCGGCGCGTCTGGGTATCGCCAGCATGTCGCGGGCCGGGGAGGACGCTGCGGTTTTCCGGGATATCGAACTGGCGCGGGCCACCGGCGGTCACCTGCACGTGGCCCATGTGTCCACCAAGGGAGCGGTGGAGATCATTCGGCGGGCCAAGAGCGAGGGGTTGCGGGTCACCGCGGAAGCCACCCCGCACCATTTCAGTCTGGACCATTCCAACTGCCGAGACTATTCCCCGCTGTTCAAGATGAATCCTCCGCTGCGGGAGCCTGACGACCTCAACGCGGTGGCCGAAGCCCTGGCCGACGGTACTCTTGACGCCATCGCCACCGACCACGCGCCCCACACCAATACGGAGAAGGAACACCAGTTCGACCAGGCGCCCTTCGGGGTCATCGGGCTGGAAACGGCGCTGGGGGTGGGGATCACCTATCTTGTCAACACGGGCATCATGGACCTGGGCAGGCTGGTGGAATGCATGAGCGAAGCTCCGGCCCGCATTTTCAATCTGCCCGGCGGCAAGTTGGAAGAAGGTTCGGAGGCTGATTTTGTCCTGTTCGATCCGAAGCTCCAGTGGACCGTGGACGCGGACCGGTTCCAGTCCCTCAGCCGAAACTCATCGTACCTCGGGGAAACCCTGACCGGCCGGGTGGTGGCCACCTTCCGGGGCGGTCGGTTGACCTGGCGGAACGAGGGCTGAAGCGCCCGACAGGCCGGAACGGATATTGCATATCAACCGGGACAACACCCCATAGGCGCGCGCCTCCCTCGGGCAGCGGACTTGGTTCTGAACAAGGTTAAGTGGTGGATAATCAACGTCATATGAAGTCCGGGCCACTTGGCGGAGACACGGTCCCGAATACCGGGGGAAACCCGGGATCTGGGGGTCGGGCCGCTCCGCATGGTTCAATACGTCCGCGAATCAGGACACACCGGCTGCTGGTGCCGGCCATGTTGTCGATCGGGATCCTGTTCCTGGTCGGCTGCGCCAAGTACAACACCTACTACAACGCCAAGCGAAGTTTCGACAACGCCGAACATGTGCGCGAGGAGGCCCTGCGCCAACACCAGGATCCCCCCAAGCCGGCCGGAGCCCAGAAAAGCGACTACGACAACGCCGTTCGCAAGGCCCAGAAGATCCTCGACGAGTACCCCGGTCACAGCCTGACCGATGACGCCCTTTTTCTTCAGGCCAAGTCGTACTACCGGCTCGAATCGTACCGGATGTCGATCCGCAAGTTCGATCTGCTATTCACCAACTTCCCCCAGACGCCCTATCTGGAGGAGGCCCTCTACCTGACGGCCCTGGACTACCTCCTGATCGGGGCGGTTGACCGCAGCCAGGAGTACCTCGATCGCCTGGCCAAACTGTATCCCGAAAGCAAGTACCAGGCGGAGACTCGAAAGGTGAGTGGGGACAACTCGTTCGCCCTGGAAGACTGGGAAACAGCGGCGGGAAACTACCGCGACTACCTGGACCTCGATTCGGAGATCGAGGAGCGGGACCGCGTTGGATTGAAGCTGGCCCGGTGTTACTGGGAGATGGAAGACTACCCGAGCGCCGCGGAGGTCCTCCAGGAGGTCAGCGACAATACCACCAGCGCGGACCTGGGATTCGAGGCCCGGTTGCTGCGGGCCAGGGTCCACGTGCGCATGGGAGATTTCGAGGTCGTCGATCCCTTGTTGGCCGAACTGCAGGACCAGGCCCGCGTATATTCGGCCCAGGGCGAGGTCCTGCTGGTCGAGGCGGAAAGCCTGGTATCCCAGGGCCGGGGTGACGAAGCTTCACCTCTTTTGGAAAGCATGCCGGCGGAATGGGAAACCCCGGCGGTCAAGGCCAGGGCCGCGGATCTTCTGGGTTACCTCTATCTGGAACGGGGCCAGCTGGAAGATGCCCGGGCTCAGTTCCAGACCGCCATGCTGAAACGGGACGAACTCGACGACGAGAACCGCACCCGTCTGCTGAACAACAATCTCCAGGACTATCTTGCGGCCGAAGCCGTGCTGCCGGACGCCAGCCCGGATCGCGTTCCCGGTTTGAAGCTCCTTCAGGCCAACGCCATGCTCTTCGGCTTTGACCAACCCACCGTGGCTGCGTCCCTGTACCTTCAGGCAGCCGCGGATTCGGCCGCGGACGGTTCGGTGACTGCCCGTGCGCTTTACGGGGCATATCTTACCTACGACCAGTTCCTGGACAAACCCGATTCCGGGGCCATCTTCGCCCGCGAACTGGAAGAGAATTTTCCCGAATCGCCCCAGGCCTACGAGATCCGGTCGGGGTCCGGGAGCAACCTGTTCGGATACCTGCTGGCGCGCCGGGAAGTGGAACAGCAGGAGCGATGGGCGAACCTCACGGATGAAGAAAGGGCTGCCCTCGAAGAGGAATCCGATTTCAGTGGCACCCTGGGAAGTTCTCTGGCCCGATTGCCGGGAATCCGGCGTCGCATGGTCTATCTATCCCGCCGACCCAACCTCGTGTTCGAACCACCGGAACGGGCCGTGGCAGCCGCGCAAGTTCGACAGACCCAGGCCCTGGAGGCCGCCACCAGGAATATGGCGGCCCGCGGCGCGGCGGATTCTCTCCGCGTGTCCAATGCCGCGAGGGACAGTTCTGCCACGCGGACTGACCCTCCTGGTCCGGCCGTAGAGGGAACCGTGGGAGCCGGGCTCGAGGCAGAGGGGGCCGTTGACGGCGAAGATGCCGGCGGTACCGCCGAGCCGGAAGGCGGCGAGGACAGCCAGGAAAAAGATGAAGAGGAAGATGAAGAGGAAGATGAAGAGAAGAAGGATGATGCCAAAAAGAAGGATGAAAATTGGGATTTCCTGCGCTGACCCCACCACGATATTCCCCCCGAAGGGTCGTCCATGACTGATCTGTCACCCACGGCCGCGGTCAGTTGCGGCGGCGTGGTCCTGGCCAATGAACGTGTATCCAGCGGGCTTATTCGCATCGACCTCGAACTGGAGCAGCCCCTGTCCTTTTTGCCGGGGCAGTTCGCCATGTTGAATCTGCCGGGCACCGGAGCCCTGGTTTTCAGTCGTCCCTTTTCGATCTTCGCAGCCGAGGGCCGTCGGATGTCTTTCCTCTACCGCATCGTCGGCAGGGGCACCGGGGCCATGGGGGACCTGGCCGCCGGCGAAACCATGACCTTTCTGGGGCCTCTGGGACGACCATTTCCTGAGCCGGAAAAGGACAGGCCTGCGGTGTTGATCGCCGGTGGGGTGGGGCTTCCACCATTGGCCGCTTGGCTGCACCGCTACGGGAACGAAATACCACAGGATATCCACGCCTTTTTCGGGGCCCGTGATGGAGCGGATGTTCCCTGGGACCTGTTGGGGGACCAGTGGCACGTCAGTGTCGACCGGATGCACGAGGTGCCCTCGGGACACCGGGCCTGGGAAGGCCTGGTGACTGCTCTTGTCGCCTCCCGGAAGGATCTCGACGACGGCCCGGTCCCGATGGTGCTCGCCTGTGGTCCCACACCTCTTTTGAAAGCGGCAGCCAGACTTTCTGATTCCCGCCGCTGGCCCTGTTGGTTGTCCCTGGAAGAGCACATGGGTTGCGGGTACGGGGTCTGCAAGGGATGTGTGGTTCCCGTCCATGACCCCGCGCGGGGCCCTGACGCCCTGCGCAATGCCACCTGCTGCGAGGAAGGTCCCGTCTTCCAGGCGAAAGACCTGGCCTGGGAAGGTGACCGGTAGAAAATTCGATAAATTACTCGGAATCAGATCACCCGGGCGCCCTGTAGCCGGCCAGGAGGGCCGCCTCGCCCGGCCAACGAAGAGGAATCATCTTGGCGCTTCCCGGCTGGTGGAACATTGATCCCACCCAACCCTTCGACCTGGGCCCCCGCCGGTTTCCCGGCCGAATCTGGACGGCTTCCGGCTGCTTCGCCTACGGATTGACAGGTCACGACATGAAGGCTCCGGACCTGGATTCCCCCTATCAGGGTCTCGGCGCCGTGGTCACCAAAACCGTCACACCCCAGCCGCGTTCGGGCAACCCCATGCCGCGCCTGGTGGAAACGGAAACCGGCGCTATCAACAGCATCGGCCTGGAAAACGTGGGTTTCGCGGAATTCCTGGCGGTGACCCTGCCCGCCCTGGAAGCCCTGGGCGTGCCCACGGTGGTGAGCCTGGCCGCCACGCGGCCCGAGGAGTTCGGAGACATGGCGTCCCGCCTTCACGCGGCCGCCAGGGACTTCGCCCATTGGCACGGGGTTGAGGTCAACCTCAGCTGTCCCAACGTGGCCGAGGGCGGACACGACTTCGGGCGCGACCCCGCCACGGTGGCTGCCTGCATCGCCGCCGCCCGGGCCGGCCTGCCCGACAGGGCCCTGCTGGCCAAACTGACCCCCAACGTCACCGACATCGCGGCCTTGGCTACGGCCGCAGCCGGTGCGGGGGCCGACGCCGTGAGCGCCATCAATACCGTGCTGGGACTGGACGTGGATCTGGATTCGGGACAGCCGGTCCTGCCGCGGAGGTTCGGCGGCTATTCTGGTCCGGCCATCCGGCCCATCGCCTTGGCCAAGGTCGATGAAATCATCTCGAAGTCGCAGGTGCCCGTGGTGGCGGCAGGCGGCATCGAGAACCACCGTGACGCCCTGAAGTTTTTCGCCCTCGGGGCGGTGGCGATCCAGGTAGGTACGGCCCAGATGCGCGACCCGTTTGCGGCCGCCCGCATCGCGCGGGAATTATCGGGCTGAGGGGAGATTCCTTCGCGCCGATCGAGGGGTCAGTTCTCGTCGTGGTAGGGATCGAGGTCGTCATCATCGTCATCGCCGCCCGCGGGAGCTTTTTCGATCCCCGCCATGTCTTCCAGGCGCCGCAGATATTCCAGCTCGTCCAGTTCCTCGTCGCGGTCGGTCCAGTCTTCCTGGTCTGACGGGGGGGGCTTTTCATCTATGGCCGCCGCTTCGACCGGAAATTTTTCCAGCAGGGTGACGTCCTCGTCGTTCTCCTCGGGAAGGCCGTCGGGAAAATCGGCTTCGAGCAGGTCGGCGAAGGATTCGCTGCGCGACAGGATCTGGTCGGCCAGTCCGCTGCCCACGGCCTCTGCTTCGTGGATCTCCCCGTTGACGGCGATGCGGCTGGTCCCCGGTCCGGTGGTGCCGGTGATCACGACTTCACCGCCGAGAACCCGGGCCAGGGCGCCCACGGGCAGGTCCTGATCCGAAATCATGCGTCGGCAGAAGGCGTGCTCGGTGTCCAGTTCGACGGCGGTGTCGGCCGAATGCAGTTCGGCCAGCAGTTCCCTGGCCTCCAGGTCGTTGCCGCGCCCGAGAATGACGAGGGTGCCCTGCCCTGGGCCGGGCAGGATGAATTCCGGAGCGAAGATTTCCGCGACGATGCCCTGGATTCCCAGATGTTCGGTGACGGCGGCGGGCAGGACCAGGCCGTCGATCTCGGATTTTCGCAGGTGGATTTCCATGGCCCGGTCCACGCCTCCGCGTAGGATCCGGAAGGATATCTCGGGCCACAGGGACCGCATCTGGGCCCGCGACCGCATGGATAGGACGCCGACGGAGCTGCCGGGCTCCATCTCGTCCATGATCAGTCCCTGCCGGTTGAGATAGGCGTCGTAAGGAGTGGCCCGGTCCGGCACACAGGCGATGGCCAGCTCCTCGGGCAGGGGCAGGACCATGTCGGCGGCTTCCACGACCACGAGGCGCGCCTGTTCCCGGATCAGCTGCTGCTCCAGGAATTCCATCTCGCGGCGGCTCGCGGCGATGAACGGTTCGTTCTCCTTGTCCCGGTTCATGATGGGGGAATCCCAGATGTTCAGCTGGCAGGTCAGGCGCGGCTGGTGCTCCTGGATGAGGTCGATAACCGCCTGGGTCTGATTTCTGGCCAAAGGCGTGGCCAAACTTCCGAAACTGAGGACCCGGGATTTCAAATCACCAACCTCGATGGTAGTCAGGAGCGGGCGGACTCCGCCTGCCCGCCCAGGAATTCCTGGACGAGTTTTCCGACCCGATGTGCGTCTTCAAAGGGCAGGGCGGCGTGGATGGGAAGGATGAGGACCTCGCGGCCCGCCCTTTCCGCTTCGGTCAGGTCCCCGCCGGCCCGGCAGTATTCGGCCAGTTCGTGCCGGTGCAGGGGAGGGTCGTAGTAGATGGCGGTGTCGATGCCGTTGGCCTCCAGGTGATCCCGCAGCTTGTCCCGCTGAGGGCAGCGGACCCAGTACTGGTGGTGGGTCACCTTCATGCCTTCGTGGCCGACGGGATACTGCAGGCGATGGGCCTCGGGAACGTAGCTGTCATAGATGGCGGCCACCTGGTCCCGGTCACCCTGTTCCTCGGGAAATTGTCGGTGGCGAACCCGGATCACCATGGCCTGAACCTCGTCCAACCGGCTGTTCCAACCGGTGTAGAGGTGGTCGTTGGCCCGCACGGGTTGATGGGCGCGGATCTTCCGGATCCGTTCGGCATCCCGCTGGTCACGGCACAGGACCATGCCACCGTCCCCGATGCCGGGCAGGTTCTTGGTCGGATAGAAGCTGAGGGTGCTCATGCGTCCGAACGATCCCATGGGTTCCCCGTGGTACAGGGTTCCGTACCCCTGGGCCATGTCGACCACGACCTCGAGATCGTGACGGGCGGCGATATCGTTGATGGGATTCATGTCGCAGGGCGCCCCGAAAATGGGCACCGGCATGATCGCCCGGGTCTTGGGGGTGATGGCCGCTTCAATGCATGCCGGGTCGATGTTCAGATCCCCGGGACGGATGTCCACGAACACAGGTACCGCGTCCAGGAGTACGATGGACTCCATGGTCGCGTCGAAGGTGTAGGGAGTGGTGATGACCTCATGCCCGGGACGGACGCCAGCCATGGCCAGGGCCACGAACAGGGCGGATGACCCCGAAGCCACGCCGACAGCGTCGACCACGCCGCAGGCGGCGGCCAGTTCCTCTTCGAGAAGCCGCACTTCCTCACCCAGGACGTAATGTCCGGACATGAGAAACTTTTCGAACTTGCCCAGGATCTCTTCCTTGACCGGAAGCATGGGCGTAATAAGGTCGTAACGGTTGACCCGTTTTTCGTTTTTGCCTGTCATGAATGCCTCAACTGGAAGGGGTGGTATGATCCGCCCGGCCGAAACAGTCGTACCTGAAACCGAATTTTTCCAGGTGGGGAAGATCATACACGTTTCGGCAGTCGAGGAAAGCTTTTCCTGTCATGGCCTCGCTGAGCCAGTTGAAATCGAGCTGGCGGTACTGGTTCCACTCGGTGACCAGGATGGCGAGGTCGGCGCCTTCGCAGGCCTCGTAGGGGGACTGGCAGTAGACGAGGTCGGGATGCACCGTCTTGAAGTTGTCCATGGCCGCCGGGTCGTGGGCCCGCACGGTGCAGCCCATCCCCTTCAGGAGCTTGACCAGTTCGAGGCTGGCGGCCGACCGGATGTCGTCGGTATTGGGCTTGAAGGCCAGGCCCAGCAGGCCCACGGTCTTTCCGGTGAGGTCGCCCGCCAGAAGGGTGGCCTTGGCCAGGGCCCTGGCGGGGATGTCGCGGTTCACTTCGATGGCCGACCGGACGATGGACATGTCGCTGCCGGCTTCCTGGGCGATGTGGACGATGGCATTGGTGTCCTTGGGCAGGCAGCTGCCGCCGAAACCCAGGCCCGGGTGCAGGAACTTGGATCCGATCCGCTTGTCCAGGCCCATGGCCTTGGCCACGTCGAAAACGTCGGCTCCCACGGCTTCGGCCAGCTTGGCGATCTCGTTGATGAAGGAGATCTTTACGGCCAGGAAACTGTTCGAGGCGTACTTGACCAGCTCCGCGGTCGGGATGCCGGTCTTGACGATGGGGGTGTCGCTCAGGAACAGGGGCCGGTAGATTTCCCGCATCAGTTCCTCGGCCGAATCCGAATCGACGCCGATGACCACACGGTCCGGCCGCATGAAGTCCTCGATGCTTGATCCCTCGCGCAGGAACTCGGGGTTGCTGGCCATGTCGAAATCCACGTCGGACTTCAGCTTCGACTGGATGACCTTCTTGAGCCGGGCGTTGGTGCCCACCGGAACGGTGCTTTTGGTGACGATCACCTTGTAGGCGTCCAGCAGCTCTCCGATCTCCTCGCCGACCTTCATCACGTATTGTAGATCGGCTTCCCCGGATTCCGACATCGGGGTCTGCACGGCGATGAAGACCACGTCGGCATCCTGCATACCATGGGCGATGCTGGTCGTGAATTGCAGCCGGTCCTCTTCCACGTTTTTAAGGACCAGGCGGTCGAGGCCCGGCTCGTAGAAGGGGATGACGCCCTTGACCAGGCCTTCGATGCGTTCCTGGTTGATGTCGACGCAGGTCACCTTGTGGCCGAAGTCGGCCATGCAGGCACCCGATACCAGGCCGACGTAGCCCGTGCCCACCATGCAGATTCGAATCATTGGAATTCCTTTCGGGCCGCGTCCAGCAGACCCCTGAGGGTGTCCCGAATCTCCCACTCGGGTTCCCACCCTGTTTCCCGGCGAAGTTTAGCGCTGTCGCCCACCATGAAGGGTATGTTCGCAGGCCGACAAAGGTCCGGGTCCCTGCGGACGGTGATGGGGCATTTCGCATTGCCCACCAATATCTCAAGTCCCTGACTTATCGTCAAAGATTTCCCGGAACTTACGTTATAAATTTCCCCCGGCCGGCCTTCCTTGAGCAGCAGGCGGTAGGCGGCGGTCACGTCACGGATGTCCAGGAAATCGCGTACCGCCGAGAGGTCGCCCGTCCTGATTTCCGCCGGCCCCTGTCCCGCTTCGGCGGCCGCGATCTGGCGGGCGAAACTGGGAAAGGCAAAACGGGGGTCGTGCCCGGGCCCCGTGTGGCTGAAGGAACGGGTCATGATGAGAGGCAGATCGTAGGCCTGGACATACTGCCGGCACAACAGGGTCTGCGCCACCTTGCTCACGCCGTAGGGCGAAAGGGGATTCAAAGGGGTGTCTTCCCCCAGGGGAAGGGCCTCTTCGGGCTGCGGTCCGTATTCCTCGCAGGATCCCACCGACAGGACCACGGGCTGTTCGGCCGCCGGCAAGGCCCGCACCGCTTCGAGCAGATTCAGGGTGCCCTGGACATTGGCGTCGAAGGTCCCGCCGGGATCCCGGAAGGAAACCGCGGCCGAACTCTGGGCAGCCAGGTGATAGACCATGACCGGCCGCAGGCGATCCAGCAGCCGGGCGATGGGCGCGGGGTCCTCCAGGGGGCAATGGAAGTAGTAGAAACTGCCGCAGTCCGCGGTGTATTCCATGGCCTCGGGCCAACCGTCGACAGGTCCGGACAGATCGAAGGCCCCGACGGTCGCCGGCAGATTCGGGTCCGCCGGGTGGAGGTCCAGGCCGACTACGGGATTGCCGGCCAGCAGCAGGTTGCGCACCAGGTGCCGCCCCACGAATCCGAGGGCGCCGGTGACCAGGTTGCAGGGCCGGCGGAGGAATTCTCCCTCATTGAGTCCACTCACCGGGTCAACCGTTCATCAACCGCAGCCACTCCTTGTAGAGGCAGCGGTCCTGGATGACGTCGAGCCCGGCTTCGCGGGCCTTGGCGGCGGCTTCCTCGTGGACGACTTCTTCCTGCATCCAGACGGTGCCGGCCCCCTTGGCGATGGCCTCGTCGACCACCGGAGGAACGGTGTCGCTGCGCCGGAAGACATCCACCACGTCGATGTGGCCGGGAACGTCCGACAGGGAGGGGTATACCTTGATGCCCAGGACATCCTCCTTGAGCACGGGGTTGACGCCCACCAACTCCAAGCCCTGGCCCACCAGGAACCGGGCGATGCCGTTGCTGGCCCGATCGGGTTTGGCGGACAGTCCCACGACGGCCACGCGTTTCATGCCGCCCAGGATTTCCTGGATTCTGTCGTCCGAGGGATTGGTGGGGCCGTCCTGACCGCTCATTGCTTTCCTTTCGGGAGGTTCGGTTCGCCGGAACCGATGAGGTCTCAAAGGGTCGATGGAAAAGTCTATCGCTCCCCGGCCCGAATGTAAACCAGGGAGACAATGTCGTCACTCAACTGACAATATTATAATAACTTAAAAATAATGCTTCATATTTTAGGCGAAATCGGTTAAAATCATCTCTCGTTGGAATTCGGCTCGTCCGGTCCGCAGTTTGTGGTTGGTGGACCGAGATTCCAGGACTAGAATCCAGAAATCAAAAAATGCATAAGAGATTCGGGGGATTGGAATCATGCTCAACTCGATATTTTCCAATTTTCATCCGGCCGGAAGTCATTTCCCAGGCCGGGTGCTGTTTTTGGGGCTGTTCCTGGTGACCCTGGCGGCGGTGCCATCGACGGCCCAGGAGGTTTTCGTCGACCCTGCGCTGGTCATTCCCGTGGATTTTGAATTCACCGTCGATATCGCGATAAGTTGCGGGGGCCAGTCGGTCAAGGCCGTAGAGGTGATCCTGGAATTCGATCCGTCCCTTCTGCAACTGGACGCCATTACCCCGGGACCCTGGTTCACCGGCACCGGGCTGGCATTCTTCTTTTTCGATTACACCGGTATTGACCCCGAGGGCGTGATTCATTTCGCGGGCTCGGTCCTCGATGAATCCAACAACCAGGATCTGACCCTCGCGGTCTGCCATTTCACGGCTATCGGATTCGGGTCCACCCCGCTGGATTTCCTGGATCTGGATGTGCGGGACCCCGCCAACGCGAGCCTCGGGTTCGGATACAGCACGGGGGATCAGGTCATCATCGATCCGGCGGTGGATGTGACCGTGGGTTCCTTCGGCTCCGTGAAGGCCCTCTACCGGTAGTTGTATTTCCAAACGAACCGGGTTTTTTCGGGAACCCGGACGGTGGCAGGCCCCCAGGGGCCTGCTTTTTTTCTATGTTTAAGCGGGGCCGTATCATATCCTCGACAAGCGAAATTTTTCGGGGGCGAGCCAAGGTCACCTGCGCCACAGGAAGGGGTTCGTGTGAATCCGGTCATCATGTCCATCCTATTGTTCCTGTCCCTGTCGATGTTCGTCGGCACCATGGCCGACCGGTACTGGCTGATGCGCGCCGGCGAAAACCTGAAGATGACGGACCACCCCTGGCAACGCTTCAAATCCCTGATGATCCTGGGCTTCGGGCAGAAGCGGCTGTTGTACAAACGCTGGGCCGGCCTGATGCACGTCACCATCTTCTTCGGGTTCCTGGTGGTCTTCACCAGGACCTGCATGCTCATCGGGCGGGGTTTTTCGCCAGATTTTCATTTGCCACTGCTGGGCGGTTCCCTGGGGTTGGCCTATGCGGCCATGAAAGACACCTTCGCGGTGCTGGTCCTGGTGGCGGTCCTGTACGCCATCTGGCGCCGGCTGGTCGTCAAGCCCAGTCGTCTGCACCTGAGCTTCGAAGCCGTCCTGGTCCTGCTGTGGATCGCCGCCCTGATGGTGACCGATTTCGTGGCCGACGCAGCACTATTCGTCCTGCAGCCTGATCATGCGGAAAAAGGGTGGGCCTGGGTCTCGACCCTGGCCACGGGGTTGTTTGCCGGGCAGCCCGAGAGTGTGGTGACCGCCTGGTTGCAGGGCATGTTCTGGCTGCACGTGGTGCTGTTGCTGGCTTTCCTGAACTTTTTGCCCTTCGGCAAGCATTTCCATGTGATCACCGCCCTGCCGGCCGTCTACCTGCGGCGACTGACGCCCACCGCGGCCCTGGAAAAGATGGAATTTGAGGGTCGCGAGGTGTTCGGGGTCGGCCGGCTGGAGGATTTTTCCTGGCGCCGGTTCCTGGACATGTACACCTGCACCGAGTGTGGCCGCTGCGACGAGATGTGCCCGGCCAACCTGACCGACAAACCGCTCAAGCCGCGGTCCATCATCATCGACGAACGGGACCAGGCCTACGGGATGAGCGACCACCTGGTCGCCGTAGGCAAACTGAAGGCCGCGGGAAGGAACAGCGAGGCGGCCGCGGCCATTGAGGCCATGACCCGTCCGGCGTTGATCGGCGAGGTCAACGAAGAAGAAGCCATCTGGGCCTGCACCACCTGCGGCTGGTGCATGGATGCCTGCCCGGTGCTGATCGACCACATCCCCAACATCATCGACCAGAGGCGTTACCTGGTCATGATGGAGGCCAAGGTCCCCACCGTGCTGCAGGGGGCGCTCAAGGGGCTGGAGAACAACAGCAATCCCTGGAACTCGAGTGCGGCGGCCCGGGAGGACTGGATCGGTGAGCTCGATGTGCCCCGCTTGAGGGACAAGGGCCAGGCAGACTATCTGCTGTTCGTCGGCTGTGCCGGCAGTTTCGACAGCCGCAATTCCGACGTGCTGCGGGCCCTGTGCACCCTGCTCAACGCCGCCGGCGTGGACTACGCCGTGCTGGGAACCGAGGAACTCTGCTGCGGCGATCCGGCGCGCCGGGTCGGCCACGAGTACCTGTTCCAGATGCAGGCCCCGGCCAACATCGCCACCTTCCAGAAATACAAGGTGGGCAAGGTGCTGACCGCGTGTCCGCACTGCTTCAACATGATCGCCAACGAGTACCCCGATTTCGGTCTGCAGGACGTGGAAGTCATGCACCACGCCGAGTTGCTGACGGAGCTGGTCAAGTCCGGGCGCCTGAAAATGAAGGATGGCGAAAAGGTCACCGTGACCTACCACGATTCCTGCTACCTCGGCCGCCACAATGACATCTACGAAGCCCCGCGTGAGGTCCTGGGAGCCATCGGCGGCATCGAGCAGAAGGAGATGCCCCGCCACCGGAGAGAGGGTTTCTGTTGCGGGGCCGGCGGCGGCCGGATGTTCATGGAGGAGGATCTGGGCACCCGGATCAACCACAACCGGATCGAGGAGGCGGCGGCCACCGGGGCCAGCGAAGTGTGCACGGCCTGCCCGTTCTGCCTGACCATGCTCGGTGACGCCATCAAGGAGACCGACCGCAGCGAGAACCTGCGGGCTCGGGACATCGCCGAGGTGATGTTGGAAAACCTGGCCTAGTATTGCCCGACACCGCCTGGAACCGGGGATTTGCCATTGGTTGCATATCCCCGGTTCTTCTGTTACAAAGGGGATAATGGAGCAACTTTGGCCCCTTTTAGCGGGCTTTCCCCACCGGCGCCGCCGGTGTTTCCGCCTCAGGAGGATGATCATGAGCGCCCCGAATCCCGTTCGGTCCACCGACCGCCTCGACAGGATCTGGAGCAAGGGGAAGAATTTCCTCGGGAGCGAGTTGCCCATCATGTGCGGTGCCATGACCTGGATCAGCGATCCCCACCTGGTTTCCCTGATGAGCAACCTGGGCGCTTTCGGGGTCCTGGCCGCCGGCAACATGCCGCCCGAACTGTTCGCCGAATACGTGAACCAGACCCGCGAGCTCACCGACCGGCCCTTTGCCGGCAACGTCATCACCATCGCGCCCAACTACCAGGCTCACCTGGACATCCTCTGCCAGGAAAAGGTCGGCCACATCGTCTTCGCCGGGTCTCTGCCCCGCGGTTCGGAAGTGGAACAGGCCAAGAAGAGCGGGGCCAAGGTGCTCTGCTTCGCCTCGACCAGCAGCATAGCCAAACGGATGATCAGCTACGGGGCCGACGGCCTCATCCTCGAAGGCAGCGAAGCGGGCGGTCATATCGGGCACGTTTCGACCATCGTGCTGCTGCAGGAAATCCTCTTCAATTTCCCGGAGGTACCCATCTTCGTGGCCGGCGGAATCGCCACCGGGAAAATGATCATGCATCTGACCCTCATGGGCGCGGCCGGAGCCCAGATGGGCACGCGGTTCGTGCTCGCCGAGGAATGCAATGCCCACGACAAGTTCAAGGAAGTGTTCATCCGGGCCCGGGCGAGGGAGGCCATCTCCACCCCGCAGTACAGCACGAAGCTTCCGGTTGTGAGCGTACGGGCCCTCAACAACCACGCCATGGACCATTTCGGAGAGTTGCAGCTCGAACTCCTGGGCAAGCTGAAGAACGGCGAATTGACCCGGCAGGAAGCCCAGTTCAAGGTCGAGGAATACTGGGTCGGATCCCTGCGCAACGCCGCCGTGGACGGCGACGTCGACCACGGTTCGCTGATGGCCGGCCAGTCGGTAGGCATCGTCAGCAAGGTCCAGCCCCTGCGGGACATCCTGGAGGACCTGGTCCAGGAAGCGGACCAGGGCCTGGCCGAGGTCACCGATCGCCTCGGCGACTGACCCGGAAAGGCCCCGAAACGGGCCGTGTGGCACCAAAATTGATGGGAATGAAGGAACTCATTCGTGGCCGAAGCAACCGGACCGGAATGAAAATTTCCTGAATCACGGCCCCTTGCCGGGAAACCCCTGAACACGGAGGATTGCCATGTTGCGATCCCGGAACCTGACCTTCGCTGGCTTTGCATTTTGCGTTCTTGTTGGTCTTTCCACCATGCTGATTCCAACCTCTGGATTAGCGGAAGTCGCATCTAAGGTGGAAGGCCAGACCCTGATCGCCCAGGAACCCCTGGATCCCGCCTCCTACATCAACTACAGCCGATTCCTGGTTAAGACCGGCGACTTGAAGGAAGCCGAAAACATTCTGGAGATCGGCCGCAACAAGGCCGTCGCCTCCTCCAATCTCCTGGTGGAACTGGCGGAGGTCTACGAGGCCCGGGACCGGATATCCCAAGCCGAAGCCGCCGCGCGGGATGCCGTGGCCATCGACCCCGAAAATCCCGATGCGCATATCCGTTTGGGAGAGATCCATTACCGGATGGGATCCCATGCCGCGGCCGTCCAGGCCTATCGGCGTGCCCAGGAGCTTTCCCCCGAGGAAGCCTTGCCAAGGGTGCGGCTGGTCAACGGATTGATGGACGTCGGTGAATTTGACGAGGCCGAAAACCTGTGCCTGCAGTTCATCTCCACGGATCCCGACAATCCCGACTTGTGGCTGGCGCTGGGCCGCTCCTTCGAGAAGCAGGGCATGCACCGGGAGGCTTTCACAACCTACGGTCAGGTGATGACCCTGGATTCCCAGGCAGCCGAAGCCTACGCTCGCCAGGGGCGGCTGTTCTGCCAGTTCAGCCAGTTCGAATCCGCCGAAGAGGCCTGCCGCAAGGCACTGGAATTGGATCCGGATAACCTGGTGGCGCACGCCTATCTGGGCATCGCCTGCAGTTATCTGGACAACGGGAAGGATGCCCGCAAACACGCCGGGATCGCCGAAGCCGGCGGGATGAACATGGGGGCGGTGTGGGAAAAGCTGGGTAAATAAAGTTCCGGTGCCGGGGAGGTATCTTCAAAAAGGCCAAACTCTTCTGCCATGGTGCCCGCGGATGGTTCGAATCCGCGGGCACTTTTTCGCCACATCGGGGTTTCACCCTTTTGCTTGTCCTTTTTGTGGAGAGGGGTGTAGTCTGTGCTCAATTGGGCGCAGGATCCCTTCAATTTTCCACCGGCCAGGGGAGAGAACCGTCATGAAGAAAAATGTGATCTTTGCCAGTCTGCTGACTCTGACCATCCTGGCGCTTCCGCTGGCGGCCGGCGCCATTGTCGAGCCCGGCACCAAAATGGAATACGACGATGTGGTGACCATCGAGGCCGAGGGAGCCAACCACACCCTGAAGGTCACGGGGGTGGGGCTCAGGGAGAAGACCTTCATGAAGGTCAACGTCTACGCCATCGTTTCCTACGTGGCCGAAGGCACAGAGCTCAAGGGCGACGACCAGGGATTGGCCCTGTTGGCGCTGGACGCACCCAAGATGATCCGCATGGACCTCTTGCGGGGATTCAGCCGCGAAAAACTCTGCAACGCCTTCAAGGACGTCATCGAGAAAAATTATGACGACCGGACCGGTTTTGCCTCGGACATGGACGAGTTCCTGGCCTATTTTACGGCCGACGCGCAGGAGGGTGACGAGCTCATCTTTACCTACCTTCCTGGCAAGGGGCTCAAGACGGTCCTGAACGGGGAACAGAAGGGCGTCATCTCGAATTTCGATTTTGTCCAGGCCCTGTGGACGGTGTGGTTCGGTGAAAAACCCGCCAACGGCGGACTCAAAAAGAACCTGCTGGTCAAGTTGGCTCCCTGACCGGGGCTGGGCCGGAAAAACCAACCGCCGCGGCAACGGGCCGCGGCGGTATTTTTTTGTCCTGATTCATTGCCTGGAAAATCGTGTAGATGAACGGCATCATCGCCCTGCCTGAGGCAGGGCGGCTCTCCGATTTTTGGCAGGAGTCAGCTCCTGATCTTGCCCACCTCGTCGGTCAGGGCCGGGACGATGTCGAACAGGTCGGCCACCACGCCGTAGTCCGCCACCTTGAAGATGGGGGCGTTGGCGTCCTTGTTGACCGCCACGATGCACTTGCTGCTGCTCATGCCCGCCAGGTGCTGGATGGCCCCGCTGATGCCGCAGGCGATGTACAGGTTGGGGCCGACGGTCTTGCCCGTCTGGCCGACCTGATGAGAGTAGTCCACCCAGCCGGCGTCGACGATGGCCCGGCTCGCACCCGCGGCCGCGCCAAGGGCATCGGCCAGCTTCTCGATCAGCACGTAGTTTTCGGCGCCCTTGATGCCCCGACCGCCGGAAACGATGGTCTCGGCCTCGGTCAGCTCGACCTTGCCGCCGGTGCCGGCCTCGATGCTCTGCACCACGGCCTTGGCGTCGATTCCTGCCGTTCCCGGGTCAAAGGTCTCGCCGGCTGCAGGAGCGGCCTTCTCTTCGAGGATGAAGGCGTTGGGCCGGATGCCCACCACGGCCATCGGAGTCCTGGGCGCAACGTCGGCGAAGCACTTGCCGGCGAAGATGGGCCGCCGCACTTCCCAGCCGCCCTCGTACTTGATGCCCACCGCGTCGCTGATGCAGGCGCAATCCAGCTTGGCGGCAACCTTGGGCCCCAGATCCTTGCCCATGGCAGTGGAGCCCATAAGCAGGATGTCGCACCCGGCAGACTGGCAGAAGGAGGCCAGGGCGGTCCCGTAGATTTCACTGTTGTACTGGTTGAATTCGTCGCCGGCGGCGGAGTAGACCTTGTCGGCCCCGTACTTTCCGGCCTCGGTGGCCACGCCGGCGGCGTCGCCCACAGAGACGGCCCACACTTCGCCTCCGGAGGCGTCGGCGATGCGGCGGGCCTCGCTGATCATCTGCCACGCCACCTTCTTGATGGCGCCGTCCCGCTGTTCGACAAATACGGCAATGTTCGGCATATCAAAACTCCCCTCGACACGGTGGCCGGGTTGGATGACGCAGGTCCTAGATCACCTTCGCTTCTTCATGAAGCAGACGGGCCAATTCCCTGGCAGCCGCGGCCGGATCCTCGGCCTCGACCAGTTTGCATTCGGCCCGCGCCGGCGGCGGGGAGTAGAGCTTCACTTCGACCAGGCTGGCCGGGGTCTCGATGCCCAAGTCGGCGCAGGTCACGGTTTCCATGGGCTTCATGCCGGCCTTCATGATGTTGGGCAGGCTCGGCAGGCGGGGTTCGTTCAGACCCTTTTGACAGGTCAGCACGGCGGGCAGCGAGGCGGTGACGATCTCCTTGCCGCCTTCGATCTCGCGGTGGGCCGTCAGCGAGCCGTCGCCCAGTTCCAGGTGGGTGATGGTCGACACGTGGGGCAGCCCCAACTTTTCGGCGACCATGATGCCGACCTGGCCGCTGTCGTCATCGATGGCCTTGATGCCAAAGAGAATCAGGTCGTAGGAATCACGGCCCAGCGCGGCGGTCAGCACCGTCGCCAGGGCCGATTCGTCGGCGCCGTCGAGGGCGGGATCCGTGATGATCACGGCCTTGTCGCAGCCCACGGCCAGACAGTCCTTCTTGAGGGTCTCCTTGACGGTTTCGGGCCCGATGGTGATCGCGGTCACCTCGACCTCGGCGCCGGCTTCCTTGATCTTGACGGCTTCCTCGACGGCGTAGGCGTCGTAGGGGTTCAGGACCCTGGTAAACCCGGACTGATCGAGCTGGGCCGCCGGCGCGGCCAGTTTGATCCTGGTTTCCGAATCGGGAACCTGTTTCACACATACGGCTATCTTCATGGTTCCTCCCGGGGGCGCTTGCAGCCCCTTCCGGTCTGAAAAGAAGGACTTGGGGTTCGCGTTCCCCCATAATAAAAGGTGGGTTTGCGGGCGTCAATGAACCAGCAGGCCTGTTTGGACTTGCCACAGCGGGGAAATACGGGAATCTTTGTAGATTGGCATACGTATGGACAGTGGCCGGCCGGTTGCGCCGGTCCTTGTATTGAGACCTGAATGATGCGAAAGGAACCCCACGAGATGGCCTGGTATCGAAGCGATCGGCACAGGATTTTCCTCGGCTTGTTGATGGTGTTGGCGATGGCGGCCCTGCTGGGAAGCTCGGGCTGCGGGGAGTCCGGGGAGCCAGAGGGCGGACACGGGGCCGCCGGTCAAGGTCCCGGACAGCACGGCCAGGGCCAGGGTAAGCGTCCGGAAGAGCCGGCCATCCCCGTCGCCGTGTCCCAGGCTGTCACCGGTTCCATTTCCAGTTACTACCGGGCCACGGCCACTCTGGAGGCCGAAAAGGAAGCTGAGATCCTGGCCCGGGTGACCGGGGTGGTGGAGACCCTCATGGCCGAAGAAGGGGATCTGGTCTCCGAGGGCGATCCGCTGCTCAAGGTGGACAACGACGAGTACCGGTATCGCCTGGAACAGGCGGAAGCCTCCACCGCCAACCTGCAGTCGCGGTTCGATCGCATGGAGATGATGATGCAGGAAGAGCTGGCTACCGAGGAGGAGTTCCAGACCGTCCGCAGCGAACTGGCCAGTGCCAAGGCCGCTGAGGGCCTGGCGCGACTGGCGCTGTCGCACACCACGGTGAAGGCTCCCTTCAGCGGCCGCGTGATCAGCCGTCTGGTCGACGAGGGCCAGAACCTGACGGCCGGGGATCCGATCCTGGTCATGGCCGATTTCGATCCGCTGCTGGCGCGGGTCCATGTGCCCAGCCGCGAATTCAACAAGCTCCAGCAAAACCAGACGGTCAACCTGGTCCTGGACAGCAGCGGGGATCTTTTGAGCGGCCGGATCAAGCTGATCAGCCCGGTCATCGACCCCACCAGCGGGACCATCAAGATCACCATCGAAGTGCCCGATTACCCTGCCGGAACCCGTCCGGGCGATTTTGCACAGGTCCAGATCGTGACCGAAAAACGGGACGGGGCGACCCTGGTGCCTCGCATCGCGGTGCTGACCGACAAGGGTGAATCGGTGGTCTACACGCTGGCCGACCCGGAAAACCCCACCGCCGAACGACGGGTGGTCGAAGTGGGTTTCACCGATGACCAGCGCGCCCAGATCCTATCCGGCCTGACGGTCGGCGACCAGGTGGTGGTCAAGGGGCAGCGATCCCTCAAAAACGGATCGCCTCTGAAGATTCTCGCCGATGAATCGGGGGCGGGCAACTGATGCGGACCATCGTCAGCCTGGCTGTCCGCCGGCGGGTCAGTGTGGTGATGGCGGCGTTGGCCGTGATCGCCTTCGGCCTGGTCGGCTACAACCGTCTTTCCCTCGAGCTTTTTCCCGACATCACCTACCCCTCCATTACGGTGCAGACCGAATTCCCGGACACGGCTCCCCAGGAAGTGGAAAACCTGATCACCCGGCCGGTCGAAGAGGCCGTGGGCGTTCTGCGGGGGCTGCAGACCATTCACTCGGTGTCGCGGGCGGGCATTTCCGAAGTCACCCTGGAGTTCGAGTGGGGCAGCGACATGGACCTGCTGTCCATGGAAGTTAGGGAGATGCTCGACCGGCTGCTGCTGCCCGAGGATTCCACCGACCCGGTCGTGCTGCGCTTCGATCCGAGCCTGGACCCCATCATCCGCATGGCCTTGGCGGGCGACAGCGATCTGACCACGCTGCGGCGGCTGGCCGATCGCCAGATCAAGCAGGATTTCGAAACGGTCAAGGGCGTGGCCGCCGCGGGGATCAAAGGCGGGTTGGAGGAGGAGATCCAGATCGACGTGGACCAGGAACGGCTAGCCGCGCTGGGTATCACCATCGACCGGATCCGGCAGGTGGTGGGCATCAGCAACGTGAATCTTCCCGGCGGGGCGCTGCGCGGCCAGGACAGCCAGTATCTCATCCGAACCATCAACGAGTACCAGAATATCGACGAGATCGCCGATCTGATCATCGCCCACGCCGAGGGAGCCTCGGTGCGGCTGCGGGATGTCGCCGAAGTGAGCTGGGGGAGCAAGGAGCGGGAGGAGATCACCCGGGTTAACGGTCGCGAATCGGTGGAGATCTCCCTCTTCAAGGAGGGCGACGCCAACACCGTGACGGTGGCGCGCCGGCTGCGGGAGCGGATCGACCAATGGCAGGACGGGAAACTGCCCGAGGGCGCCTCCCTGACGGTGCTTTTCGACCAGTCCCAGTTCATCCAGCAGGCGGTGGACGAGGTGCGGAACGCCGCCCTGGTCGGCGGCGTGCTGGCCATCATCGTCCTGTTCCTGTTCCTGAAGGACGGGCGCAGCACCCTGATCATCGCCACCTCGATTCCCATCTCGGTCGTCGCCACGTTCATCGCGATGTACAAGATGGACATCTCCCTGAACATCATGTCCCTGGGCGGGCTGACCCTGGGCATCGGCATGCTGGTGGACAATTCCATCGTGGTGCTGGAGTCCATCTTCCGCAAAAGGAAACAGGGGCAGACGCTGTTCGCCGCGGCGGTCAACGGAACGACCGAAGTAGGTGGGGCGGTGGTGGCTTCGACCCTGACGACGGTAGCGGTTTTCCTGCCCATAGTTTTCGTCGAGGGGGTGGCTGGGCAGCTGTTCCGCGACCAGGCCCTGACCGTGACCTTCAGCATCCTGGCCTCACTGGTGGTGGCGGTGACGATGATCCCCATGTTGAGCGCCGCGGGCGGCAAACTGCCTCGACCCGACCGCGTCGACGCTGCCCTGGACGAAACGTCCGGCGGCCGGATGGAAGAGAAGGGGACCTCCGACCTGACCCTGGGCTGGTTCTCGAAGCTCTATGACCGGCTGCTCCAGGGAGCGCTGCGGCTCCGCTACCTTACCCTGATCATCAGCTTTGCCCTGTTCTTTACGGCGCTGTGGGCCACCGGCCGGTTGGGGACCGAGCTCATCCCGCAGCTCAGCGAGGGCGAGTTCTTTTTCGAGGTCAAGCTGCCCGAGGGGGCGTCCCTGGCGGCGACCGACCGTTCGGTCAAGGCGATGGAGGTCGCCGCCGCCGGTGAAACGGCGGTGGACCGCTACTACGCGACCGTGGGCAGCCGCCTGGTGTCGGGCGGCATGTCGCTCAACACCAAGGCCGAAAACCTGGGCCAGCTGAACCTGGTGATGAAGGACCGCGCCGACAGCGAGGGCGAACTGGCGGTTGCCGAGCGGTTGCGGCAGACGTTTGCCGCCCTGCCGGATCTGGAAATCAAGTTCGGACGGCCTTCCTATTTCAGTCTCAAGACCCCCGTCGAAGTTCTCATCTTCGGCGACGATCTCGACCTGCTGCGTGCGTCCTCCCTGGAACTGGCCGGGCGATTGAGCGCGGTGCCCGGGCTGGTGGATGTTCGGTCCTCGCTGGAGGCAGGCAACCCCGAGCTCCAGGTCGTCTTCGATCGCGAACGCCTGGCCACCTTGGGCCTGGACATGGGGGTGCTGTCGGAGACCCTCAAGAACCGCGTGCTGGGCGTGGTGCCGACCCGCTTCAAGGAGCAGGACCGGCAGATCGATATCCGCATCCGCAACCTGGAGAAGCACCGGCAATCGGTGAACGATGTGCGCAATCTCGTGCTGCCCGGTCCCGACGGGAAACCGATCCGTCTGCTCTCGGTGGCCCGCGTGACCGAGGACAGGGGTCCCGCTGAGATCCATCGCCTCCAGCAGCAACGAGCGGCCGTGGTGTCGGCCAACCTGGAGGGGCGCGGTCTGGGCGCCGCGATCGCCGATGTCCAGCGCGTGGTGGACACCATGCCCCGTACGGCGGGCCTGTCCACCGATCTGGGCGGCCAGAACAAGGAGATGCAGGTCAGTTTTCGCAGCCTGCGTTTCGCCATCATCCTGGCCATCTTTCTGGTTTACCTGGTCATGGCGGCGACCTTCGAATCGTTCCTGCATCCATTCCTGGTCCTGTTCACCATACCGCTGGCCCTGGTCGGCGTGGTGGCCGGTCTGCTGGCGACTTCGACGCCGATCACCGTCATTGTCCTGATCGGCACGGTGATGCTGGTGGGGATCGTGGTCAACAACGCCATCGTGCTCATCGACACCATCAACCGGCTGCGGCGCGAGGGGACCGCCAAGCGGGAAGCCGTGATCCGGGCCGGGCACGTCAGGCTGCGGCCGATCCTGATGACCACCTTGACCACCATTCTGGGCCTGCTGCCCATGGCTCTGGCCTGGGGCGAAGGGGCCGAATTGAGGTCGCCCCTGGCCATCACCGTGGCCAGCGGCCTGGCGCTGAGCACGCTGCTGACCCTGGTGGTCATTCCCGCGGCCTACCTGGTGGTGCCGTCGCGGGTGGGCGAAGAGGAATGAGAGGTATCCGGGCATGACGCTTCCCGAACTGGCCATCAAGAGGCCCGTCACCACGTTGATGGTGCTGGTGAGCATCGTGGTGCTCGGTATCGTGGCCCTGACCCGGCTGCCGCTGGCCTTCATGCCCGACATCACCGAACCCGAACTCTTCATCCAACTGCCCTACGACAACGCCTCGCCCGAGCAGGTCGAGCGCATGATCGTGCGCCCGGTCGAGGACGCCGTCGGCAGCGTCCGCGGCCTGCAGAGCATGTGGTCGCGGTGCGGCAGCGACGGTGGGCGCATCCGGCTCGAGTTCAGCTGGGACACGGACATGCACCTGGCCCGCGTGGAGGTGTGGGAACGCATCGACCGCATCCGGGGCGAACTGCCCGACGACGTGGGCGACATCCAGGTCTCGACTAACTGGGATTCGCGCGACGCCGATTCCCCCGTCCTCGAGGGGCGTCTCAGTTCGCCCCGGGACCTGAGCGAGAGCTACGACCTTCTCGAAAGGAAGATCATCCGGCCCCTGGAAAGGGTGCCGGGCGTGGCCCAGGTCCGTTTGGACGGGGTCAATCCCCGCGAGGTGCGGATCAATCTGCGGGTGGCGGACCTCGAACTGCACGGGGTGGACGTGCGGGACGTGGCGCGAATCCTACGCACGGGGAATTTCGACCAGTCCCTGGGCAAGATCGCCAATGACGAATCACGCTGGACCCTGCGGACCATCGGGACCTTCGGCACCGTCGAGGACATCAGCAACCTGCCGCTGCGGGCAGACGGCCTGCGCCTGGCCGACGTGGCGGACGTCGTCTACCAGGAACCGCCCCTGGAATACGGCCGGCACCTGGATGGACATTTCGCCATCGGGGTCACCGTGACCCAGGAGTCGAAGGCCAACACGGTGGTGGTCTGCGACCAACTCGACGCGGCCATCGCCCGGATGAACGACGATCCGGAACTGGAGGGGGTCAACTTCCTGGTCTGGTTCAACCAGGGCCAGGAGATCCGCAAGACGCTCAAGGATCTCATGTTCACGGGGATCTTCGGTTCCCTGCTCGCGTCGGTCATCCTGTTCGGGTTTTTGCGCCGGTTCTCGACCACGGTGGTGGCCGTCAGCTGCATTCCGTTTTCGTTGATCGTGACCTGCGGCATCGTCTGGGCCCAGGGTCGCTCGCTCAACACGCTGACCCTGCTGGGGTTGATCGTGGGCATCGGGATGCTGGTGGACAATGCGGTGGTCGTGATGGAGAACATCTTCCGCCACCGGGAGATGGGCAAGGACCGCAAGACCGCGGCGCTTCTCGGCGCGCGTGAGGTCACGACCGCGGTGGTGGCCGCGACCCTGACCTCGGTCATCGTTTTCATCCCGCTCATCTTCAACAAGCCCAGCGAGATGAACCTCATCCTCAAGGAACTTGGGGTCACCGTCTGCCTGACGCTGCTGGCCTCGCTGTTCATCAGCCAGACCCTCATTCCCCTGGCCACCTCCTGGTTCATCAAGTCCGAACCCCGGCCCAAGGGCAAGGTCATGACGTGGATGGAAGAGCGCTACCAGCGTCTGCTTGCGTTCAGCCTGAAGCGCCGCTGGCTCAGTCCGGCCGTCGGCCTGCTGGTCATCGGCTCGGCGGTGTTTCCCTTCCAGCACGTGGACATGAATTTCGACACCAGCGAGGCCGAACTTTTCGTGCAGGTGCGCTACGAGTTCAGCGAGGAGATGAGCCTGGCTCGCAAGGAGGAGTTCGTCTCCCTGGTCGAGCGGACCCTCGAACCCCACCGTGAGGAATTGATGGCCCGCTCCATCTACAGCTTCTGGAGCGACCGCTGGACCTTGACCCGCATCTATCTCCAGGAAGGCCAAGCCAACGAGGAGAACATCAACCGGGTCCGCAATACCCTGAGGGGGCTGCTGCCGGAAGTGGCCGGCCTGCAGCTCAGCGTCCAGGAGAACGCCATGGGCTGGCGCCGCCATCGCGGGCGTGATCGGGTGGCCTTCCAATTGGTGGGGGAAGACACCGAGGTCTTGATGCAGCTGGCGGAAACGGCGATCCTGAAACTGAAGAACATACCCGGCCTCCTCGACGTGGAAACGCGTCATGCGGAAGCCCAGCAGGAACTGCACATCGAACCGGACAGGGACCTGGCCAACCGGTACGATATCACTCCCGACCAGGTGTCGCAGGTGGTGGGGCTGACCTACCGCGGCCGCCGCCTGCAGCGTTTCCGGACCCCCGAGGGGGAACGCGAAATGCGGCTGACCCTGGACGAGCAGGAGGTCGAGAGCCTGGACCAGCTCCAGAACCTGGTCCTGCATACCCCCGATGGCCAGAAGGTTCCGCTGGCCGCCGTGGCGGGCATGAACCAGCGTCCGGGGCGCGAAAATATCCAGCGGGACAACCGCTTGACCAGTGTCTGGGTCACCGCCCGCTACAACGACGGGACGCGGGAACAGTACATGCCGCAGGTCGAGCAGGCGCTCGGAGAAATGGAATTCCCCTACGGCTACAGCTGGACGTTCGGCCAGTGGGAGGCCCGTCAGAAGGAGCAATCCCAGGAGTTCTTGACCAACCTGCTGCTCGCGCTCCTGCTGGTGTTTGCGGTGATGGCGGGCCTGTTCGAATCGGTGCGGCAGGCCTTGGCCCTGATGGTGTCGCTGCCCTTCGCCCTGGCCGGAGCCATCTGGACCCTCTATTTCACCGGTACCTCGTTCGACCAGCCGGCCGCCATCGGACTGCTGCTGCTGATTGGCATCGTGGTCAACAACGGCATTGTCATGCTGGAGCACATCAATCAGTATCGGCGCGCGGGCATGGACCGGACCGAGGCCATGCTGCGCGGCGGCCGCGAACGTCTGCGGCCCATCCTGATGACGGCGGTGACCACCCTGATCGGCCTGGTGCCCATCGTGGTCCAGAAGCCCTCGTTGGGTGGCGTCTACTACTACTCCATGGCCCTGGTGATCATGGGGGGACTGTTCGTGAGCGCCTTTCTGACGACGGTTCTGCTGCCGACGACCGCCACCCTGGCGGAAGACGGTTTTGCCGCCGTGGGCCGCCTCCCCGGAAAGCTGGCGGGCCTGCTCAAACGCCAGCGGCGCCTGACCGCCGACGGCTGACACCCTGCGGAGATTGACATGGCGGACACCTTCGACCTCATCGTGATCGGCGCGGGGCCAGGCGGCTACGTCGCCGCGGGCCGTCCGCTGCACGGAGGGTAATTGATGACCGACCGTGGACCAGGGGGCATCTCCACATTTCTTTCCCGGATGAAGGATCTCCTCGGTTCCGGAGGGCTGCTCACCGACGTGGCGGCCCGGGAGGTCTACGCCCGGGATGCGTCCCATATGACCTTGGGCCGTCCGTTGGCCGTGGCGCTGCCGCGCAACGACGATCAGTTGAAAGAGGTGGTCCGGCTGTGCCGCGAGGAGTGCATCCCGGTGGTGTGCCGGGGCACGGGAACCGGGTTGAGCGGCGGTGCGGTCCCCGCTGAAGGAGCCCTCGTGCTGGGAACCTCCCGCATGATGGAGTTGGGGCCGGTCGATGCGGACGATCGCCGGGTCCGGGTCCAGCCCGGTGTCCTGAACGACAGGGTGTCCCGCCATGCCTTAAGTTGCGGTTTGCATTTCGCCCCTGATCCTTCCAGCCAGGCGGCCGCCAGTATCGGCGGCAATATCGCCGAGAATGCCGGTGGGCCCCACTGCCTGCGCCACGGAGTCACCTTGCAGCACCTGTTCGGCCTCAGGTGGTGTGACTCCGGCGGCCGCCTGTGGGCTACTGGCCGGGGCATTTCCGCCGAACGGGGACTGGATCTTGTCTCCCTGTTGTGCGGCAGTGAAGGCACGCTGGGCGTGGTGACGGCGGCCGATTTGAAACTCGAGCCCAACCCTGAGGCCGAGGCCACCCTGCTGGCCTTTTTTCCCGATCTGCAGGACGCCGCCCGCGCGGTGGTGAGCCTGTTGGGGGAAGGACTTGCCCCGGTGGCCGTGGAAATGGTAGACCAGGCCATGCTCCAAGCTGTGGAGGCCGCCTTCGCCTTCGGGTTTCCGACGGACGTGGAGGCCGCCATGATCGTGGAGTTCGCCGGGCAGCCGGAGGAAGTCGACGAGGACGGCCGACGTGCGGCTACCCTGCTTCGCGAGGGCGGGGCCCGCGAAGTGCGCCTCGCCGCCGATGAGGCCGAACGGATCGAGCTCTGGAAATGCCGCCAAAAGGCCTTCGGGGCGGTGGGTCGCCTGGCCCCCTGCTACGTGACCATGGACGTCGTCGTGCCTCTGGGAGAACTGCCGGGCCTGGTCCGTCGGATCCAGGACATCAGGGCCGAACACGGGGTGGATATCGCCACGGCCTTTCACGCCGGAGACGGCAACCTGCATCCCGGGGTCCACTACGACGACCGGGATCCCGAACAGACCCGCCGGGCCCATGCGGCGGCCGATACCATCATCAAGGCGGCTCTTGACCGGGGAGGCAGCGTCACCGGGGAGCACGGGGTGGGCATCGAAAAACTCCACGCCCTGCCCTGGCAGATCGACGCCGAAACCGACCGTCTGCAACGGGGCATCAAAAGGATTTTCGATCCGGCAGGCATTCTCAATCCCGGCAAGCTCCATCCTCCCGAGGGGGCCGAGTTCGCTCCGGTCCGGCCAACACCCTCGGGCGTCACCTTCCGGTGGGAGAACCTGACGGTGAGCGCACCGGCGGCAACACCGTTGGTGGAAATCCAGGCAGAGGCCCTGGCCCGTGGATTCTGGATTCCGATCGGGGTACCGGCGATGGGTCCGGCGGCCGAGGCGGGATTCGGCCTGGGCCGATCCGGGACGGTGGGGGACCTGGTGGGGAATCTCGTGACAGGTCCGGCCCTCTGTCCTGGTGGCACGGCCCGGGACTACCTGCTGGAACTCTGGGCCGAGACGGGAGACGGCCGGACATTCCATACCGGAGCACCGGTATTCAAGAACGTTGCTGGCTATGACCTGGCACACATGCTGTGCGGGTCCGGCGGTGTTTTTGTCCGCCACCTGGCGGCTACTTTTCAACTTCGACCCATCCCCGAACATGTCGCATTCCGGCGTTTTTCCGGGCGCCCCAACGATCGCCGGTTCCTGTTCCGTCTGACGGACTACCTTGCCGCCAGGGGCGGCACACCGGGGAGCGCGTTGATGGTGTTCGATGAGGGAGACGGCCAAAGGGATCCGGTGGTGGTAACCATGGTGCCGGGTCGCCGCCGAACCTGGGACCTGGACCGGGTGGACCGGGACCTGACCGACATCCTGGGGGGCGTTACGGCGACCTGTCGCCGGGAAATTCCCTTCGCGCGCGCCGGTGAACTTTTGGATCCGGACCTGCTGCCCGCCTGGGCCCTCGAGTCGCCTGAATGGATCTCCTGGGCCAAGATGGAAGGTGGGGGTTCGGAGGAGTCCCGCCCGGGACCCGAGGGGATGTCGCGGGGGATCTGGCAGGCCGGTCCGCGCTTGGTGTGGTCCCCGGATATGGCCGTCCCCAGCCCGGGTTGGCATGCCGACCGTTTTGTCGCCGGTGGCCAGGTGGTGCCCCCGGGGCCTCCGGCCGACGGCGTGCCCCTTCGTAACCTCCGGCAGCTCAAGGCCCTATTCGATCCCGGATGCGCCCTCGAAACGCCTTCCTGGCTGGAGGGCGCTGATGACTGACCAGCGCTTTCCGGCAACAGCCCCGGAAAACGATTTGACCGACCTGTTGCGCCAGTGCGTGCAGTGCGGCCTGTGTCTGCCCCATTGCGCTACCTGGCTGGCCACGGGCAACGAAGTCCACTCTCCCCGGGGCAGGCTTGTCCTGCTGGAGAAAGTCGTCAACAGGGACGGCCAGGCCCCTTCTGAAGGGGCCGGCTCCTTCATGGAGGCCTTTGACCAGTGCATCGGTTGCCGTGCCTGCGAAACCGCCTGCCCGAGCGGCGTGCCCTTCACCCTGCTGGAACAGGGGCAGGCCTGGGCGGCAGCGTGGTTCGATTCCCGGCCCGGCTCAGCGACGCCGGCGGTATCGTCATCGGTACTGCGTCGATTGGACTCGCCGGGATTTCTGTCATTGATCTCCCGCGCCGCGGGATGGACCCGAGGCTTGGCCCGTGCTTTGGCGGGCAAGGACTGGCGGCGGCGGTTGGACGGCGGTCGGTCGGGCCGCCTGGTCCGTCTGCTGGGCTCATTGCCGGAATCTCCCCGATCCGACAAAAAACTTCTGGAGCTTCTCGACAGTCTTTGTGGATTCACCGAGGTGACGTCCGGCCTCCTGAATCCCACCGGCGCGCTCGGGCCGCAGGTGGCCTTCTTCCGGGGATGCGCCAACGCCGGTCTGCTAGACGGATCTTCCCGCCGCCTGCGGGACTTGCTGTCCGCTGTGGGGTGCCGGATCGAAGAACCGGCCCACCAGGACTGCTGCGGCGCCCTGGCGGCGCACACGGGTCGTCCCGGCCGGGCCGCTCAACTGAAGAGCCAAAACAGGGCCGCGTTCGTGAATGCCCTGGGCAACCGAGCCACCATCCTAGTGGAGGCAGCCGGCTGCGGCCATGAGCTCAAGAAATACGGTGGGGATTTCACTCCTGCGGTGGCCGACGCTTCCGTTTTCCTGGCCGGCCTGGATCTGCCTTCGCTGGGTCACGTCCCGTTGCGGGTGGTCTATCACGACCCTTGTCACGCCCGACACGGCCAGGGCATCGTGGCCGAGCCGCGCGCCCTGTTGGCGTCCATTCCGGGTCTGGAACCGGTCGAGCCGGCGGAACCCGATGTGTGTTGCGGCAGCGGAGGTGCCTGGGGGCTGAGGTATCCGGATCTGTCCGAGGATCTGGGACGACGCAAGGCCGCGGACCTGGCGGCCACAGGAGCGGATCTCATCGTGACCGCGAATCCCGGCTGCCTGGGGCAGATCGCCGATGCCCTCCGGTGCGAGGGTTCCGAACTGCCAATCCTGCCGCTTACGGATCTGCTGTGGTACGCGGCCTGCCGGGGCCAACAAAAAAGGGCGGGATAGCTTCCCGCCCCGATTCCCGCTGGTAACTCTCCAAGAATCAGAATCCGTCCGACCCAGTCCGGAATACCTTGTCCCACAGCGGGCTGCTGACGCCGAACAGGGCATCGGGATCCCGGTGGTGATGAGCCTTGTGGTAGCGGTGCAGGAAGCGGAACCATGGGTCCACGATGCGGCCGTGATGGCTGACGTAATGGGAAAAGTCGTACAGGAGGTAGCCCGCCAGCAGGCCCGACATCAAGGCCAGGCTCAAGTCCAGGGGCATGAACAAATAGAATCCCAGGAAGATGACCGCCGCGATGCCCAGTCCACCCAAGGGGGGGAACAGAAGCCGGGTTCCGTCGAAGGGATCGTAGTGGTGGATCCCGTGGGCCAGGAAATGGGCCTTGTTGCCGGCAGGCGACCGCGTGGGGGTGTGGAAGGCGAAACGGTGCAGCCCATATTCGACCAGGGTCCAGACCAGGATGCCGAGCAGCCAAACTCCGGCCAAGCTGGTCCAGGCCATGCCCAGCTTGAACCTGGCCACTGCGGCCAGGCCGGCCACGATCGGCACCCAGAGGGCCAGGACGAGTTGCCAGGGAATGTGGGTCATGGTTTCGAGCCACTCCTGCTCGAAGATGCGGACGGACCCCGGCCAGCGACCTTGATCCCATTCCTTCAGCTTGCGGAGGGTGGTTTTTCGGATCGGGTCATGGACCCAGTCGAAATAACGCTCGCCCAATCCGGCGACCTGGGGATAGAGGGGCAGCCTGAGATCGACCCCGTAATCATCAATGAAATCCCGACTTTCGGTCCTAGGAGCCACGAGTCCAGGTCCTCCAAAAAAATGAATGTTCCACAATCTTTGAACAATTTGGTGGAAACTTGGAAGATATGGGGACCGGTGTCAATGCCTTATTTGGGGGACATTTTTGAGAATGATGATCTAAATTCCGAGGTCCCGACGAAGCCGTCAGGAGCGGTTTGAGAGCCCGAAAATAGGTTTGGGGTTCGATCAGTCCAAAAAAGCCTCCCGCAGGCGGGAGGCTTCTACCCAATCCGAAATGGTGAGGGGCTGATTCCTAGAAGAATCCGTAGGTCAGGCCCAGAGACAACGACCAGGCGTGGGTATTAGAGAATGTGTTGTCGGGATCGGGCCATTTGGTGGTGTCGCCGGTAAGGAAGTAGCGCCAGCCCCATTCAAATTCGAGGGCGAAACGCTTGCCCAGATCATACTCGGTGCCCAGACCGAACATGAAGGCGGAATCCTTGCCTTTGAGGGGCTCCTCGTTGACCGAGATGACTTCCGATCCTCGCTCCAGGTGGGTCACTTCCCAGTTGACCCGGCCATAGGTCGCGGTGATGTAGGGGTTGAACCGGGAGTTGCGCATCATGACGTTGCCCAGGAATCCCATGATTCCGAATTCCAGGCCGTCCAGTTTCCAGGTGGACTGGCTGACCAGGCCGATGTCGTTGTAGCGATCCAATTTCGTCTGATCACTGCTGGTTACCTGGGAGCCGCGGTAACCCCTGACGAAGATGTTGAAGCCGTCCATGATATAGTACCGCAGGGTCCCGTCGAAACTCCAGTCGTCGACGGTCAGGTTGTTGATATTGTAGTTGTCGTCCTTGACCACGTGCAGGGCGGCCCAGTAACTGGCGCGGGCGGTGAGCGCGAAATGGTAGTCGTGCCGGATTCGGGCAGGGGCGACGGGTTCCTCGCCGGCGGGCAGGGCCACGGTTTCGGAGCCGGGCACCCGGTTGAACTTCACGAAGCGGCTGTTGCCGCGCAGGGAAAAGGTACCTGAGATCCGGTCGTCACCGGCGATGTAGGATCCGCTGAAGTGGGCGGGGTAGGGGGCGCCTTCGGGCTTGAAGGTGAAACTGATTCGGGTGTCGGTCACCTTCAGGCCGGAGACGGTGGTCTCGCCTATCTCACTGCTTTCAAGAATGCCCGACCAGTTCTCTCCCTGCTGGTCCAGGGTGAGAAAAATCTCCACTTCCTGGCCGTCGGGGGTCTTCATGTTCCCGGTCCATTCACCGGCCGGGGAAGTGCCCGCCTGGACCGAAACCGGGGCCGCCAGCACGGCCAGAAGGCCGCAAAGGATAACAGCGGACCAGACCCTGGGATGGATTCCCTGCGACATTGGCATTCTCCTCATGAATGGCTCCAAAACGAAGTCTGGGGTAGTCTGGAGAATATACAGTTTGGGCCTGGGCTTGTCCAATCTCCATTGATGCAGGTTGTTTGGGGACAAGGGGAAAAAATAAATTAGCCCCTTGCAATGGAGGGCCTGAAATGGGTATACTAACGTATAGGTGGTCAGGAATCGGTCAGACGATCGTTTATCCCTAGCCGCCGCCATTTTTCGATGCGGGTTTCCGAGGCGGTCTTGGCTGGACTACCCCGGAGAATTCGAAGTTGAGTTGAAGGCCTCAGGGGAATGAGTCGCCCTCTGAACGCTGGAGATTCGCTCTTCGCCCGCATCGATAATTTTTACCCACTGGATTTCCGGATTTCCTTCCGGGATTGGCTGGTCTAACCAAGATGAGTACCACCGCCCCGCCAAGTCTCGATTTCCTGCACGCCCTGCCCAAGACCGACCTGCACGTCCACCTGGACGGCTCCCTCCGTCTGGGCACCGTCCGCGAGCTGGCGGCTCGGCACGACCTGGGCTTCGATTTCCAGACCGACGAGGATGTCCGGGCCGTCTGCCAGGTGCCCGACGACTGCGAGAGCCTAGTGGACTACCTGCGGGTTTTTGACATCACCCTGAAATTGATGCAGACCGCGGAAGAGCTGACACGCATCGCGTACGAGCTGGCCGAAGACGCCCACCAGGAAAACGTACGCTACATGGAGGTTCGTTACTCGCCCCTGCTGCATACCCAGAAGGGCCTGGATTACGACAGGATCGTCGCGTCCGTCCAGGAGGGACTGAACCGGGCCCGCCGGCAGTACGGGATCATCTGCGGCCAGATCATCTGCGGCATCCGGCACATCTCCGCGGAGTCGTCCCTGGAACTGGCCGAACTGGCGGTGCGCTGGAAAGGGCGAGGAGTGGTGGGGTTCGACCTGGCCGGGGCCGAAAAGGATTATCCCGCCAAGGATCACATCGCCGCCTTTCAGCTGGCGCTCAACAACAACATCAACATCACCATCCACGCGGGCGAGGCCTTCGGGGCAGCCTCCATCCACCAGGCCCTGCACTACTGCCGGGCCCGGCGAATCGGCCACGGCACCCATCTGAACGAGGACCCCGACCTGATGAGCTGGGTCAACGACCACCGGATCCCCGTGGAGATCTGTCTGGCCAGCAACCTGCAGACCAAGGCCATCCCCGATTTTCAGAGTCATCCCATCCGGAGTTTCATGACCGAAGGTCTGCGCGTCACCCTCAACACCGACAACCGCCTGGTCTCGGGCACGACCGTGACCAACGAGTACCGGCTGGCAGTCCAGAACTACGGGTTGAGCGAGGACGAGGTGCTGGGTCTGGTGATGAACGGTTTCAAATCGGCCTTCCTGCCCCTTAAGGAAAAGACCCTGCTCGTGGACCAGGTGTTGGCGGAATTCGCGTCGCTGGGGGCATCGTTTTCGGGGGAGATATCCCGCCGCCGCAGGATCCAACTTTGACCCATGCCGGATTTTCCCGTGTTGGCCGTTAACCGGCCGAGGCCCGGACCAGGGACGTGCAGTTCCTGCGCAGACGGTCGGCGCGCCAGTTGAGATACCCGTCCGACAGCACGCAACCGTGGCTTTCCAGAACCGTTTTGTAGACCCGGAAGCGGGAGATCTTCGCCCCCGAACCGCTGGCGGTTTGGCGGGGATCCCGGACACAGGTTTCCAGGGTCTTCCAGGCCATCAGATAGTTGGTCACGCAGAAGCGTTTGTACTGCTTGCTGTTCGACTCGAGATTCAGGATGTATTCCTTCCCGCCTGTCAGGTGGGAAATGGTGGCGCTGGCTAGGCAGAACAACTCCCGGCGCGGATCGTCACCGGATTCGGTGGCGGAAGCTTTCGGCCAATGGCGGTTCTGTTGGGTCGGGCAGTAGTGGATGTTGCGGGAGCGGTCCTTCTGGATGTCCTTGACGATGTTGGTCAGCTGGAGCCCGATCCCCAGCTCGATGGCCGCATCGCGGGACCCGGATTTGTCCAGGCCGCAAATGGACGCGTAGAGCTCGTTCAACATCAGGCCCACCGTGCCCGCGACGTAATAGCAATACCGGTCGAGCTGCTCGTCGGTTTCGAAGTGCAGGTACCCGTGTTCGTCCTGCTGCTCCAGGAACAGGGCCATGCCCTCGGCCATCTCCACCGCGTAACGGAAAATGATATCCTGGATGGGGCCGGGGAATCCCCCGATCAGATCCAGGACGCCCGACTCGTAAAGGGTCAGGCGTTCCTCCCAGGTGGCCGGCGCGTCGAACAGCTTAACGGGCGCCACGCCGCGGCCACTTCCTGATCCCTTCAGGCGAGCGCTGAAGTCCCGCAGGTAACGGCACTTCAATTCCGGGGTCAGGGTTTCACAGTCTTCGACGGTGTCGACGATGCGGCACAGCAGATAGGCGGCCGAGGCGTAGGTCTGGAAGGGCTCTTCCAGCATCCGGATCGTCAGCGCAAAGGTTCGCGAGACCCGGTTGAGCCACAGCTGCAGGTCATCGGCCTGCAGGGTGAGGTCCAGGGTGGCAGTGGGATCAGGGTTCATCATCAACCATCGACACGGTTTGCCCGCAGGTAGCGCCTGCGGATTTCGAAGGCCATCACACCGAAACTGACGGCCACGTTGAGCGAATGCTTCATGCCCGCCATCGGAATTTCCACCACATGGTCCGCCAGGTCCAGCAATTGTTCGCTCACGCCGTGCACCTCGTGCCCCACCATGAAGCAGTGGGGGAAGGGAAAATCGAATTTGTCCCAGGCTACGGACCGTCGGGTCTGTTCGAGGGCGATCAGGGGCAGGCCCTGTTCCCGGAGGTGCCGGGCGGCGGTGACTGCATCGGTCCAATAGTCCCAGGGGACGCTCTGGGTTGCTCCGAGAGCGGTTTTTTCGATGTCAGGGCGCGGCGGTGTGGCGGTCATCCCGCAAAGGTACAGCCCTGCGAGAGACACCGCATCGGCGGTGCGGAACATGGAGCCCACGTTCCAGACGCTGCGGATATTGTCCAGGATGGCATAAACCGGCATCCGGCCGGCCGCCGTTTCCTTGGCCGGTTGTCCGATCCCGCCGGGAGGATGGTCCTCGGAGGGAGTGTGATCTCCATCGGTCATCATTTTGATATTTTGGCCCAGGACAATGCGTTTGGCAACCCGTCAGACCGAATTTTTGCCCATGACAGCGGTAAACCCGGAGCCAGGTCGGTCGATAACATGAAGGAGGCGTCGCACACGGCCGTCACCCGGAACCACCACCGTCACCAAGGATCGATTTCCGCTTCATGAAACGCAACACCGTCAGTCTGTGCATCATTGCCCGGGATGAGGAAGCCACCATTGGCATGGCGATCAAGTCCGTTCTGGCCCTGGTCGACGAGTTGATCGTGGCCGACACCGGATCCCAGGACAATACCCGGATCATCGCCGAGGGGTATGGAGCCAGGGTCTGCGAGGTCCCCTGGGAGGACGATTTCGCCGCTGCCCGCAATGCCGCCCTGGACCAGGCCACCGGCGACTGGGTGCTCGTCCTGGACGCCGACGAATTTCTGGAACCGGTTCGCCCCGTGGAATTCCAGCGCCTCCTTCACGACCCCACCGCCGCGGGCTACCGCCTGCGCATGATCGGCCGTGGCTCGGATCCCCCAGGGTCCATGACCAGCCGGGTCCGGTTGTTCCGCAACGTGCCCGAGGTCAGATATCGTTATCCCATCCACGAGCGTCTGGCGCCCACCCTGAGCGAGTGGGCGGACGGTCAGAACATGTTGATACTCGACACCGACCTGGCAGTGGTCCACGAACGAAGCGACTCGGACCGCCGTGCCCGGCGGCGCGAACGCAACCAACGCATCCTGCGCAAAGCCCTGTTCGAATTCCCCGAGGAACCTTACTTTCCCTACCGTCTGGCCTGCGAGGGCATGATCCTGATGGACGGGGAAGTCCTACCGGTGGCGGGACTGGGGGCGGCCCTGGTCCACCTTCGCGCCGCCTGGACCAAGGCCCGGTCGCTGGACTCCGACACCCAGGCCGGATTGACCTGGTTGCCGGATCTCGCCGCGCGGATCACATCGAGCCTACTGGCGGCCGGCCTGTTCGAGGAAGCGGCGGCCCGAATATCCGAGGCCCGGGAAGTATTCCCGGACCACTGCCTGGTTCTGCTCCAGTCCGTGGCGGTGGACTGCGCCCGGTTGCGGGCCAAGGACGGCCTGTCGGATAGGACATCCCGCAAAAAAGTACTGACCAGTGCCCACCGGGATCTGAGGCGCCTCCGTCGGTTGGGCAACAAGACCGCCCGAACGAACGTGGACAGCCGGGTCAGGGAACTGTATCCTCTGCGCTACTTGGGCGAGCTCGCGCTGCTGGAGGGAAGAGTGACCGAAGCGGTGGGCCTCTTCGAACAGGCCCTGAGCCTTGATTCTTCCTACTCCTGCGGCTGGCTGGGTCTGGCGGAATGTTCCCGGTATGCCGGGGACGACAAGCGGGCTCTCAAGCTCTACCTGCGGACCGTGACCGAGAACGACGGCAACCACCGCGCCTGGCTGCGCGGGTGCGACCTCATGATGCAGATGGATTTCCAGGACAACGCCGCCAGCTGGTGGTGCAAGGTCGTGGAAAAGTTCCCCGAGCATCCGGCGGTCCTGGCCGACC
>RCNG010000066.1_pt1 | contig 37794 bp, 26 predicted proteins | sample 2041371 | NCBI WGS metagenome assembly RCNG01 (sample SAMN09708227, study PRJNA481090) | Marine sediment metagenome, whole genome shotgun sequencing project. | biome: marine sediment; feature: ocean; material: sediment; isolation source: Sewage treatment plant 1 marine sediment (STP1) ... | reverse complement strand
GTAGTAAAGTGGCATCAACCTGGCGGCCGCCGCGATGGCGGCGTGTTTCGCCGACGTTTCCAAGGCCACGGCTTCTTCCCCGCCGAACATCACTTCTCCCCACATTTCGGGGCAGTGCATGGCGATCAATCCCTGGGGCGACCAGACCCAGTTGTCCTCGGGCAACGGGCGGTCCGTTTCCGGGTCGCGCTCCTTTTCGTAGCCGCCGGCCACAGGGCGAATCCGCCACTGGACGCGGGAAAAATTGACGCGCCAGATGTCTCCGGGCTCCGGCGGCACGGGTCGGCCGGCCGCCTGGCCCAGCACTTCCCAGGGAATGGCGATCTCGACCGTCCAGCCCCCATCGACATCGCTCGGATCATTCAGGGTTCCGTCCACCTGGACGCCCGTCTTCAGCCCCTGGATGTCCCAGGCGTTGACCGCCGGCCCGCCGTCCCGGTAGGGGCGGATCAGCATCAGGTCCCATTCGGTGCCCAGGGCGTTGATTTCCAGTTCGTAATACAGATGGTTGTCCCCGTCGGGATCGATGAAGACCTCGAAGTCGTTGTCGTGGTAGATGACCGAATCCCGCTCCTTCAGGGTGGCCCAGACATGGGGTTCTTCCAGCAGGGAGGAAAAGTAGAAGTATTTGTCATCATATAACATACGAACGGTGGTAGGGAATTCTGGAGTCGGCCGGGAGGGTCCCTGGATATCCATGAACTCCGCCGTCGGGGTCGCTAACCGCCAGGCGGGTTCAGAGAGCTTTCCGTCCAGGGTCATCGGTAGATCGGTCTTGGAGCACACGTACTGTCGCGGTTGGAAATCGATCCGGGGTATCTCGAAGCCCGTTGTCCCCGGAACGATGCCGAACCAAAGGCAGACTCCCGCCAGAATCGCTATCCAGGAAGGGCGGCGCCTTGGCGTGCAGGGGGCGAGGAAATGGGACATAAATGAGGACACCCCGTTGAATGAATCAAATCTGCGGCCAGCCGAAGGTGGATTTTACCACATTGGCCGGACAGGTAAAACGGATCAGATCGGCGGCATGGGGGCCCCTAAGCGGGAATCATTCGTGCGAGAACAACCGAAAATGACAACACCCTTGCAGTAATAAGCGGTCTGAGGTACAATATAGATCCCCAATCAAACTAATTCTTCACCTTCTGGCAGACATTTTGACTGGGCGGCCATTTGGGGGATATTGGGGCTTAACAAGGGAAAGGGATTTATTATGAAAATCAAATTAATGATCACGATGTCCGTTTTGATCCTGGCAATCGGTAGTCAGGGGGCTCTGGCGGATTGTTTCATCAACGGGACCATCACCGCCGGCGACAATCCCGATCCCGAGGGACCGGCCTGGATGTACACCCTTGAGCTCACCTGGGATACGGGGTCCGTCCACGGATTGAGCCACGTCAACCTGCTGCTGGATCCGGGCCTGGGAACCTGCCTCTGCCAGGATTTCCACGATGCCTTGATTTGGGAATCTCCCGTGGGATACTCTGACGGCTATCCCGACGGCTGCACCGTGGATTACGAGGGGTACATCGAATGTGAGGGCGACCCCAGCCTTTCCGGTTTCGAAGGCTTCCTGTTGAAATTCGAACCGATCGAAGGCGGATCCTGCGAACCCGGTTCGACCGGTACGGGCACCTTCGTATTCTACTCCGACCTGCCGCCCGCCCCGATCGATGAGGATGTCCTCTCGGTGGTGGACAAGCATTCCCAGGAGCATTGTGCCGGCCATTTGGCGGGAGATTTCCCGGCCATGGTCTGTGATCCGGTGTCGAACGAAGACGCCGCCTGGGGCCAGCTGAAGGGGATGTTCCGGTAGGGATCCCTTCATTGGTCAGGCCAATAAAAAGCGTCCGGGAACAATCCCGGACGCTTCTTTTTATCGGGGAAAACCGCTCAGAATCCGATGCCCGCCGCCTTCACGTTGGCTGCGTCATCGGCGGAACAGGGTGTCACGCCGTAAACCATGCCGCACCTGGGGCAGCTGGCTTCGAAGTGGACCATCTTGAATTCCTGGTCGCATTCCGCGCAGGTGATGTCCAGCGGCGCGGGCATGGGGTGCAGATGGAATCCCATCATTCTGACTTTGTTGACGACTATCTGTCCATCGCTGGCAGGTCCGGTGCATCCGTCGTGCATGATTTCTCCCGGGCTGGGGTGGTCCATGGTGTTTGACCCTGAAACTCGTCAATAATTCCCTGCAGGGCAAGGCGGACCGGGTCCCGCCAACTTACCGGCAAACGATCTCGTCGGCGAATATCCAGCAGGGTTCGCCGCGTCCGGGGTGCCAGGCAGGACAGACACCGGGACTGACACCCGTGATACGCAGGTAGCGAACTTGGCCCGGGGGGAGGTCTACGGAGAATTCACGGATCGTTTTGTCCTGGATTTTGTCCGACACCTCGTGGGTGGCGACATGAACCAGTCGCCAATCTTTTCCGTCCTTCGAAATTTCAAAACGGACTTCCCGGGGCAGGAAGATCCAGGCGTTGACGTCCTGAAGAAACCGCACGGAAATCCGGCGCAGATCCTTGGCCTCGCCCAGATCCAGGGTGGCTTCCAGATCCTGCCCTTCGAATCCGGTCCACTTGTCATCCCGGAAAAACCGGGATCCATGAAGGCCGTTGATCAGACCGCTGGGTCCGCCACCGGGATAACGAGGGCTGGGCGGTTGACCGAAAGAGATTTCAGCACCGAGGGCCTCATGGCCGCTGATCTCGAGCAGTGCTGGAGCACCGTAGGTGCGGCCCCGGGAAAACAGGCTCGCCATCACGAGCCAGGAGGTCCCCCGTCGGCCGGAGGCGGGAATTTCCAGGTACTTTGGAACGATGTCATCGGCCTCGGTGACAGCGGGCAGCCCCTGGTCCTCCGGAGATTTCTCGGGAGAAAATGAAGCGGGCCAGGGCGATTCGAGGATGAGGTACCGGGTGTTCAGGTCGCGGTCGGCCAGGGCGTCGGCGATCCGGTCATCCAGAGAAATTTCCAGTTGATGAGTTCCCCTAACGGCCTCGAAACGGCTGGAAATTTCCAGGGGTCGCGCCGCGGCGCCGGGCTGAACGCCAAGATGGTCGAGAACGGGTTGATGATTTTCCAGCCTTTCGAGGAAATCCACAAAATGCCGGTTTTCGGTTCCAGTCCACAAAGCCTCCGCCATGGCCGTCAGTCGCGGAAAGAGCATGGTGTCGACCCTGTCCTGGGGGATGTACTCGGTCCACAGGTTCATCTGTCCCCCGAGGATCCTTTCGGCAGCGGCAGTGTCCAGATCCGCTGGAACCGGTTGAAATTCATATACTTGCTGCAGATCTAGGACCCCTGGATCGTAGTCGAAATAGGCGTGGCTGGTGGGGGACACGACAACGTCGTGCCCCGCCCGGGCTGCGGTTGCCGCGGCATCCAACCCCCGCCAGGCCTGGACGGTGTAGTTTGCCGGGTCGCCGGGCAGACCGCCGTCCAGGATCTCGTCCCAACCGATGAGGCGCCGCCCGTGGGCGTCGAGAAAGGCCGCGATCCGGGCAATGAACCAGCTTTGCAGATCGTCCTCGTCCGTCAACCCTTCGGCGGCGATGCGGGCCTGGCAGGCCGGGCACTCGCGCCAGCGATCCTTGGGCACCTCGTCCCCGCCGATGTGGATGTACCGGCCAGGGAACAGTTCCATCACCCGGGTCAGCACCGCTTCGAGGAAAACGAAAGTCTCCTCGCGGCCCGCGCAGTAAACGTCTTCGTGGATGCCCCACTGCGTCTGGACTTCGAACGGGCCCCCGGTGCAGGACAACTCCGGGTAGGCGGCCAGGGCGGCCTGGCTGTGACCTGGCATCTCGATCTCCGGTACCACGGTGATGAATCTTTCCGCGGCGAAATTCACCACTTCGGTGACATCATCGGCGGTGTAGAAACCGCCGTGCCGGGTGCCGTCGTGTTCGGTGCGCCAGGCGCCGATTTCGGTCAACCGCGGGTAACCGGGCACCTTCAGCCGCCAGCCCTGGTCTTCGGTCAGGTGCCAGTGCAGGACGTTGAACTTGTGCAGGGTCAATTTGTCGATCAGGCTCTTGATGGCCGCCACGGACATGAAGTGACGCCCGCAATCCAGCAGCATTCCCCGCCAGCCGAAGCGTGGTTCGTCCCGAAGGAGGCCGCCGGGCAGGACCGCAGCCCCGGCGGGGGCCTTCCCGTTGACGGACATTTGTATCAGGGTGGTGATCCCGTGGTGGAAACCGGCCGGCCTGGCCGCGGCAAGCTCCAGGCCGCCCGATCCGATCCGCAGCTCATACTGTTCTGAATCGTCGCCCGGCGCTGTGGTCAGAACGAGAGATCCGGGGGGGAGATCTCCGGTTCCGGCCACCTGCACCGGCAGACGGCGGGCCAGGGCGGGTGTCAGTCGGTTGGCAGCATTCTCCGCAACGGCCAGGAGATCCGGTCCGTCGCCCGCTACCACGATGCGCTCCAGATCCGCCAGGTCAAACACCCCTGGGCCAGACTGCCAAGAAGCGGGCGCGGGAATCAGGGCCGGGAGGGTGTCCAGGTTTTTCATGTCGGTTGATCCCATTCCATCCAGGGGTATCGAAGCAGATCCCACAACCAGAGCCATGGCTGCGGCGAACATCAGGGTGCGGGTGCTGGGCCGAGTGGTCATGGATGAATGATCCGAAGTCTTTGCCCTGCTGTAAACCCTCGGTTATCGTGGCGGGATGAAACTGACACCCCGCAACGCCAATCTGCTGCTCATGCTGGCGGCCGCCATCTGGGGATTCGCCTTCGTGGCCCAGCGGATCGGGATGCGCTATGTCGGCCCGCTGACCTTCAACGGGGTACGGTTTGCCCTGGGGGCGATAGCCCTGGTGCCCCTGCTGATGTGGAGCCGCCGCTCGGGGTCCGCCGCCCCGGCCGAACCCTGTGACCGGTCCCTTCTGTTCAAAGGCGGCCTCACCGCCGGTGTCGTGCTGTTTTTTGGCGCCACCCTGCAGCAGTACGGCGTGGTCTACACCACAGCGGGCAAGGCTGGTTTCATCACCGGGCTCTACGTGGTTTTCGTGCCTCTGCTCGGCCTGGCGATTGGCCTGAAAACCAGCCGCTTCGTCTGGGCCGGCGCCCTGATCGCGGCGGTGGGGCTTTACCTGCTCAGCGCGCGGGGGCTGGTGGGCATCGATCCGGGCGACGGTCTGGTCCTGCTGAGCGCCCTGTTCTGGGCGGCCCACGTGCTGGTGATCGGGCACCTGTCCCGGCGGGTCGCCCCGGTGCGGCTGGCGGTGGTGCAGTTCACCGTGGTGTCGGTTTTGAGCCTCGCCGGCGCCCTCATTTTCGAAACCATCGAACTGCAGGCCCTCAAGGATGCTGCCTTGCCCATCCTGTATGCGGGTCTGCTGTCGGTGGCGGTGGCCTACACACTGCAGGTGGTGGCACAGCGACGCGCCCGACCCGCCCACGCGGCGGTCATCCTCAGTTTTGAATCGGTCTTTGCCGCTCTTGGCGGATGGCTGGTCCTGGGGGAGGGTTTGTCCACGCGGGGCCTTGTAGGGTGTGCTCTTATGCTGGCGGGAGTGTTGGTGGCCCAGGCCGACGCGGGCCGCGCCGAGAAAGAAACCTGACCCCACCATGCAACCCGCCGGCGGTTTCATGCGTCTTTCCCGGTGAAGGTCCCTTATTCATCCCTTTCAGCGCGGAGGCCCCCCATGAAGTCCCCAGGATACGTATCGTCCGTTTGTCCGGCGGTGATCCTTATCATCGTCACCCTGCTGGCGGGCGCGGCGGCGGCCGCCGAGTTCGACCGGGAATTCTCCTTTGCCGGCAAGGAACTGCTGGTCTCCAACATGATCGGCAAGGTGGAGATCGTTCCCGGGTCTTCCGACCAAATTCGGGTCCTGGTGTCGGTCCGCGGGGAAGACGCCGCCGAGGATCTTCTGGAATTCGTCACCGAAGAGGGCAGTCAGGGCGCCCTGGCCATCAAGTTCCCCCTGGACGACCACACCAAATACGTCTACCCGGAGCTGGGCGGAAATTCGAGTGCCACGATCACCTTTCAGAAGGACAGCGATCACGGGGGATCGTGGCTGAAAAAAGTCTTCTCCAGCTTTGGCGGCAAAAAAGTCACCGTCAAGGGAAAGGGCAACGGCCTGGAGATGTGGGCCGACGTGACTATCGAGGTGCCGGCGCGCCGGATCCTGGAAGTCCGCATCGGTGTGGGCGAGATCCAGGCCGCGGGGCTGGAAGCAGATCTGAGCCTGGACACCCACAGCGGCTCCATCAGTGTGGAAAACCTCATCGGTGACCTGTTGGCCGACACCGGCAGCGGCAGGGTGAAGGCCCTGAACATCGAGGGCGAAGTGAACATCGACACGGGCAGCGGCAGTGTGGCCGTAAAAAATTGCCGGGGAGACGAAGTGAAGGTCGACACCGGCAGCGGCAGTGTGGATGTCGAAGGGGTCGATTGCCGATACATGCTGGTCGACACCGGCAGCGGCGCGGTGGAGGCCAGGGCCATCAAGGCCGACAAGGCCAAGATCGATACCGGCAGCGGGGCGGCCACCCTGCAGCTGGACCGGATGGGCGACGGCAAGTTTGTCATCGACACGGGAAGCGGCTCCATCGAGCTGGTTTTGCCGGCGGATGCCTCGGCGCGGATCACCGCCGACACCGGCAGCGGTTCGGTGCGCAACAAGGTTGTCGGGGCCGACGTGAAGCTGGCCGAGCGCGACGAACTGGAGATGGTAGTGGGCAGCGGCGCTGCGGACGTCACCCTGGATGCCGGCAGCGGGTCCATCACCATCAGGCAGAAATAAACCTACCATTCAGGCGGACGGCCCCCTGCAGGGAACGGCCGGACCGCAGGACCGGGAGACCCTCCGCCGGGATCCCGGTCCTTTTCATATCCCGTTGTTCCGCCTGGGGATTCCGGTTATAGTTTCGATCATCGGGTTGGAAAAATCCCACGGGAGACGGAAATGAAAATCGGACTGGTGCTGGGCGGCGGCGGGGCCAGGGGTTTCGCCCACATCGGGGTTCTGAAGTCCCTGGAAAAAAGAGGTTACGAACCGGTGGCCATCGCCGGCTGCTCCATGGGGGGAGTCGTGGGGGGGCTGATCGCTGCCGGATACGATTCCGGGCAGATCCTCGCCATCGTGGAAAAAATTAAACCCTGGAATCTGCTGGACAGGGGCAATATGGGATCCCTCATCGGCGGTCGCGGCATGGCCCATCAATTGGGCAAGTACCTGCCGGCTACCTTCGAGGAATTGAACATCCCCCTGGCGGTGACGGCGGTTGATCTTCAGGAGGGAAACCTGGTGGTGCTGGCCGATGGTCCTCTCGCTCCCGCCTTGCGGGGGACGAGCAGCATTCCGGGTATCATCAGCACGGAAAAACTTGGGGACAGGTACCTGATCGACGGGGCACTCCTGAACAATCTACCCGTGGATGTGATCCGTTCCATGACCCACGCTCCGATTCTGGCGGTTGATGTGGCATCCCCTCCGGACCGCCGAATTCTGGTGGAGGATTCCCTGATCGACCAGGCCAAGTCCGTCATCAAGGGGCACAAACGGCCCCTGCCCTTCGAAATGTTCATGAAGGCCTTCGACATCCCTGCGGCGATGCTGACGGCAAGTCGCCTGGCCCTGAACCCGCCGGATTTGCTGATCAGGCCTCGGCTGGACCCCGACCTGAAGACCGAAGACATGAAACGGTATTCCGAAGCCGTCGATGCGGGATTCGTAGCTGCCGAGGCGGCCTTGGAGCGGTCTCCCAATATGCTGCAAACCAGGGACTGAAACAGAGGTTGTCATGCGGAAGTTCGTTTTTCCACTCGTTGCCGTCGCTGTCGCCGCGCTCATTTTTTTGGTCACGGCAAAGGATAAGGAGGATTCCGGCATGACCAGCCAGAGGCCCTTGCGTATCCTGACTCCCGAGCAGATCCTGAATCGGATTCAAAGCCGCGATGAGACCCTGCGCCTGCGGACTGCGACCGACGTTTTGCCCGGCGGATACGCAGCTGCCATGCTGCCGGTTCTGATCGACTGGGACGCCAGCCGACCCTATGATGAGGACCCCTTCGCCATCATCCACAACGTGAACCACGGGGGCAACCCGGTGGACGGGACCACGGTGTTCTGTTCCGCCCGCATTCCCCTGCTGGGGATCGAGGCGGTCGAGTTCACTCTGGTGCCGCTGGACAATATCGGCAAGGAGGGCTTGGTCCAGCACGGCCAGCTCCGGTTCATCTTCGCCGAGGACAACCAGGTGGAACTGCTCAACTACGGAAGTGAAGATCTGGGCAGCGACCGCAAGCTGCGTGACCTGGTCTTCAGCTGGGAGGCCTGGCGGCCGCCCAACGAGGGTTATGACGTGTTCACGGGGATGGATCCCGCGGCCTATCTCCTGAGCCCGCGCGCTTTCTCAGGACCGACCCGGTTCCTGGACGACGCCCTCGGCGGCCGGCCCTGGTTCAGCTACCGGCTCCGGTTGCCGAACGGCCATGCCGGTCTCGTGGAGCTGCTCAAGGTCAATCTGGCCCTCTGCGACGGTGTGGCCCGGCACGCCGCCTCAAGTATCCTGAAGCAGACCGAGGAGGAATGGGCGGCTCAGGCCCCGGCCGGTGAGAAGGAAGATGGCATTGCTCAGCCCGAATGGGAGGTGATTCGTGAGGCGGTGGCGCCCAGCGAAGTGACCCGCGAAGCCTTCAGCAAGCTGGATGACGCCGACCTGGCCTACCAGACCCTGCTGCGGTCCTGCGCCACCATGGCCCTGTACACCATCAATGTCGCCGTGGACCGGTTGGTGGCCGCCGGCCACACCGACGGGTTGGATCTGGACAACCGCATGCTGCCCGACCTGGGCACCCAGGAAAAGTGGATGACGGAATTGTCGGACACGAACCTGAGGGGAATCTTCCTACGGGCCCCGGCGGCCCTGAAATATCTGCGCAACAACCCCCAGGCGTTTCCCAAGAAAATCCCCAAACAGCTGGAGAAGGCCGGGCTTCTGGAACGGGAACAGGGCAAGGTGAAGAAGTTCGAGTACCGGATCGACAAGACCACCCCGTACGGCACCCTGCAGGAAAACCTCATCAAGTGAACCGGGGGCCATGAAGTCCGCCCTGAAAAAACTGCTGCGGCCCAGGCTGACGATTCCCGCGGGAGGCGTCTTCCTGGTCATGGTGGTGGTCGGCGCCCTGTTCTGGTTCCAGCCGCGGTTCCTGGTTCGCGAACTGGCCGAGCGCCATCCCGAGGTTTTTTTCTACGCTGAGACGGACCGCATGGTCCTGGCTCTCACCCTCGACGATGCTCCCGACAGCAGTTTGACCCCACGCATCCTCGACGTTTTGGCCGCCCACGAGGTCCGGGTCACCTTCTTCGTATTGGGCCAGAACATCCCGGGGAACGAAGGGCTCATTGACCGGATGCGGGCCGAGGGCCACGAGCTGGGCAACCATCTGGGCCGGGACGAGGCCACCATCATGCTGTCCGACGAAGATTTCTCCGGGCAGCTGCTGGCGGTGGAGCAGCAGATCGGCCCCCTCGGAAAAACAAAGTGGTGCCGGCCGGGGTCCGGCTGGTTCTCCCCGGTCATGGTGAAGGTCGCCCACCGGCTGGGCTACCGCTGTTGTCTGGGGTCCATCTATCCCTACGACAACAAACTGCGCCGACCGGAGCTGATCCACAGCACGATCATGGACCGGGTGTATCCCGGGGCGATCATCGTTCTGCATGAAGGGGGCGCCGAACGGGAATACATCGTGACACTGCTGGATGAACTCATTCCCGACCTGAAGGCCGAGGGATACAGGTTTCTGACCCTCAGCCAGCTTCAGGAGTTCGATCGACCCTGACCTTGTAACGACCTCGCTGAATCCCTACAATGATATCCATGCCAATAGCCATCGCGTTCGCCAAGGGGGGCTGTTCCATGAAACTGCGGCTGTTATTCGTCGCCGCCTTTTCCATCCTTGTTGGTTCCGGCTGTTCCCAGCACAACATCCAGACCATCGACAAGAACATGTATTCCAGCGACGGCAGCCACCTGGCGCAGGTGGTGGGTGATACCGTGACCTATGAACAGGAACTGGCGGGCCACCTGGCCATGCCGGAATCCGTCCAGATGGAAATCCGTGAGCTCGCCGATGCGGAACTCGAGGATTACCGAAGTTTCGAACAGGAAGTGAAGGATAATTACGACCTGATCTACCGGTACTGGTATCAGGGCGGAAATGTCCGCAAGTTCGTCCACCGCGGGGTCGGGTTGGGCAACAGTCTGATTTCCCTGGGTGAGGCGGTCGAGATCGATCCGTCCTTCGTCGAGGCCTGGACGGCCCGGGGCCGATTGGCCTGTGAAGCCGGCGACCTGCAATCGGGATTGGAGTATCTGGACGCGGCCCGGGTGGCCGCGCGGGCCAGAGAGGAAGCGGGGCGCCCGGTCAGCAAGGAAGTGCAGATCGAGCTCTTCCGCGAACGGGCCTGGGTATTGCGCGATCTGGCCCTGTGGGACGAGGGCCTCGCCGCGGTGCAGGAGGGCCTCGAATTCAAAAACGGAGACCATGACCTTGTCCTGATCAAGGGCCTGCTTCTGGCGGGCGCGGGTCGTTACTCGGAGGCCGTCAGCCTGGCGGTGCGCATGCCGCCCTTCAGCTATCCGCGATTCGGCCTCCTGAACAGGGGCCTGGAACACCAGACATCGGCCTACGCCAATCTGTGGATCAAGTCGCAGGCCCTGATGGCCATCGGTGACTACGACATGGCCTTCAAGATCATCGGCAACATGGACATCTATCCCTACCGGGGGGTCATCGTCCATTCGGACCGGTTCTGGAACGACGTCGGCCTGGTGGCGGAACTGTCCGGGGTCGAGGATGCTAACATCTACTACGCCATCGGCTATATCACGCGAAAATACGATCGCTATTACCCCGCCGGGGCTTTCAGCATGGGGCCGATGGTGCTGGACGTGCCCGATAGCCGCATGCCCTGTTACACGAGTTTCGGAAACCGATTCCATGTGGCCGGATCGCCTTTTTCCTACATCGTGGTCCAGATGAACCAGATGGCCCTCGGCGTTTTCGAGAACCAGAAGTTGATGGCGGCAGGCCGCGCGCTTCAGGCTCTGGAAATCGCGGAGCGCCGCAACATCAGGCCCGATGTCTGCCGGGCCATGCGGGGCCGCATTTTTTATGCGGCCGATGACTACCAGGCAGCCCATGCGGAGTTGAAAGCGGCCCGCGAAGAGTTTCGCAGGAAAGGCTCGGTCGATGCGGGCACCAGCCTGCTGCTGGGCATGCTCGAACTTCAGGATTTCCACTACCAAGCGGCAGCGCGATACCTGGAGGAGTCGGTCGAAAAGGATCCGGCTTCGGCCGTCGGGTGGCGCTCCCTGGGAGTTGTCTACGCCAACCTGGGTCTCAGGGAACAGGCCATCGGAGCCATGGACAAGGCCCTGGAAATTCAGCCCCATTCGGTTTCGGGCCTGTACAACCGGGGGCTGTATCACTACCAGAATCAGGACTATCTGGCGGCTGTGGGGGACCTGAACCGGGCCCAGGGTATCGAACCGGAAAATCGCGAGATCCAGCGTCTGTTGCAGATGTCGGGACAAGGGCACGTGGCCTCGGGGGGAAGCCCGGCTGATCTGCCCGGTCTTGCCGGGGACTACGAATACGATATTGCCACGGGGGAAACGGTGTCCGGGGTGGAAGTGGATCCCGCGCAGCTGTTGGCCCAACTGGAATCCGATATTGAGGGATTCTTCACGGTTCCCGATTCGTTGGAAGCTTCAGTTCAGGACAGTGACACAGTGGTGGCCGACCTGGAGGAATTCTACGCTCGGGAGGGCGATCCACGAACGCGCAAGATGTTGGCACTGGCCTATATCGACCAAAAAGAACTGATGAAGGCCCAGGCGCTGCTGGCCCCGGGCTGGGGGGTCGACCTGGAACCCGACGAAGAGGTCATGCTCCTGTACACCGACCGAATGCTGGGCGAGCAGGATCGGGCGCGCCTTTTGGCGGAGCAGCTGGTATCCGGGGAAGCCAGTACCGACAATCCCTATATCTGGGCGATGACGGCCCTGACCATAAGAGACGATCCCCGGGCGTGGGACTTTTCCCGTGTGAACTCCACGTTCTTGGCGAGGATGTCCTACGGGATCGCACGTGAGGCGTCGACGAGCGTATTTGTTTGGTCAACCTGGATGAGGGTGGGATTTTCCAACGTGAGGGCCTCGATCATCACCCCGGAGGGAGACGCCATGCCCATCGAAAACCACTGGTTGCGCAACGTGCAGGAAGTCGGTATGGGCGTGGGGAAGGTCGAGGGCTCGCCGAAATAGGTGAGGTGTCAGACTTTTCGAAGAACTTCCAGCTGGTAGGCCAGGAACCGCCCTTCCAGGGGCTGGGCGAAGGCGTCGAAACTGCCGGCGTGTTCCAGGCGGGATCTCTTGACGAGGTTCCGCCATTGTTTTTTATCGTAGGTTCGCAGCCCGTACGAGTCATCGAAATGCTGGGCCCCGCTGGGACGCTCGACGGTAAGGTGGCTGATAACCGTTTCGATACGTCCGGTTGCGGTTTCGGGCTCGGGCGGAAGATAGTTGACCAATTGGCTGACCTTGCACCGGCCCCGCGCGGTTTGCCAGAGGTCCTCTTCAGGTATCAGGTTGGCGTAGTCGGTCAGGCTCAGACCTACCACGTAGACGGCCCCCGGTTTCAGGAGATCCGCCATCTGGTTGAAATGATTCAAAAAGGCCTGGTCGCTCACGAGATGCCGTATGGTGTTGACGGGATTGAAGGCGAAATCGACCGAACCCGGTTTCAGTCCAGCCTTCGCCGCGGCGGTTGAAAAATCCTCCATGGCGGCCAGAAAAAGGGCCCCCGGGGGCCCTTTGATGCGTCCACGCGCGTATTCCAACTGGCCGCAGTCCCGGTCAAAACCCGCCACCCTGCGCCCCCGGCCCTGAGCAACCCGAAGATATCGTCCAGTCCCGCAAGCCGGCTCGAACCACAGACGATTCGCGCGAAGTTTCCCACCGGCGAACATCATTTCGAGCTTCTCGAATGCCGTTACCTCCCCGGCGGTGCCGGGTGTGTAGAGGATGTCGTAGACCATCGGGTCGGCGTACAGGTCCTGTCGGGTCATCAATGGTACCCGATGGCTACGGCGATGATCAAAAACGCCGCGGACAACGTCATCAGCATCACGAACAGCGGCAGCATGAACCGCAGCCAGGTGCCGTAGGGAATCTTGGCCAGCGCCAGCATGGCCATCAGGATGCCGCTGGTGGGGATGACGGTGTTGCTGAAACCGTCGCCACTGGTGAAGGCCAGAACCGCGGTCTGCCGGGTGATGCCGAGGATGTCGGAGAGGGGAGCCATCAGCGGCATGGTCACCGCAGCCTGGCCGCTGCCCGAGGGGATCAAAAGGTTCAGCGTCGATTCGAAGGTGAGCATGCCGACCGCGGCCACGTAACGCGGCACCTGGCTCAACAGGGTGGCCGCTCCATGGACGATGGTGTCCATGACCTGGGCCTCGGCCAGAACCACGCTGATGCCGCGGGCGAAGCCCACCACCAGGGCCGCCACGACCATGTCGCGCATGCCTTCCACGAAAGCGTCGGTGGCGTCGTCCAAGGGGAGGCGGGCGATCAGCATCGCCACGAGGCCCATCAGGAAGAAGCCGCCGGCCATGTCGGCCATCCACCAACCGTACCGTTGTACGGCGAAGAGGATGAACCCGAAGATCGCGCTACAGACCAGGATGATGGCGGTGTGATGGCTGCCGTAGACTTCGTTGTCGCCGGGACCTTCGTCCAGGATGAAAGGGTCGTCCGGCATGTAGCCATTGGCGGGATCGGCCTTGATGCGCGCCCCGTAGCGCAAAAGGTAGACGATCGACACGGTGATCGCGCAGCAGAAGAGGACCAGGCGCAGGGGAATCCCGCTGTTGAGCGGCAGCTCCGCGATGCCCTGGGCGACGTTCACGGTAAAGGGGTTGGTGGTCGAGGCGGCAAAGCCCGTTTCGGCGGCCACGAAGACCAGCGCCATACCGTAGATGCGGTCGTATCCGAGTTTCTTGGACACGATCAGGAAAACGGGAATCAAGGGGATGAATTCTTCGCCCATGCCCAGGGTGGAGCCCCCGGCGGCCAGGACCACCATCAGGACGGCGGTCAACAGGGGTCCCCGGTCGCCCAGCTTGCGCAGGAGGCGGTTGATAGCCGCGGTGATCACTCCGGTGCGCTGCAGGATCCCGAAGGCGCCCCCGATGATGAAGATGAAGAAGATGATGTCGGCGGCGGCCTCGAGTCCGCGGGGGATGGCCGTCAGAAAACTCTTCAGGCCGATGGGGGTGGCCTTGCCCTCGACCGGATCATCCAGCAGCACGCCCTTGAGCGTGATGTTCTTGTCGATGTGCCGGAAAGTGCCCGGCACCAGGAGGGTGCGCTCGTGGCCGTCGATCTCCTTGGTCTCGCGCTGGTAGGATCCCGAAGGGATGATCCAGGTCAAGACCGAGCAGACCAGGATCACCATGGTCAGCAGCACGAAGACGTGGGGGACCTTGAAGCGGGGACGGGAAAAGGACACGCAGGGCTCCTGTGGGGAAAGTTATTTGAGGACGCGCCGCATGATCATGCGGGCGTCCGACGGCCGGGCGCATTCGACGAATCCCGCGCGGGCAAATATTTCCGGAAATCCCATGAAGCTGGATACCGGGGGCAGCTTGCCGTGGCGGGGAACGGTCGGGTAGGCCTCGATCACCTGGCCACCCTGGGCGCGCACGTAATCCACGGCCCCCTGAATCATAAATTCAGCCAATCCTTTGCCCCGGTAACCTTTACCGACAAAGAGACAGGGCAGGGACCAGACCGGGATGTCGTCGATGGGCTTCAAAACACGCGAGCGACCGATGGATGGAAAATCTTCTCGCGGGCCCAGCGCGCACCAGACCGCGGGTTCACCATCGACATAGCCTATCAGGCCGGGAACCGATCCGCCATCGACCAGTTTCTTGAGAGCCAGCCGGTTCTTTTCCCCCTGGCAGGCCTCGAACTCCTTGCGCGTGGTGCGCCACCACATGCACCAGCAGCCGCCGTAGGCTCCGCGCTCTCCGAACAAGGTCTCGAAGTCAGCCCAGCGTTCAGGCGTCAGTGGGTGGATGTCCAATTGGAGGCCGCTCATGGTTCGAAAGTCGAGACGTTGGCGACCTTCACCCATTTTCCGCCCACATTTTCGTAGGTCATGATGCCCGCGTAGGTGAACGACCGGGTCCGGGTACCGCCTTGGCCGTCGGGTTCCTGGCGAGTGACGCCCATCCGGGAGATTACCCAGCCCATGGTGCCGTCGGCCGAGACCTCGGCGTGGGGGACCCCAAGATCCTCGTATTTTTCGTATTCCGCCCCGGCCAGGTAGTCGGTGAAGAAGTCCCGGATCTCCTGGTGGGATTGCCGGGTGATCCGGCCGTCGCCCACGTGGATGAATTCCTCGGGAAGGGTCTTCATCAGGCCGGCCACGTCGCCGTCGACGTGGGCCTGGATGTCGGCCAGATGGATGCGCAGAAGCTCGATCTTCTCCGCCTCGACATCGACGGTCCGGTCGCAGCCCACGACCACCGCCAGTGAGGCCAACACGAGAATCAGTACCGGGATTCGCTTCATGATAAAGCCCCCTTCATGGTGCTATGCGCCGGCCGCGTCCGGGTCGAAACCAGGGGTCATGGGCTGGCCAGGGCATCCCACAGAATCTCCGCCACCAATCGCATGCCGATTTCGACAGCCCGTTCATCGGGATCGAAGGCGGCGCTGTGCAGGGTCATGGGACGGTCCGGCCGTCCCACCCCCAGGCGAAACTGGAAACCCGGAACCTCGCGCCCGAAACGGGAAAAATCCTCGCCGCCCATGCCGGGGGCGTAGGTGATGACGTTGTCGTCGCCCAGCACCCGGCGCGCCGTGGCCAGGACGTCGGCCACCAGCTCCGGATCGTTGTAACCCGAAGGCGTACCCCAAAAATATTCCAGTTCCGGCTCGGGAGCACCGGCCGCCGAGGCGAGACCCATGACGGTGCGTTCGATCCTTTGACGGATCAACTCGCGGGTCGCGTCGTCCTGGGTCCGGACGGTGGCCTGCAGGGTCACCGACCCGGGTATGACGTTCCCCTTGGTGCCCCCGTGGATACTGCCGACCGAGATGACCGCATGGGTGTTCACATCGATCTGGCGGGCCACGAGATCATTCAGGGCCAGGACTATTCTGGCGGCGAGGGTCACCGGATCGATGGCCAGGTGGGGATACGCGCCGTGTCCACCCCGGCCGTGGACCACCAGCTCGAAACCGTCGACGTTGGCCGACGACCAGCCTGGACAAGCTCCGATCTTGCCCACCTCGATCGTCGGATGGTCGTGCAGGGCGAGGGCTATTTGCGGCTTGCGGCCATCGGCGAAGACCCCGGCTGCCAGCATGGCCTCGGCTCCGGCTCCGGTCTCCTCGGCCGGCTGGAAGATCCACAGGATGCTGCCTGCCATTTCCTCACGTAGGTCCGCCAGAATCCGCATGGCGCCCAGGGCTACGCTCATGTGGATGTCGTGTCCACAGGCGTGCATGACGCCCACACTGCGCCCGCCCGAGAGAGTGTCATGCCAGGTGGAGGAGAAAGGGAGGCCGGTGGCTTCGGTGACGGGCAACCCGTCGATGTCGGCACGCCAGGCGATCAACGGTCCCGGCAGGCCTCCGCGCAGGATCGCCACCAGGCCGGTGCCCCAGTCGCCGTCTATCAGTTCGACGCCCTCAATCCCGGCGAGGCTGTTTCGCAGGTAGGCCTGGGTCTTGAACTCGCGATCCGAAAGCTCGGGAAATTCGTGAAGATGACGGCGGTCGGCGATGGTGGCCGCCTGGTGACCGTCGGCGACGGAGGCGAAGTCGGGCGCAGCGAAACAGATATTGATGGAAACCGCGACAACCAGCCAAGTGGCGGTCAGGGAGATCCTGAGGCTGAATCGAGTCAAGACCATGCTCCGATCGTGCGAGGGAAAGCTCACAATTTCCTGGACCGGCCGATTCGGTCAATTCTTCTGTCGAGCCCCAGGGTCCTCAACTCCATCTTGCCTCAGGCCGCCTGGGGGTGCAACATTCTTCATGAAATACCGCATTAATGCTGGTCCGGGGACCCGATTGGGGACCCGATTCTATCGTTTACCCGCATTGGAGGTCTCCCGTGAAACGCCTCACCCTCTTCCTTGTCACCTTGTCTGTCCTGGCGGCCGGCGCCGTTTTCGCCGATACCGTCGAGCCCGGCTACGTCATGCGCTGGGCCGATATCGGCGGCGGCAACATCGTGTTTACCTACGAGGACGACCTGTGGCTCGTGCCCGAAGCTGGGGGCGACGCCCGCCGGGTCACCAGCCACACCGGCACAGAGATGGCCGCCAAGTTCAACAAGGACGGTTCGAAGCTGGCGTTCACCGGCGGGTATGACGGAGGCAACGACGTCTACGTGATGGACGTGATGGGCGGCGTGCCTAAGCGGCTGACCTGGCACCCCTCCGGAGACACCATGCTCGACTGGTGCCCTGACGAGGACGGGGTGGTGATCCGGTCGAACCGGGTCTATCCCTACCGCGGCCAGCTCTACAAGGTGTTCTTCGACGGCCGCATGCCCTTCCGCCTGCCCGTGGACCGCGGCTCCCTGGCGGCGGTCGCCCCGGATCACAGCGGCGTGGCCTACAACCGCATCGGCCGCCAGGCCCGTACCTGGAAACGCTACGAGGGCGGCATGGCCCAGGACATCTGGGTCAAGGACTTCGCCAGCGGCGAGATCAACAAGATCACCGACTGGCAGGGCACCGACAACTTCCCCATGTGGGAGGGCGGGACCATCTACTTCACCAGCGACCGCGAAGACGGCACGCTGAACATCTACGGCTACGACACGGCCGGTAAACAGACCGTGCGTCTGACTCATTTCCAGGAATACGACGTCAAGTATCCCTCCATCGGCGACGGCAAGATCGTGTTCCAGCACGGCGCGGGCCTGAAGGTGCTGGATATCGCGTCCGGCCAGGTGCGCGAAGTGGCGATCAACATTCCCAGCGACCGGCGCCACGTGCGCGAGGAACTGATCGAGGCCGAGTCTCGGGGCGGGTCTTTCGGCCTGTCGCCCGGAGGCGAACGCGTGGCCCTGGAAGCCCGGGGCGAGATCCTGAACCTGCCCGCGGACGAGGGCGACGCTCTGAACCTGACCCGCACCAGCGGCTCGCGCGAGAAGAACGCCACCTGGAGTCCCGACGGCCGCTGGGTGGCCTTCGTGTCCGACAGGACCGGCGAAGAGGCCATCTATCTGGTAGACCAGCGGGGCGAAGGCGAGTGGCAAAAGGTGACCGACGGACAGCACGGTTTCATGAACCAGCCGGTCTGGTCGCCCGACAGCAAGTACCTGGTGTTCAGCGACAAGTACATGAAGCTGAACCTGGTGGATGTCGCCGCCGGCAAGACCACCGAGATAGCCCACAGCGACTACGACGACGCCTGGGAGCGCTGGGGCATCATGGATTACGTGTGGTCCCCGGACAGCAAGTGGATCGCCTACACCTCGCAGACGCAGACCATGAACGAGGCCATCTGGCTGTTTGATGTGGCCAAGGGCGATAACCACAAGATCACCGACGACATGACCAACGACTGGTCGCCCTCGTTTTCGGGCTGCGGCAAGCACCTGTTCTTCCTGTCGAATCGGACCTTCAATCCCATCATGGGGCGCCAGGACCAGACCTATGTTTTCCTGAAAATGGCGCGGCCCTACATGGTGCTGCTTGCAGCCGGTGAACATTCGCCCTTCCATGACGACGACGTGAGCGTGCCGGTCGGCGAAGACGAGGATGAAGACAAGGACAAGGACAAGAAAGACAAGAAGGGCGACAAGCCGGCAACGAAGGTCGACCTGGAGGGGATCGCCGGCCGGGTGATCGCCTGCCCCGAAGTGGAGGCCGACAACTACTTCCGCCTGGAAGCCGTCAAGGGCGGTTTCCTGATGCTGAAGAAGGATGAGCCCGAGTTCCTCAAGTACCAGAATGTCGACGACGGTACCCACGACGAGCTGGAACTGATCAAGTACAAGGTGGCCGACCAGGAGGTCGAAAGCCTGATGAACGGGATCGCGAACTACCATCTGAGCGCCGACGGCGCCAAGATGATCTACCGCGCGGGCGGCAACTATGGCGTGGTCGACGCGGGCCAGAAGGCCAAGGTCGGCGACGGCAAGGTCAAGCCCGACGCCGTGAAACTGCGGATCGACCGGCTGGCGGAGTTCGAGCAGATCTTCGCCGAGGCCTGGCGCATCCAGCGCGACTGGTTCTACGACCAGAATATGCACGGTGTGGACTGGCAGGGCATGCACGACAAGTACCAGCCCTTCGTGGCCGGCTGCGGTACCCGGGGAGACCTGAACTTCCTGATCGGCGAGATGATCGCCGAGCTGAACATCGGCCACACCTACATCTTCGGCGGGGACTACGAGGACCGGGGCACAAGGGTCTCGACCGGCTTGCTGGGCGCCGAATTCGCCTCTGAAGAAGGGGCCGACTTCTACAAGATCGCGGCCATCGTTCCCGGCGTGCCCTGGGACGACCGCTATCGTTCACCGCTGGCCGAGCCCGGCGTGAATATTGGCGAAGGGGACTACCTGATCGCCATCGACGGCGTGGAGGTTCGCAACGGCGACAACGTCTACCGGCATCTGGTGGACAAGTCGGGCAAGATGGTGACGCTGACCACCAACAAGGATCCCAAGGCCAAGGGGGCCACCTCCACCCGGGTTCGGGCCCTGCGCGGCGAGTACGGTCTGCGCTACCGCGCCTGGGTCGACGCCAATCTGGACTACGTGACCGAAAAGACCGACAGCCGCATCGGCTATGTCCACGTGCCCAACATGATGGACGCCGGCCTGGTCGAATTCGGCCGCAGCTACTATCCGCAGACCTGGAAAGACGCCATGATCATCGACGAACGCTACAACGGCGGCGGCTTCGTCGGCGACATGATCATCGACCGCCTCGAGCGGGTGCTGTGGGCGATCACCGCCCCGCGCGAGGGCAAGACCGGCCGCAACCCCGAACGGGTTCACCACGGCCCGATCGTGGTCCTGATCAACGAGGACACCGGCAGCAACGGCGAGTTCTTTGCCGAGGCCATCAAGCGGCTGGGCCTGGCCAAGGTCATCGGCATGCGGACCTGGGGAGGATCGATCGGCATCGAGCCCCACCAGAACCTGATCGACGGCGGCGGCACTACGCCTCCACAGTTCGGCATGTTCGCCCTGGATGGCACCTGGCCCATCGAAGGGTGGGGGGTCGAGCCCGACATCGTGGTCATGAACATGCCCAAGGACGTGGTGGACGGCGTGGATGCCCAGCTCGATTTCGCCATCGAACACCTGCTGGAGGTCTTGGCAAACAGCGGGGGGAAATGGGATATTCCCGACACGCCGCCCTTCCCGGACAAGAGCCGGCCCAACATGAGCCGGAACCGGCAGTAGACCGGCAGCCGACCGAAAAGTCCCCGAAGCCGGGCTTCGGGGACTTTTTCTATTCCTGTGGACGAGGGAAACCAGGAAAAATGGCGGCACCCAGAACCGGCAAAACGGCGGCAGAGACCGCCCGGTGTCCGGCCTCGTTCCAGTGGGCGTCTCCGGGCAGATAGGCTTCTTCCCGCGCCTGGACTTCGGCCAGCACCGGTTTCAGGCCGATGACCGGCACGGACAACTCATCGGCCAGAGCCATGAAGTGCCTGCGCAACCGGTCGGTGGCGCCGTTGAGGGACCGTTTCAGGAATCTGCCGGGCCGGATTTCCAATGTACGGGGCACGATCACCCAGACCAGGGGCAGGCCCGCTTCCCGACAGGCGGCGGCCAGGTTTCGCAGCGATTCCTCGGTCAGGTTCCGGCACTCCCGGTTGGTGTTGACCAGGCTGAACTGCAGGTGGGTGGTGCGCTGGTCCAGAAGGGTCAACAGGCGGCTGGCCGCGCAGTCCGGTCTCCAGCTTGCGAACGAACCCGTCGCGGTCTTCCATGCCCCAGCCGAAAGCATAGGAGTCGCCCAGCACCAGGACCCGGTGGGCCGTCGAGTCGCCGACGGCGGGGCCCCGCAGTCCCCAGGCATTGGTCAGGACCGGGGTGTGACGCCCGGAGCTCTGGTAGGTTCCGCTGGTGTCGGCGGGAAAAACCCAACCCAGTTCGGCGGACGATTCCACGGTCAACCAGCGCGAATCGACGACAGCCGGATCCTGGCTCCCGGTTTTCTTGGCGGCGGCTTTTCGCAGGGCGACTTCCGCCACCCCGAAGGCCAGTGCGAAGGAGACGGCCACCAAAAGAAGGCGGCCGAAGATCCGACCGAAACGGATGCGTTAAAAGGACATTCAGGCCGGCTTTCAAACCGCCGACGCGGAGGAAAGGGCAGGGCACCTTCCGGGTCGGCAGTCGCTTGGGTTACAGGATCAGTTGCCGCTGGAGTCGTTCGGGTAAAAGCGCCATTTGTCGGCCGGGAAATTATACGATCTTGCAGAGGAAATGACGATCTCGCAATTGAAAAGGAAGGTTCCGCCGGGCTCCGTCCCGGCGCTTTCCGAAAAGGCCTGAAGTTCCGCAGGGGATCTCAGGCGATTTTCGGATCCAACTGTTTCAACCATCGGTAAAGCGTGATGCGCGAGATACCGAGGTTGCGGGCCACCCTGGCCTTGTTGCCTCCAGAGCGGTCGATCAGCGCGTTCAGCGAGGCCCAGGTCATGCCCGAGGGATGGGCCGTTCGGACTCCCTCGACCGCGATGCCGCCGTCGGAAATGTCCAGTCGGTCTCCCTGGGGACCGCCCTTGAGCCGCGCGCAAACGATCCGACCCTGGTTCCTCGCCAGCCAGGTGCGCTGGGCGACCGCTTCGGCCTCGGCCGCGTTGCCGGCCCAGCGATGGCCCGTCAACGCTTCGAGGTCCCGGTAGTCGAAAACCGATCTGGCCTCGAGGGGCGCGCCCTCGAGGCGGGACAGGAAATGATCCAGCAGGGGAATGAGATCCTCCGAGCGGTTTCGCAGGGGTGCCACTTCGACCGACATGATCTTCAGCCGGAAGTAGAGGTTCGGCTGGAAGCCACCTGCGTCAGCATTCGCCGCCAGATCGGCGGTGGTCGCGGCGATGATCCTGACATCGGCCAGGCGTTCGCGGGAATCGCCCACCGGCCGGTAGATCTTTTCCTGGATCAGGCGCAGCAGTTTGCCCTGCAACCTGGGTGGTAGGGCTTCAATGTCCCGCAGGAATAGAGTGCCGCCTTCGGCCTGGGACACCAGCCCGGGAAGGGATTTGATTCGGCCCTTGTCGGACCAGGTCTGGCCGAATAGTTCCCGCGCCAGGTCATCGGCCGAAGCGGCCTGGCAGCCCAAGCTGATGAACGGCATGGCTCCCCGGGGTCCGTTTTCGTGGATGCGCCGGGCGAGCAGATGCTTGCCGGAGCCCCGTTCCCCGCACATGAGAATGGGATTGTCGTAGCGGGCGAACCCGTCGCAGCGGCGGATCGTCTGCTGCATGAGTTGGGACACGGCCACGATCCGGCTGGCCGGCGACCGGCGGGTGGAAAACACCGTCGGCCGCACCGGGAGGTTCCGGCCCAGGAGGCGGCGGCGTGCCAACCCGGCCACCAACTCGGTGATCTCATCCCGGAGGAAGGGTATTTCCAGTTCCTGGTTCAATTGCTGGGCGGCCAGAGCCTGGTGCCAGGCCTTTTCCAGCAGGGTCCCGGACCCGGATCCGGTCTGGCCCGAATCGATCCGCCTTACCAGCACCGCAGCATAGCGATAGCTGGCGACCATGATTTCCAGACGGGCGTTCATGGACCGCAGGTCCGCCAGGGCGTCTTCCAGGAGCTGGCCGGCGGTCTTCCACCGACCCAGGTGGGCGGCGTTGGCGGCCAGGCAACGCCGGGTGACGGCGGTTTCGAACCGGTCCCCCACGGCTTGGCAGACTTCCAACGCCTCGTTCAGGATGGGGTGGGCGTCTTCGTGGCGTCCTTCCCCGTCGAGACATTCCCCCCGGCGGCGCAGCAGTTCAGCCACCAGGTCTCCGCGGGGAGCCAGGGGCCGGGCGAGGGCCATGGCGCGGTCGTAGTAGGAACGGGCTTCGGGAAACAAACCCTCGTCGCGCAGGATGTCGCCCAGGAATTCGAGGGCGAGAACCTGCTCCCGGACCAGTCCGCATTCTTCGGCCAGGGCGAACGCCTTCAGCAGCGAGGTGCGCGCGGTCTGATATTCCCCGAGCATGCGCAGCACGTTGCCCAAGGCGATCTGGGCGCGGCAGGTCATGTCCGGGTGGGCTGTCACTTCGCCCAGTTCCTTTTCCAGCAGCTCGATGGCCAGACTGAAATCGCCCTGCTTGTAGCAGACGATGGCGAGGTTCTGGTAGTTCTGCGCCATGCGCAGCCGGGCCTTCAAGGTGGTGTTGAGGTCCAGGCTCTTCTCGAAGCATCGCCGGGACTCATCCAGCTGCCCCTGGGACAGGCGGGTCCACCCCAGGAAGTTCGCCGCCACGGCCGCGCGCTCAGTCAAATTCAACACCATGAACGCACTGCTGGCGAACTCCACATGGGTCACCGCTTCGTCCAGACGGCCCTGCCAGCGCAACGCGGCTCCCAGCAACAGGCGCAGTTCGGCGTGATTGGCGTCGGCGGGGTCGGTGGTGGCCGTCAATAGGTCCTCGGCGGCCAGTTGCACTTCCTTGTATTTCTCTTCGCCCAGCATCCGGGTGAGGATGGATATACGGGTCGCGGGGTCGTCCGCCTCGAGGCAGACAGGGGTGCGCCTTGTTTCATCGCGCATCGTGCCACCCCCTTGCCGGCACCGGGAAGGTCCAGGAGTAGGCCCCGGGCAGGATCCACGGGCCGGGCCGGGACCGACGGAAAAACAGGAATTGAGGTGCGCCATAGCCGGGGACCGCCAGGTGGAAATGCACCTGGATCACCAGATAGCCCGGACCGCCATCGTATTGGCCTGCATCCGACCGGATGGAATAGACATTCACGACTTCCTGGGCCCGCGGGTCCAGCACGCCGTCGCCGGGATCCCCTTCGGACCCGTCACTCATATCGTAGGGGGTGCGGGCCATGGCGGGGGTCAGGAATAAGACCGGCAAAACCAGAACGAGGACCGCCGCGGCCAACGCGAACCGCCAATTCAGGGAGCACGAGAGTTGTGCGAAGAATCGAGATGACATGTCTGCTCCTGGGAGGGGGAGCTGGCAGGCGGGTTTCCACCGGATGCCGGAAGCCGGGTTGGCCGGTACTTCCACCTGCTGGGTCCTGTTGAGCCGGGACAGGTCCGTCTGGTCCGGTGAGGAAGATCCCCTGACGCAAGGCGGGCGGGCCGCATTCGATATTCCGGGCGCCGTCCGCATTGAGAGGCGGGGGATCCCCCCAAAGCGAGTGGTGAAAAAGGCCCCGGAACCGGAATCCCGAGGCATGGGGAGACGCTAGCATCTGAATGATCAAACGGTCAAGATTTTTTTTTGTTTTAGAAATCTATACTGAATAGTTGTTATTTTTTTGGGATTTTTGCGCGGGCTAATTATGATCTTTGGTTTTAAATGTGTAACATCCTTGGTGTAACCCTGGCATAGGGTTTCCGGGGGCAGATTTTTCCGGTGGCGAGGGAAACGGTTGCGTCCCAAGACGATTTACCGCGGTGCCGCCGGAAAAAATGACCGCCCGATCACAAGTCCGGGCTGATTTGCTCACCAAAGGGAAATTCGAGTATTCCGTTGATTGGGGGCGGAAACAGAGGCAAAAAAAATCCCGGGAGGCCGCCACGGGCCCGGTCGGACCCGCCGCGGCAACCCGAAAAAGACCTACAGGTAGAGATGGATATTCAGGGACAAATTGTGGCTGACCGATTGGACATCATTGAAACCAGCGAAATCTCCCACGGGCAGATAGATCAAATCGTAACAAATCCCGATACCGGCTCCGTCGCTGACCCGGAACTCGTATCCCGCCCCAGTGGTCAGGGTCCAACCCGATTCATTGAAGTTCACGCTGTCCTGGGGCAGAACGGCGGTGCCGGTGAAATCCAGGGTGCCCCGGCCGGCCCCGCCCTTGATCCAGAACCCTTCCCCGCGAGGGAACCAGTATCCCTCTAGGACGAAATTGTAGTTGGAACTGGAAGTGTTGAGGAATTGCAGGGTGTGATAACTCTTTCTCCAGCCGTACATGCCGACCGAAACAATGAACTTGTCGGTGGAGGCCCAGCCGAACCGGAAGCCGCCGGTAAAGGAGGAGACATTCCCCGTGTCCTGGATTGTTCCGTCGACGGGCGTGAACTTGATGGAATTCCAACCGTGGCCGATGGTCAGGCCGACCACGGCCCCATCGCGATCATGGCCGCCCAGGTCGAGGCCAAAAGCGGGGGAGGCGGCGACAATCATCAGGGCGGTCAGGCAGAGGGCACGTATCCGAAAGCGGGTCATGGGCTTAGACTCCTGGGAGGGATTGAAAAGATCAACAAGGCCGACAAATTGTTCAGGGAGAACTTAAGCGACAGGGGCTGGGGCGTCCACCTTGGAATGGCACCGACTGGGGGAACGGGATGGACTCCAATGGCTGGAAATGAGTTTTCACCACAGCGGGCGGATTTTTCAGGCGCAAGCCTCATCCAGGGGCTATATTTCTCCCACAAAATCACTGGCCTAATCTAACGGGGCTTTGCGGAAGCGGTGGACTCACCCGCCCGCGTGCCGGCCCCGGCAACCTTGGATGGTCTCCGTGAAAGGTTTCTGGAAAAATCCCGTCATCGCGTTCCTCAGCTCCCTGAAACTCAGCGCCGGTTTGTTGATCCTGGTGGCGATTGCCAGTGCCAAGGCGACCTTCATCGAGACCGACTACGGACGCGACGCCGCCTACGACCTGATCTACGCCGCACGCTGGTTCGAGGTGCTGCTGATCCTGGTGACCCTCAGCCTGACCCTTCTCTTCTTCAAGCGGTGGCCCTACAAACCCAAGAACTACGGGTTTGCCCTGGTGCACATGGCCATCGTGGTCATCCTGGTCAGCTCGGGTATCACCCGCTACATGGGTTATGAAGGGGTCATGCCGATCCGCGAAGGCCAGTCGGCCGACTACTACTATTCGGACAAGTCCCACCTCCAGGCCGCCCTCGGTGAAGAAACCGATTCCTTTCCGGTGCGCCTGTGGAAGTATGGCGAAAACAACGTCTGGGGCGGCGTCACCCTCAGCGGCGTCAATTACAAGCTGGGCGTGACCGAGTATTGGCCGCGTTTCGAGGAATCCTACCAGCCAGGGCCCGGCGGCGTGCCGGCCCTGGAATACGGGGATTCGCACAATGGGGAAATCATCACCCATACCCTGATCAGGGGTGGCAAGGGCCACATCGGCCCCACCGAAGCCACCTTCCTGGCAGGCGCCTTCAGTGCGACCATGAGCGTTTCACCCTACGGCGACCTGCGGCTGCACGTCGGCGGGGCCACCTGCACGGTCGCCGTCGCCCCCGGCAGTGATAAAGCCCACGAATGCGGCGGATACAAGTTCCAGGTCACCGAATTCCAGACCGATTTCAAGGTCGGAGGCTCCGCGAATCTCAACGGCCCCCTGAACAACCCCATGATCAAGGTGGCAATCACCGCTCCGGATGGCCGCACTGGCGAACGCATCCTGTTCGCGCTGCACCCCGACTTCTCCATGGGTCACGGCGGGGGCGAGGACGATTTCGCCGACCTGGACATGCTCTACCAGATCAACCGGGGCATCGAATTCGCCACCGGCGGCGTGACCGGGCTGCAGGGCCGGGCCACCTTCGACATCCAGAGCATGGACATGAACAACCAGGAAGAAGGCTCCATCGCCGCGGGCACCATCTTCGACGTCCACGAAGAGGTGCTGTACGCCTCGTCCGAACTCGACCTGTCCTTCGTGCCGGTGGGTATCCATGAATCAGTGGTCCTGACGCCGTCGCTCAGCGAAAACACCAACGCTGCTCCCGCCGCCCGCATGGTCATCCGGGACGGGTCCGGCAACGAAGCCGAGGCCATCATCAGGCAGCACGACCGGCCCCGGCCGGTGACCCTGAACGGCCAGACCTTCAATCTGTCCTACGCGCCAATTTACAAAATGCTGCCCTACTCCCTGCATCTCGACGATTTCGTGCTGCAGACCTACCCGGGCAGCGACAACCCGGCCACCTACGAGAGCTGGGTCTCGCTGACGGATCAGGGCAAGGGTATCCAGGGGGAGAAGATGCACATCTTCATGAACCATCCACTCGACCACCGGGGCACCAAGCACTTCCAGAGCTCCTACGACCCCGACCTGAAAGGCACCGTGCTGACGGTGAACCACGATCCCGGCAAGATCCCCACCTATATCGGGTACACGATGATCTCGCTGGGCTTCCTGCTGATCATCCTCAAGGGTCTGCTCTTCCCTTCGAAGAGCAAGGCGAAGAACCCGAAGGCCGCCAAGACGCCGCTGGCCGCGGCCCTGACTTTGCTGGTCTTCCTGGGAACCGCGGGCGGCGCTTTGGCCCAGGGTCATGACCCGAACGACGGCCAGGATCATTCCGGCCACAACCACGCCCCGCCGGCGGAATTCGTGGAGCTGTCCGCGCCGGCTCGCGAGGCAGCGTCCCGGATGACCATCCAGGATTACCGTGGCCGCATGAAGCCCTTCGACACCATGGCCCGTGAAATGGTGATGAAGATCGCCAAGCGGTCCAAGTTCGAGGGACGCCACCCGGTGGACCAGTACCTGAGCTGGACGTTGAACCCCTACTTCTGGCTGGACAAGCCGATCATCGGGGTGCGCTATCCGGGCCTGAAGGACCTGTTGGGGGTGGACCACTCGGTCAAGCACGTTTCCTACAACAGCCTGATCACGGCCGACGGCCAGTACCGGATCAGCGCCCAGGTGTCCGAGGCCCATCGCACGGCTGACCGCGACCGGACCAAGACCCAGCGCAAGCTCATCTCCTTCGACGAGCGGTTTCAGCTGCTGAACATGGCCTTCCGGGGCTACAACCTGAAGATGTATCCCCTTCCCGGCGACGAGAACAACACCTGGCTGACTTTCGACGAAGTGGCGCCCAAGCTGACTGACGAACAACGGGAGGCCTACCGGGCGGCCTTCGCTTCGCTGAGCCAGGGGGTCGAAAGCGGAAACAACGCGATGATCACGGACGGCCTGACCCGCACCAAGGCCATCCAGGCCCAGTACGGTTCCGCGGTTCTTCCCTCCAAGACCGTCACCGACGCCGAGCTTTTCTACAACCGCAGCCACATCTTCTCGTGGATGATGGTCCCGCTGCTGGGGGCCTTCTTTGTCCTGCTGCCGGTCTACCTGTGGAACCTGTTCCGCAACCGCTGCGCCAAAATCAGTTTCCGCAATCCCTTCTACACCCTGGGCGTGGCCTTGTACGTGTTCGCGTTCGCGGGCATGATCCTGGGCTACGTCATGCGCTGGGTCGCCTCCGAGCGCATCCCCATCTCCAACGGCCACGAGTCGTTGCTGTTCATCAGCATCGCGGTGGCCCTGGCCGGCCTGATCTTCGAGTTCGTCTACCGTCAGGGATTCCCCGGGGCGCTGGGCGGTCTGTTGACCACCATCGTGCTGGGCGTGTCGATGCTGTCGACCTTCGACCCGGCCATCGGCCCCCTGGTGCCGGTGCTGGTGTCGTACTGGTTGAACATCCACGTGACGATCATCACCTCGAGCTACGGCTTCCTCGGACTGGCCGCCCTGATCGGCGCTCTGACCCTGTTCCTGCTGATGGCCAAGGGCCCGGGCCGGGACAACATCAAGGAAGCCATCACGACCCTGGACAACGCCAACAAGCACGTGCTGATCACGGGCCTGGGCCTGTTGACGGTCGGCACGCTGCTGGGCGGCGTATGGGCCAACGAGTCGTGGGGCCGGTACTGGGGCTGGGACGCCAAGGAGACCTGGTCGCTGATCACCATCCTGGTCTACGCCGTGGTCCTGCACTTCCGCTGGATCCCCCAGATGCGCTCGGTCTGGCTCAATGCGGCGGGCAGCCTGGCGGCGATCGCCTCGGTCGTGATGACCTACTTCGGCGTGAACTACTTCCTGTCCGGGCTGCACAGCTACGCGTCGGGGGACGCGGCGCAGGTGCCGAACTGGGTGTTCATAGGGTCGGGGATCGTGTTGGCCTTGATCCTCGTTTCCGGGCTGGTTAGCCGGAGTAAGAAATGGACGGTTGAGGCGTAGCGGAAGCCTCAGGTCTTGATAAATAAACGGGCCGGGATGTCCTCACCCCTTCGGGGCTGCGGATTACCCGGTCCGTTTATTTATCAAGACCTGAGGCTCCCGCTACGCCGCCCGCCCATCCTTACCCGGAGCGTTCAGAGAAGAAGGCCCCCAGGGTACTTTCCCAGCGGTAGGCGTGGATCCAACGCATCGATAAATGGACGTGGAGGGTAGGGAAGAGCCACGAACCTTGGTTATGAAAAGGATCCGGGATGTCCTCACCCCTTCGGGGCTGCGGATTACCCGGATCCTTTTCATAACCAAGGTTCGTGGCTCTTCTCTACCACTCTAGTGCCCATTTATTCCGATGGTTTGGAAGCCAACCCACCCTCATCGATCATCTGCAGCTTCATGGTTTCCATGTCGCTCAGGGGCATCACTTCGTGAGCGCGGCCGTCGCGGTAGATCCACACCCGGCTGCGGGGATCCAGGGTCACGACGGTGCCGCTTTTGGCGGAAGTGACATCGATACCGCCGCTCCACAGGCACACGCAGGAGGCATCCGGGGTCCGGAAGACGGCAAACGTGGTGCCGGTCATGCGGGCGCTCAGTTCGTCGGTGACAAAGGCAAGGTCGAACCCGAGTTTCTGGCCGCCGGACGTGCCGTAGATCTCACCGCTGTCGAGCTGGAGTGTCCGGCCGCGGCCGAACCAGCGTCCGGGGCCAGACGGCAGATCGAGACGGGTGCCCTCCAACAGGCGCACCCGCAGGCTTTGACCCAGCTGCAGTTCGAGTTCGCTGCCCGCGGCCACGACGATGTCACCATCGCCGAAGGACTCGCCCACGGCGACGGGACGGCCGTCCACGGTGATGCCTCCGGCCTCGACGGCGTCGAGAACCACCCAGGTTCCCTGGGGCTGCCGGCCGAACATGGCCAGGGCCAGTACGCCCAGGGCTGCGGCCACCAGCAGGGTCGCCCAGCGTCCGCGGGTACTCCTAGGTTGCGCGTTGTCGGAGGCGTCGCCAATCGACGGAACGGCACCGGCCATGAAGGCCAGACGGGCTCGCTCGCGGGCTTCGACGCTGGCGGTCGCCCGTGGCAGTCGGCGCAGGGTGGCCATCACTAGTTGTTCGCTGTTCTGTTCACTCATGGCCCACCTCCTTCGCCTGGCCGGGCTTCCTTGAAGGCCTTGGCAAGCCTGGCCACCGCCCGGCTATGCCGCTGTCTGACCGCATCAGGATTCAAGTCCAGCATGAGGGCGATCTCATCCGTGGGCAGCTCCTCGAAGTCCCGCAGCAGGATGACCTCACGGTCCTCGGTTGACACCTCGTCCAGGGCCTTCCACACCGCCCGAAGTTCTTCGTCCTGCTCGAGCACAGCGGCCACGTCGGGATCCGGATGGGGCAGACGATGGGCGCCTGCCGCCTCGGTGGAGACCTCCGCGGCGCGCCGCCGCTGGCCGGCGGAACGCCAGTGGTCGCGAACCACGTTGGTCGCCACGGTGAATACCCAACCGGTGGGATCCCGCTCGGGGTTGAGGCGCTCGATTGTCTTCTGCAGTCGAATGAAGATTTCCTGGGTCAGGTCCTCGGCGATGGTCCGGTCGCGCGTCAACTGGGCCACATGAGCATAGACCCGGTCGTAATAGTATTCGAAGAACACGGCCATGGCGGGACCTTCCCGGCGCACTACCTGCTGCAGCACCGCCGGATCGAGCCCGTCATCGGGTGTCTTGAATTTTGATCGCGCCGGGACCATGGTGCGCCGTTTATCCTTCTACGAAATCAACTTCCAGGGTGGGACAGGCCGCCGGTGAAAAAAAACAGGACTTGTGCTGTCACGTTTTCACCCGCGGTGTCGTAGATCCTACTGAAGTCCGTTTCGTAATGCAATCGGCATTCCCGCCGACCTGACTCGAACCCCATGGGAGAACAGAATGATGAATTGGCGTAAGACCCTGTTGACAGCCGCGGCCCTGCTAGTGATGGCAATGCCGGCGGCCGCCGCCGACCTGACCCTGTCGTTTTCCAACCTTCCCGTCCTAAACGAAAGCACTGAAGGGCTTTACGAAGGATGGGCCATCGTGGACGGCATGCCTGTCTCCACGGGCGTGTTCAACGTCAACGAAGCCGGCCAGCCGGTCATGCCCGGCGGCGGCTCCGTGATAGCCTCTTTCCCGGTGGCCGATTCCATCGGCCTGGCCTCGTCCATCAAGATCTCCCTGGAGCCGGTCGGGGATGCCGATCCCGGCCCCTCGGGCCTGATCGTCCTGGGCGGTGACGTGGAGGGCGAAACCACGGCGCTGAGGGCCGCCGTGCCCGGCCTGGACATGCTGATGACCTCCGGGGGCAGCTACATCCTGGCCACGCCCAGCGACAATGATACCGATACCGGCAACGACAACGAGGGGATCTGGTTCCTGGCCATGCCCGGTCCCATGGCCGGTCTGACCAACCTGCCGGACCTCGGCCCCAACTGGACCTATGAAGGCTGGGTCGTGGATGTCAGCGGAAGCGGCCCGATGCCCTACAGCACCGGCACCTTCGACATGGCCGAAGGCTTCGATTCCGACGAGGCCGGCTGCATGGGCGGCGGCCCCCCCTTCCCGGGACAGGACTACACTGCCTTCCATTGCGGCCCCGTGCTGAACCTGGATAACGGCGATTTCGCGGCGGTCATCAGCATCGAGCCCGTGCCCGACAACGGCCCGGGTCCGTTCATGTTCAAGCCCCTGGCCGGCATGATTCCCACCGACGCCCTGGAGACCGGCGGCATGGTCGGCAACCAGGTGGCCGACACCTTCCCCACCGGCACGGCCGGCATCCTCGGCACGGTGCCGGTGGCGGCCACGAGCTGGAGTTCGTTGAAGGCTTCCTTCAGGTAGGGGATACGAGGACCTCGCCCCAAGCCGCTGCGGCCCTCCGTCATCGCACCGTCGATGCGGAGGGTCGCGGTGGTTTTATCGGCAGGCCAATCTTTGCAGCGTCTCCCAGGCTTCGACCACATGAACCCGCTCGGTCGCCCGCTGTCCAACGGCCAGTCGGATCGTGAACACGTCGTCGAGCTTGGTGTGGGTCAGATAGATGGTGCCGTCGGCGTTGACCCGGTCCAGGAGGGCGGCGTTGGCGGCGTTCAAGGCCGGTTCATCCAGTCCCGCGGGTTTCCAGCGGAAACAAACCGTGTTGATGGGCACCGGCGCCAGCCGTTCCCAGTCGGGTGCGGCGTCGATCCAGCTGGCGAACTCCCCGGCCAGGGCGATGTGCCCGGCGATCATTTCCCGCAGCCGCCGCGCTCCATAGTTTCGCAGGACGAACCACAGCTTCAGCGCGCGGAAACGGCGTCCCAGGGGGATGCCCCAATCCATGTAGTTGTTCACCTGGCGGTCGTGGCCGGTTTTCAGGTATTCGGGGTGGATCGACAGGGTACGTTCCAGGTGATCGACGTCCCGCACGAAGTAGGCCGAGCAGTCGAAGTTGGTCAGCAGCCATTTGTGGGGATTCAGGACCAGGGAGTCGGCGTGTTCGGCCCCTTCCAGGATCCATCGCATTTCCGGCAGGATGGCCGCGTTGCCTGCCAGGGCGGCGTCCGCGTGCAGCCACAGGCCATGCTTTTTGGCCACCGGGCCGATGTCGCTCAACCGGTCGATTGCCGTGCAGCCGGTAGTGCCGACGGTGGCCACCACGCAGCAGGGGATCAAACCTTCAGCCAGGTCTGCTCGGATTCTGGCGTCCAGGTCCACGGGGTCCATGGCCCGATTTTCGTCGATGTCCACCGTGACCAGGTTGTCGGCGCCGAACCCAGCGATCCTGGCGCCCTTGAGCACCGAGGAATGGGCATCGCGCGACGCGTATATCCGCAGTGCACCGGCCCCCGCCAGTCCTGCGGGTCCGGCCGTGTTGATCCCGAAGGCCGTAGTTTTTTCCCGGGCGCAGACCAGCGAGCACAACGTCGTGGTCGAAGCGGTGTCCTGGATCACGCCGTGGAATCCCTCCGGCAGTCCGATCAATTCCCCCAGCCAGTCCATGACTTTTTCCTCGAGCTCGGTCGCCGCCGGGCTGGTCTGCCACAGCATGGCGTTGACGCCCAGGCCCGCCGACAGCATCTCGCCCAGAATGGAAGGCCCGCTGTTGTTGGCTGGAAAGTAGGCGAAAAAACGGGGATGGTTCCAGTGGGTCACTCCGGGCAGGATGTCGCGGCGGAAATCCTCGAGGATGGTCTCCATGGGCTCGCCCTCCTCCGGGGCGGAGGCGGGAATCAGGGCCTTGATGTCGCCCGGCCGACTGCGTGACATCACCGGGAAACGGTCGGCGTGTTCCAGGTAGTCAGCTATCCAATCGACGATTTCATGCCCGTGGCGGCGGAATTCTTCGCTTTTCATGGTTTCTCCGAGGTTGGATTATACAGGGTATAAGCTTGGAACCACCACCGGGTTTCGTCAACCGAAGCATTTTAAGTGATGAAATCGACCGCGGAAATTTGGTTTCAGTCTTCTGGGTGTGCTAGAATTCAGCCCAGCATCGCCAGCTATTACATGCTTCCCTGGAGGATTCCATGTTCAAGAGAAGTCTGGGCGTCGCCCTGCCCGTCATCTTTGCGCTTTTCATCGGAACCAGTCTCGCCATCGCCTTTTCGCCCTCCGGCGCGGAGTTTGAGGTTCCCCTTCCCGAATTCGCCCCCGTAACTCCCGCGGACCTCGCCGAACGCGGCGCCAACTTTTCCGCTTCGGTGGCTGACATCTTCGGCGGGCGCTGGCACGCCCAGGGTTATAACACCTCCAACGGCAAGCCGCGGTGGCTCTACGGCAGCGGGCCCCAGGTGGCCGCCGGCATCGCCAACAAGGCCGACCTCCGTCCGGCCGCGCGCGGTGTGCTGGAGCAGATGAGCCACGCGATGGGTCTGGACACCAAGGAACTGCGACTGGACACCGCGCCCAACGCCGGCGGCAAGTGGGCCGCCCACTATCAGCAGACCTACCACGGAGTGGACGTCTGGCAGGCCAGGGTTTCCGTCGTGTTTTCCGCCGAGGGAAACCTCATGGCCGTGGGCAACCAGTACCGCCAGGGGATCGACCTGGATCCGCGGCCGGCCTTGAGCGCCGCCGCCGCGGTGGAGCGGGCCGCCTCCGGTCTGCCCTTCGCCACACAGGTCGACCAGAATGGGGGCGATCCCCGGTTGCTGGTGCTTCCTGTGCCGGTCTCGGCCTGGGAAGAGGAATTCCATCTGGTCTGGCGCGTGCGGATTCTCAGCGATGACCCCCTGGGCGCGTGGGTCACCCACGTCGACGCCCACGACGGCAGCATCGTCTGGCGTTACAACGACGTACGCATGGAATACAGCGGTGCCACGACCAGCACGGTCCAGGAAGACACCTACTGCCTGGGCGCGGATATTCAGACCATGCCCAACCTGAGGGTGACGGGCGCGGGGCTGGGTCCCGTGATCACCGATGCCGACGGGAACTGGTCCATCGCCGGTTCGGGCGGGCCGATCGAGGTGACCGCGGATCTCTACGGTCCCTATGTCGATCTCAACAACTGGGCCGGCGGCGAGGCCGTGTTCACCGGCACCGCCAGCGACGGTTTGCCTCTGCAGGTGGCCTTCGACGCCAGCAACTCGCGCCAGGACGAGCGCGACGTCTTCGACGGCGTCAACGACATCAACGAGTTCTTCGAGGCTATCGACCCGGACTTCGCCTACGCCAATCAGAGGATCCAGGCCTACGTGGGTCGCACCGACGGGTACTGTCCCGGCAACGCCTGGTGGAACGGAACCATCAACTTCTGTGAAGCGGGCCAGGGTTACGGCAACACCGGTGAAATCCAGAACGTGGTCCAGCACGAGTTCGGCCACGGGGTGAACGACTACATCCTGGGCGGAACCCAGGGCTCCACGGGTATGGGCGAGGGCAACAGCGACATCCTCGCCAACATCATCAGCCAGGAGTCCATCATCGGGCTGGGCTTCTACGAGGAAGACTGCGACAGCGGGATCCGCAATGCGGACAACCGACTGTCCTACCCGGGTGACGTGATCAACCAGTCCATCCATTTCGCCGGCCAGGTCATCGCCGGGTTCAACTGGGACGCCATGATGTTTTTGCAGAGCATCCTGGGGCAAGAGGAGGGCACCCGTATTGCCGCGAGCAACTGGCATCTCGGCCGTGTGCTGATGCAACCCTACACCATGCCGGACCAGGTTTTCGCCACCTTCCTGGCCGACGACGACGACGGCAACTTGGACAACGGCACGCCGCATCACCCCTACTACCAGCAGGCCGCCGCAAACCACGGGTTCACGGCGCCGGCCATCACGGTGGGCGTTCAGATCGCCCACACGCCCCTGGGCAATACCACCGAAACCGGCCCCTTCGATGTGGAAGCCACCATCACCTCCACCGAAGCGGCGCTTTCGCCAGGGCTGCTCAAGCTCACCTGGCGGGCCGGCGGCGGCGCCTGGACCGAGACCGACCTGGCCCACCTTGGTGGCGATCAATACCGGGGGATCATTCCCATGCTTGCCGGGGGTGAGGTGGCATACTTCTTCTCCGCCGGTGACGCGGTCGGCAACCAGACTTCCCTGCCCGCCCTGGCGCCGGACTATTCCTTCGGTTTCCTGGTGGCCTGGGCGATCGATGCGGCGGAGGTTGACGGTGAGTGGATCGTCGGTCTGCCCGACGACACGGCGGCCACCGGCATTTGGGAACGGGTGGATCCGGTGGGTACCATTGCGCAGCCTGACAGCGACCACACCCCCAATGGCGTCGATTGCTGGGTCACTGGCCAGCACATCATCGGCCAGAGCGAAGGCTACATGGACGTGGACAGCGGGAAGACCACCCTGACCAGCCCGGTATGGGACCTGACCGCCTTCGAGGATGCCGAGGTTCGCTACTGGAGATGGTACAGCAACGCCAGCGGTGCCTCTCCGGCCAGCGACTGGTGGGACGTGATGGTCTCCAACGACGCCGGCGAATCCTGGGCCGTGCTCGAGCACACCATGGAGTCGACGTCCGGTTGGGAATCCCAGACCTTCAACGTCACCGACCTCTTCAGGACCCCGGGCCTGCTGCAGCTGCGGTTTGTGGCCGCGGACGAAGGCGACGGTTCCCTGGTGGAAGCGGCGGTTGACGATCTGGCCATCATCGCGCTGGCGGCGACTTCAGCAGTCGGCGACGAGGATCTTCACGTGGCCATGGTGCCGGTGCTGGATCAGAACGTACCCAACCCCTTCAACCCATCCACCGCGATTTCCTTCAACCTGCCGCGGGCCGGACAGGCTTCGCTGAAGATCTACAACGTGAAGGGCGAACTGGTGAGCGTCTTGATCGACGGTGAAGTGGCCGCCGGCCCCCAGCGGGCCGTCTGGGACGGAACCGGGGACAACGGTCGGCCCGTCGCTTCGGGTGTCTACTTCTATCGCCTGAAGACGGAAGACCGGACGCTGGACAAGCGTATGCTGCTGATCAAGTAGCCGGGAACCATCCGGTTATGGTCGATGATCCCAAGGGGCGGCTCTGAAAGCCGCCCCTGTTTCTTTCCTGCCAATTCTATCTGACCACCACGAATTTCCCGACGGAATGCCCCTGCGAAAGACATGCCCCAAGAGAAAGAGTGGCCCGAAGCGGTACACCGGGCGAAGGTGCAGGCACAAGTGAAATTAGAGAATTGAATTGAGACGGTCAACAGGCTGGTTCCCCTGAATGCGGGGCTATTCGATCTCCTGCAGGCGGGCTTCGATCCACGAAGACACCCGCTCATTGACCTCGCCGGGCTTCAATCCCGCCGGGTCGATAGGTTCTCCGACGACCATGGTGATGACCCCGGGCCGGATGGGCCACCCACCGCGGGGCCAGTAGCTGCCGGCGTTGTGGGCCACCGGGACCACCGGGAAGCCGCTGCGGACCGCGAGCATCGCTCCGCCGGGATTGAACTTGCCGCTCTGGCCGGGAAGGATGCGGGTCCCTTCGGGGAAGATGACCACCCACAGCCCCTTCTTAAGCCGGTCGGTCCCCTTGTCGATCACCTGTTTGAGAGCCTGGGTGCCTTTGGCCCGGTCGATGGCGATCGATCCGGCCAGCGCCAATCCCCAGCCGAAAATCGGGATCCAAATGAGGATCTTTTTTAACACCCAGGTCTGCGGCGGAAACACCAGCTGCAGGGCGAAGGTCTCCCAGGCCGACTGGTGCTTGCAGAGGATGACCCCGTTGCCCGCCGGGATGTTTTCTTGCCCGATGACTTGGTAGCTCAATCCGCAGACCACCTTCTGCCACCAGAGGATGGACCGCCCCCAGTGGGATAAAAAGCGGTTGCGAGGCAGTTGGGAGAGGAAAAGGCCCACCACAAATCCCGGCAGCATCGTCAGGACGATGACCACCAGGCCCAGATAGAAAAGGAGCGAGCGGATATGCAGCATCACGCGGCCGACTCCGTCACCGAAGGTGAATGATCAACAAGGTCAACAGTCCCTGAAGGAAGTTGCCCTGAAATCCGGCCTTGAGCAAGTGAACTTTTAGTTGTGCCTTTGAAATTGTGTTTTTCCTAACCTGGAATGTTCGCGGGACTCGAATGGAGGTTAGTAAGCCATCTTCAACTCGTGC
>RCNG010000065.1_pt1 | contig 37892 bp, 33 predicted proteins | sample 2041371 | NCBI WGS metagenome assembly RCNG01 (sample SAMN09708227, study PRJNA481090) | Marine sediment metagenome, whole genome shotgun sequencing project. | biome: marine sediment; feature: ocean; material: sediment; isolation source: Sewage treatment plant 1 marine sediment (STP1) ... | reverse complement strand
CACGCCGCTGATCTTGTAGTGGTTCATCAGGGTCAGCGCTTCGTCGATGGACTTGTCCGGCCCCAGGGTGATCGGCTTGGTGATCATGCCCGATTCCGAGCGTTTGACCCGCGCGATTTTCGAAGCCTGTTCCTTGGGCCCCATGTTCTTGTGCACGACGCCCATGCCGCCGGACCGGGCCACCGCGATGGCCATCTCCGCCTCGGTCACCGTGTCCATGGCCGCGCTCAGGAACGGGATCTGCAGCTGGATCGCCTTGGTCACGTGGGTTGACGTATCGATATCCGCGGGAATGACTTCCGAGTACCCCGGCACCAGCAGGACATCGTCGAAAGTCAGGGCCTCGCGGAACTTTCGTTGGGTTTCTTCGCTCATACTCCTAAGCCTTCATGATGCCGATGAACGGCAGGTTCCGGTACTTCTCGTCGTAGTCCAGGCCGTAGCCGATCACGAACTCCTTGGGGATCTCGAAACCAACGTAGTGCAGCTCGACGTCCTTCTTGCGGGCCGGCTTCTTGTCCAGCAGGCTGGCCACGCGAATGCTGCGCGGGTTGCGCGTGTTCAACAGCTCTACCAGATGCGCGATGGTCAGTCCGGTGTCGATGATGTCCTCGACCAGGATGACGTCCCGGTCGGTGATGTTGCTCTTGAGATCCTTCTCGATCTTGACCACGCCCGTGCTCTGGATGCCGCCGTCGTAGCTGGACACCGCCATGAAATCGACTTCGTGGTCGATCGACACGCAGCGCGTCAGATCGGCCAGGAACGGATAGGCGCCCTTGAGGATGCACACGAAAATCGGCGTGCTTCCCTGGTAGCCGCGGCTGATCTCGTTGCCGAGTTCCCGGACACGGAGCTGGATCTCCTCACTGGAAATCAGGATCCGGTCGATGAAAGGGTAGCGGTGCAGGTATTCCTGGTCGTCGAAGGTCACGGTCCGCCTCCAATTGAATGATGTCCGAAGCCGGCGCGGCCGGCCCCTCGATCAGGTTTTATCCGATTTGGCCTTTTCGATTTCTTGCCCCAGGGCCCTCAGCCGATCGCGCTCGCGGATGATGTCCTGGATCTTGGTGGCGATCAGGTCGATGGCCACCTTGTTGAACCCGCCCTCGGGGATGATGAGGTGTGCGTACCGTTTGCTCGGCCACACGAACTGAAGATGCATGGGACGGACCACGTTCAGATACTGGTCCATGACCGATTCCATGGTGCGGCCGCGCTTGAGGATGTCCCGCTTCATGCGCCGCAGAACCCGCTCGTCGGCATCGACGTCAACGTACAGGCGGATGTCCATCAGCGCCCGCAACTCGGGTGACTCCAGCACGAGAATCCCCTCCACGAACACGATGTCCGCCGGTTCGCAAAGATCGGTTTCCTTCACCCGGCTGTGCTTGGCGTAGTCGTAGCGCGGAATCTGGACCGACTGCCCCTCCCGCAGGGCCTGCAGATGCTCCACCAGCAGGGTGGTCTCGAAGGCGTTGGGGTGGTCGTAGTTGATCTCGGCCCGTTTTTCGAGCGGCAGGTCGGAATTGTCGTGGTAGTAGGAATCGTGATGGATGATCTGGATGGTCTTGTCGGGACAGGCTTCGCGCACACGGTGGGCCACCGTCGTCTTGCCGGAGCCCGATCCGCCCGCGATCCCGATGATGACAGGCGGGAGTGGTTTGCCATCCAGTTCCTTCATGGCGGAAAAATACCCGCCCGGGGTGCCACTGTCAATTTGGTAGTGGACCGCAGAGCCGGTATTCGGGAATAATCCCGGGAAATCCGCACTCTCCCACCCTCCTGGAGGCCGTCTTGCTGGACAATCTCATTTCGCTGCTGGGAATCTTCGTCCTTCTGCTGCTGGCCTGGCTGCTGAGCAACAACCGTCGCCGTTTCCCCTGGCGGGTGGCCGGCTGGGGCCTGGGCCTGCAGATGATCCTGGCCATCCTGCTGCTGCGCACCCCCTGGGGGCAGGCTGTTTTCTCCGGCGCGCGCTCCTTCGTGACCCGACTGCTGGCCTTCACCGACGCCGGCGCCTCGTTCATGTGGGGCAATCTTTACCGCACCAGCGAGGACCTGGTGACCTTCATCAACCCCGAGGATGGCTATGTCCAGGTCACCGATTCAGTCACGGGGCAGCTCATGCCCGTCGGCACCGTGTTCGTGATCCACATCCTGCCGACGATCATCTTCTTTTCCAGCTTGATGGCGTTGCTCTATCACCTGGGTGTCATGCAGACCCTGATCCGCGGCATGGCCTGGATCATGCGCAAGACCATGGGCACCAGCGGCAGCGAAAGTTTTTCCTGCGCGGCCAACGTCTTCGTGGGTCAGACCGAAGCGCCCCTGGTCATCCGCCCCTACCTGCCGACGATGACCCAGAGCGAACTGATGGCCGTGATGGTCGGCGGCTTCGCCACCGTCGCCGGCGGGGTGATGGCGGCCTACGTGCGCTTCGGGGTCGACGCCGGCCATCTGCTGGCCGCCAGCGTGATGTCCGCGCCGGCCGCCCTGGTCGTGGCCAAGATCATGTATCCGGAAACCGAGGAATCGCCCACCCGCGGCTCGGTCACCCTGAACGTGCCCCGCGAATACGCCAACGTGCTCGACGCCGCCGCCGGCGGCGCGGGTGTGGGCCTCAAGCTGGCCGCGAACATCGGCGCCATGTTGCTCGCTTTCATCGCCCTGGTGGCTATGGTCAACTACGGGCTGGGCTTCTTGGGCCTGTCGTTGCAGCAGATCTTCGGCTGGATCTTTTCCCCCATCGCCTGGGTGATGGGTGTGCCCTGGAGCGAAGCGGCTACCTTCGGCAACCTGCTGGGGACCAAGATCGCGGTCAACGAATTCGTGGGTTACATCGAACTGGTGGGCGCGCGGGACAGCGGCGCTCTGTCGCCCCGCAGCGTCGTGATTGGCACCTACGCGCTGTGCGGATTCGCCAACTTCTCCAGCATTGCCATCCAGATCGGGGGCATCGGTACGATCACCCCCGGCCGCCGCGCCGACGTGGCCGCCCTCGGCCTGAAAGCCATGTTCGGCGGGGCGCTGGCCTCGTGGCTGACCGCCACGATCGCCGGGGTCTTGATCGGATAGCCAGGGAGGAATCATGGAAACCGAAACCCCCACCCTGGGACCCGTCACCGGCGGCGACCGGATCGACGCCATGGACACCCTGCGCGGCGTGGCCATCCTGGGCATCCTGGTCATGAACATCCAGATATTCGCCATGCCCGAGGCCGCCTACTTCTTCCCCGTCGTCTACGGAGACATGTCAGGCCTCAACGGCCTGGTCTGGTATCTGGGGGAGCTGCTGGCCAGCAGCAAGTTCATCACCATCTTCTCCATGCTGTTCGGCGCGGGCATCGTGCTGATGAACGAGCGCGCCAAGGCCAAGGGCCGCGGCTTCGCCGGCCTGCACTACCGGCGCATGTGGTGGCTGCTGGTCATCGGACTCATCCACGCCTACCTGCTGTGGCCCGGGGACATCCTGGTCAGCTACGCCCTGTGCGGCCTGTTCATCTTCCTGTTCCGCAACGTGCGGCCCGGGCGGCTGGTGGTGTGGGGATTGATCTTCCTGGTCATCGGCATGTCCCTATCCTGCCTGACCGGCTGGAGTCGCCGGACCTGGCCCGCAGAGGTTGTCACCCAGTTCGAGGAAGGTTTCCAGCCTCCTGCGGAAGAGATCGCCGAAGAAATCGAACATATGCGAGGCGGGTTTTCCTCCCAGATGGAGGAGCGGGTTCCCAACTCCGTAGATATGCACGTCACCGTCTTCCCCTTCTACATGCTGTGGCGCGGCGCGGGCTCCATGCTGCTGGGCATGGCCCTCTTCAAGTGGGGCGTATTTTCGGCGCGGGCCAGCCGTCGCACCTACTGGATCTTCATATTGCTCGGGCTGGTGGTGGGGATTCCCCTGACGGGCCTGGGAATCATCCGGCAGTTCGCCGTGGACTGGGACCCCATTTTCTCTTTCTTCATCCTGGGCCAGTACAACTATGTGGGCAGTTTCTTCACGGCCCTGGGGTGGATCGGCCTGGTCATGCTGATCTGCCAGAGCGGAACCCTGCCCGGATGGCGCGCCAGATTCGGCGCCGTCGGCCGCATGGCGCTGACCAACTACCTGATGCAGACCGTGATCTGTTCGCTGATTTTCTACGGATATGGACTGGGGCTGTTCGGCCAGGTATCGCGCATCGGCCAGGTGGGGATCATGGTCGCAATCTGGGCGCTGCAGCTGTGGTGGTCACCACTGTGGCTGGAGCGTTTCCGGTTCGGCCCCATGGAATGGCTGTGGCGCAGCCTGTCCTATCGCAAACTCCAGCCGTTCCGGAGTGTATGACCATGCCCCGTCTCAAACTTCGGCCACTGGCCACATATTCCTTCTCCTGCGAGCTGACCGTTCGCACCACCGACCTGAACTACGGCGGGCATCTGGGCAACGACCGGCTGCTTTCGTTGGTCCACGAAGCCCGGGTCGCGTTCCTGGCCTCCCATGGGCTGAGCGAGCTGGATTTCGGGGGCGTGAGCCTGATCCTGGGCGACACCGCCGTCGTCTACCAGGCCGAGGCCTATGCGGGCGACCGGTTGACCTTCGAAGCGGCCGCCGCCGAGCCGTCGCGCAGCGGCTTTCGTATCTTCTATCGGGTCACGCGGTCGGCCGACGACCGGGCCATCGCCCTGGTCGAAAACGGGATGGCCTGTTTCGACTACCAATCGCGGAAGGTCGCAGCCCTGCCCGTGGCTGTGAAAAACTCCGCCTTCTTCGGGGATTCGCCATGAACGACGCCACCGGGATCATCACCAGCCTCCAGAACGATCGGATCAAGGATCTGGTCCGCCTGCGCAACCGGCGGGACCGGGACCGCGCCGGTGTGACGTTGATCGAGGAACCCCTGGTCATCACCCGGGCCCTGGAAAGCGGCTATCCCCTGCAGACACTCTTCTTCTGCCCCGCCCGGATCGCCCCGCAGCACACCGAGTTGCTGGGCCGCCTGTTGGATCTGGCAAGTATCGAGAGCGTCGAGGTGAGCGATCCGGTGATGGACAAGATTTCCTATCGTGAACAAGCCGAAGGACTGCTGGTGGTGGCACCCCAGGTGACCCGCGACCTGGCCGGGCTCGAGCTAGGATCCGCCCCTCTGCTGGTCGTGCTGGAAGGCGTCGAAAAACCCGGCAACCTGGGCGCCGTGCTGCGGGTGGCCGACGGCGCCGGGGCTCACGCGGTCATCCTCTGCGGCGGGGGCACCGACCTTTTCAATCCCAACGTCCTGCGCGCCTCTCGCGGATCCTTCTTCTCGGTGCCGACGGTGGCCGCGGCCACCGATACGGTGCAGGAATTCCTGCGCACCAAGGGTATAGCCTCGGTGGCCACCAGCCCGGTGGCCGACCATCGCTGGGACGAGATCGGGCTGTCCGGCCCCACGGCCATCGTCCTGGGAGCCGAACACGAAGGACTCAGTTCCGCTTGGCTAGGCCAGGCCGATCTGACCGTGGGCATCCCGATGCTCGGGGTCGGCGATTCCTTGAACGTCTCAACCTCGGCGGCCGTGCTTCTGTATGAAGCCGTGCGTCAGCGGTCCTCCCGGAAAGCGAATCCATCATGACCAACACCTTCTACAACGACTTCGACCGCGAGGAACTCGACCCCCGGGACGAGGACTACCGCAGCGCGTTCCAGCGCGGCCGCGACCGGCTGATTCACAACGCCGCCTTCCGCCGCCTGCAGGCCAAGACCCAGGTTTTCCTGTCGGGGGAATACGATTTCTACCGCACGCGCCTGACCCACTCCATCGAGGTGGCGCAGATCGCGGGCTCCATAGCGCGGTATCTGAACAGTTCCAGCGACCAGCTGGGAGACGACTTCAAGATCGACTACGCCCTGGTCGAATCTTCGGCCCTGGCCCACGACATCGGCCACCCCCCCTTCGGTCACGCGGGCGAAACCACCCTGCACCGACTGATGAAACCCTACGGCGGATTCGAGGGAAACGCGCAGACCCTGCGGCTGATCACCGAGATCATCTTCACCAGCGGGGGGAGCCGCCGCGGCTTGAATCCCACCCGCGCCTTCATAGACGGGGTGCTCAAGTACAAGACCCTGTTCCGCCAATGGGACAACCCGGTCAAGCATTTCATCTTCGACGACCAACAACAGTTCCTGGACTTCGTCTTTGGGAGCACCGCCATTCCCGCCGATTTGACTCCCGGGAAAAAACTCAACGGTTTCCGCAGCCTCGAATGCCAGATCATGGACTGGGCCGACGACACCGCCTACTCCCTGAACGACCTGGTCGACAGCACCAACGCGGGGTTCGTGACCATGGACCGGGTCAGTCGCTGGGCCGCCGACCATGACCTGGACGCCGCCGACAGCGCCACGGTCGAAAAGCTCATCGCCACCATAGCCGAAGGCGGCCTCGAACGGTCGATGAACCGCAAGATAGGCACCTTCGTGGAAGCCTGTTCGCTGGTGGAGAGGGAAAACTTCATGAGCGGCCGGACCAACCGTTACCGTTTCGGGGTGGCCATCGATCCGGTTTTTGTCCGGGAGCAGAACCTCTACGCCCGCCTGGCCGTGGACCTGGTGTTCCAGTCCCCCCAGGTCTGCCAGCTCGAGCACAAGGGCGGCTTCATGCTCGAGCGCCTGTTCGGCGCCCTCAAGGAGAACTATCTCACCGACGGCGGCCCCGGACAGCCCCTGCTGTCACGGGATTTCGAGCGTGAGATGTCCGCCGCGGGGCCTGATCCGGCCGTCCGCGCCCGCATCATCTGCGACTACCTGGCGGGCATGACCGATGGATTCGCTACGCGGATCTACAAGCGGATGTTTGATCCGGATTTTGGGTCCATTGTGGATCTTGTCTGAGGTTCCGTAAGATTGCCTGGGGTTTCGCCGCGTTCGAAATGTCCTCGTTCCTGCGGATTATTCGAAAGCGGCGAAACCCCAGGCAATCTTACGGAATCTCAGACAAGCAAGGGCCCAACCGGGACTCATCTCCCCCCCACCTTGCCTCCTACCTCAGGTCCTGATTTATGCTGGGATATTTCCTGAATCGAATAATCCGCAGGAACGAGGACATTTCGATCCAGGGAAATATCCCAGCACAAATCAGGACCTGAGGTAGGACGCACAGTTGATGTCGATGATCCCTCCCGTGAGGGCATCGGCCTTCCCCGAACAGATCAAAAGCACCACCTGGGCGACTTCATCGGCCGTGGCCGTGCGGCCCATCGGACTCTGGTTGCGGATCTCGGCGCCGCCGGGGCCTTCGAGGTAGTCGCGGGTCATGTCGGTCAAGACCCAGCCGGGGGCGACGGCCACCACCTTGATGTTCTTGGGCGCCAGGGCAACCGCCAGCGATTGGCTCAGGCTGTTCAGCCCCGCCTTGCTGGCGCCGTAGGCCGGAGCTTCAGGTTCGCCCCGGAAAGCGCCGCGGCTGGAGATGTTCACGATGTGGCCGCCGCCGGCGGCTTCGAGGTGGGGAACTGCCCCGTGCAGGATGTGAGCGGGTCCTGACAGGTTCACGGCGATGGTCCGGTCCCAGGATTCCTGCCAAACGGCGGGGTCGAGTCGGGAAATGTCGTGAGGGGCGTAGATACCGGCGTTGTTGACCACGATATCGAGGCGTCCCAGTCCGGCGGCCGCAGCTTCCGGCAAACTGGCCGCTTCGGCGGGGTCCCCCAGATCGGCGGCCAGCATGACGTGGCCGTCGCCGGGAAGATCCTGCAGGACCTTCCCGGCCGCCTTTTCATCGGAACCGAAATGGACAGCCACCTTGGCGCCCATCCGGGCCAGGAGCTCCGCCACGGCCTGGCCGATCCCGCGATTGGCGCCGGTGACGAGGGCTCCCTTCCCTGTCAGGTCACAGGGGTTTTCCAAGTCCATACCCCTACTTCAGGAGGACCATTTTGTGTTCGGCGGTCTGGCCGCCGGCGAGGACCCGCACCAGGTAGACGCCGCTGCCGACGCGGCCGCCGGTCTTGTCGAACCCATCCCAGGGGACGCTGTGAGGTCCCGCGGACAGGGATTCGTCGACCAGGCTGCGCACCAGGCGGCCTTGCAGGTCGTAGACATTGACCTTCGCCCGGCCCGGTTTTTCAAGCACGAAGTTGACGGTCGTCATCGGATTGAAGGGATTGGGATGGTTCCCCACGCTCAGCCGGAAGCCCGCAGGGACATCCACATCCGAAGTGGCGTTCGCCAGGCCCCAGATCTCGACGTCGTCGATGTTCCAGCCGGAGTACTGCCAGGATGGATCGGTGGTGCCCATGACCCAGCGCAGATAGACCGTCTCCTGGCCGTCCGCGTACTGACTGATGTCGTATTCAAACTGGGTCCAGGAGCTGTCGTTGATTTCTTCGGTGTTCTCCCAGATGGTGACGAAGTTGCTCCCGTCGTTGCTCACCTCGATGGAGGCGTGATCGTACGAGGGCTGTTCCACATTGAGCCAGCGGTGGAACTTCAGGCTCACCCCCTGGAAGGCCGAGCAGTCGATGGCTTCCGATCGCAGGCCCTGTGGGGTCAGATCATTCTCGTAGTCGCCGGCCAGGTTGTAGCCGTAGACATAGGTACCGGTGTTCCCGCTCACCGGATCGATGTTGCCGTGGTCGCCACCGCCCCCCTGGGGCTGGCCCCAGGCCCACAATCCTTCGGTGGCCCAGTCCGGATCAGTATCCATATCGAAGGAATAGACCATGCTGGGAACGCCCACGGTCAACATGATGTTGCGGGAGGTGTCTCCCTGGTTGTCGGTCAGGTTCAGGATGTCCAGGGTTCCCGTGTACTGCCCCTGACCCAATCCGGCGGCCGACGCGTTGACGCTCACCGAAACCGTAAAGGTGCCCCCTTCGGGGACCAGCCCGGTGCCGGGAGAAACGTCGGCCCAGGGCACATCGACGCTGGCGTTGTAGGTCAAAGGGACGTCCGAGTTGTTGGAAATGACGTAGTCCACCGAGGTCGGGGCGAAGGGCCCGCCATTGTCACCGGCGAACTCCGCGGTGGCGCTGGGGGTCACGGACATGGTCAGCGCGAAGGGATTGTAGGTGTCGAGGGTCATGGCTCCGGTGGCCACAGGATCGAGGTAGGTGCTGACCTGGGGCCAGGTGACGGACAGGCGTCCGTACCAGTCCGAATCGTTGTTGCCGCAGGCGGCATACCCGCCGTGCAGCTGGCCCACGAACCGGTGGTTCAGATCATACAAGGGAGAACCCGACGACCCACCCTCGGTGGTGCCCAGATCCCAGTCGATCACCCGGATGTGGGTGCCGTCGCCGGGGGCATCATTGCCCAGGTAGGACGTGGTCGTCGTCCCGTCGTTCTCGAAGCTGATGCTCTTTTCATCGGTGCTGGGATGGTGAACGCAGACCACGCCCGCAAAATCACCGTCGGCCCGGTTCCAGCCGGAAAACGAGATCTCGAAGGCCGGGTCAATGGGGTCGTCCATTTCGACCAGGGCAAAATCCGAGGTGGACGAAGCGGCCAGGAAGGTGGCGCCGGTCATCGACTGGGCCAGCGAACCGCCGCCCTGTTGCCCGCAGGTCGGGCTTTCGAAGTTCCAGTAGACCACCAGGGACGAGGAGTTGCCCGCGCTCAGCCCACAGTGATTGGCGGTCATGAACAGGGCCCGGCCGTCCTCGGCCGTATTGTTGATCATGAACCCGGTGCACTTCCAGACGCCGCCGATGGTGAACACGCCGACCGAGGCGATTTCATTGCGCCAGTCGTCCCCCTCGGGGCAGTTCACGTCGATGTTGCAGGACCCGGACTTGTCGGCGCTTGCTTGAAGATCTTCGCCAAAGAATCGGTAACCGCGATTGACGGAGGTCAACCGGAGGTCGTAGTCATTCCGGGACTGGCGGGGCATCACCAGTTCCAGAACCAGATCATCGCCGAGCACCACGGGTGTCCACAACTCCAGGTTGTCGTTGTTGTCCCGTTCGGTGAAGGTCCGGACGCCGCGGGGATCGTCCGCCCCCTGGGCGTCGGCGGGATACAGGGTCAACCGAGCGCCCTTGGGTAGCCGGAATCCGGAAAAGCCCAGGTTGAGTGATAGGGCTCCCGGCGAGGAGATCCGCAGGCGCCAGAGGTCGAATTGGGAGTCCAGGACTTCCCAGGATCCATCCGTGTACGGAGAAATGTTCACGTTCTCGGCCACCGCAAAGCGGGGCGGCAGATCGGTCCCATCGCGGTCCTGATCCTCGGCCCGCAGGGTCACGGCGTCGATCGCGGCGGTGGTCACCCGGCCGACAGTTTGGAGCGGCTGAACCGAGAATTCGGGCGCCACGGGCCCTTCGACGGCCAGGGGGTTGATTCGATCGGATGCGGCCATGGTGTCGGCGGCGATGAAAAACGTCAGAGCCAGGGTCAGGGCGATGATCCCGGAAGCGATTCCGGCCCCTCTCGGATGTTTGTTGATTGGCACGAAAAAACCCCTCAATTTGTGGATGAACCGGCCCGTGACGCCCGGGCGATTGAGCGCCCACATACCATCATCCTGAATCATAGGAATCCCTTATTTTACCGCGAAATCGGACAAATTTCCAGTCAATTTGAACAAAGGTAAGGATTCTTGCCGGCTAACCTCTTGAAATGAAGGGGTTTGAACGCCTTCCGGCCCGAAAAATGGGGGGCGCTCGGCGCCCCCCATTCCTTCCTCAGACTGACGTGGCCCCCGGGCAGGCTACCGGCTGATTTCCTTGATCTTGTTCAGGGCGGAACCGGCCTCGAACCAGGCGATCTGGTCGTCGGTCAGGGTATGGTTGAGCATGATCTCCTCGCTGCGGTTCCCGTCGTGGTGCAGGACCATCTTCACCGGTTGGTCCGGCTCCAGATCGGCCAGGCCCAGGATGTCGATGCGGTCGTTTTCGAGGACCTTGTCGTAGTCCGCCGGATCGCAGAAGGTCAAGGGCAGGACGCCCTGCTTCTTGAGGTTGGTCTCGTGGATCCGGGCAAAGCTGCGCACGATCACCGCGGCGGCCCCCAGGTGCCGGGGACACATGGCGGCGTGTTCGCGGCTGCTGCCCTCGCCGTAGTTCTCGTCCCCCACGACGACCCACTTCAGCCCCTCGGCCTTGTAGTGCCGGGCCACCGCAGGCACTTCGCCGTACTGGCCGCTCAGCTGGTCCTTGACGCTGTTGGTCTGTTCGTTGAAGGCGTTCACGGCCCCGATCAGCATGTTGTTGCTGATATTGTCCAGGTGTCCGCGGTATTTGAGCCAGGGCCCGGCCATGGAGATATGGTCGGTGGTGCACTTGCCCAGGGCCTTGATCAGCAGGGGCAGGCCCAGGTAGTCCTGGCCGTCCCAGGCCCCGAAGGGTTCGAGCAGGGCCAGGCGGTCGCTACCCGGATCCACGATCACTTCCATGTCCGCGGCGTCGGCGGGCGGCGCCTGGTACCCTTCGGTCGAGAACACGAACCCGTCGGGCGGCAGTTCATTGGCCACGCCCGGCGCGGCCAGCTTGACCTCTTCCCCGGCCTCGTTCGTCAGGGTGTCGGCCAGGGGGTTGAACTTCAGGGTCCCGGCCAGCCCATAGGCCATGACCACTTCGGGGCTGCCGATGAAGGCATGCGTTTCGGGATTGCCGTCCGCCCTCTTCTTGAAGTTGCGGTTGAACGAGGTGACGATGGAGTTCACGTCACCGGTTTCGATATCGTCCCTTTGCCACTGCCCGATACAGGGGCCGCAGGCGTTGGTCAGGACCGTGGCGCCGATCTCCTCGAGGGCCGCCAGCTGGCCGTCCCGCTTGATGGTCTCGTAGATCTGGTCGCTGCCCGGGGAGACCCACAGGCTGGTCTTCATTTTCAGGCCCAGCTCCTTGGCCTGGCGCGCCACGTCCGTGGCCCGGCAGATGTCTTCGTAGCTGCTGTTGGTGCAGCTGCCGATCAGGGCCGCGGTCAGCGGAGCGGGATAGCCCTCGGCCTCGGTGTCGGCGGCCATCTGCCCGACCGGGTGGGCGATATCCGGCGAATGCGGCCCCACCAGGTACGGTTCCAGGGTGGTCAGGTCGATCTCGATGATCTGGTCGTAGAAATCGGCGGGATTCTCAAGGACCTCGGGATCGGCGCAGAGCAGATCCTGGTTGGCGTCCGCCAGCTCGGCCAGGTCGGCCCGCCGGGTGGCCTTCAGGTAGGTCGCCATCCGCTGGTCGTAGGGGAAAATGCTGGTGGTGGCCCCCAGCTCGGCGCCCATGTTGGTGATGGTGCCCTTGCCGGTGCAGCTGAGCGCTTCGGCCCCCGGACCGAAGTACTCGACGATGGCGTTGGTGCCGCCTTTGACGGTCAGGATGCCGCACAGTTTGAGGATGACGTCCTTGGGCGCGGTCCAACCCGTGGGAGCACCGGTCAGCTTGACGCCGATCAGCCGGGGATCCTTGACCTCCCAGTTGAGGCCGACCATCACGTCGACGGCGTCGGCACCGCCCACACCGCAGGCGACCATACCTAAGCCGCCCCCGTTGGGCGTGTGGCTGTCGGTCCCGATGATCAGGCCGCCGGGGAAGGCGTAGTTCTCCAGCACGATCTGGTGGATGATCCCCGAGCCCGGTTTCCAGAAGCCCATCTTGAAACGTGCGGCCGACGAACTGAGGAAATCGTAGACTTCCTTGTTCACGTCCAGGGCGTGGGTCTTGTCATAGTCCGCCCCCTTGTGGGCCAGCAGCAGGTGGTCGCAGTGGACCGTGGTGGGCACCGCTGTCTCCTCGCGCCCGGCCTGCATGAACTGCAGGATGGCCATCTGGGCGGTGGCGTCCTGCATGGCGACGCGGTCCGGTCGCAGGGCCAACGTCGCTTCACCGCGTTCGAATTCCTGGCCCTCGGGATCGGCCAGATGCCCGAAGACCACTTTTTCGGCCAGGGTCAGGGGACGACCGAGCCGCCGGCGCACGACCGCCAGCCGTTGCCGGGTCTGCTCGTAGACGTTGCTCACCATTTCTCGTGTCGTTTCGATGGCCATGGCCCTGCTCCTTGTCGCGGTCCCTGACGGGCGTGTGTCGCACGGAACCGGGGCCGTCCCTTTATCCCAAGGGGAGGCGCCGGACCACATTGTCGGTTGTGTGAAGGAATAATAGCCAATCGGCGAGTAAATTTCCCGGTTTTTCCCATCCCGGTCAAGGCCCGGCCGGTCAGCGCCCCTCGAGAAGGCGGTCGCCCAGGATCCGGGGCAGGCCCGCTTCGAGAATATCCTCGCGGGCGGCGAGATTGTCGTACTCGACCCGCTCGAAATTGAGGGTGCCTTCTACCCGGTCCCACCACGCGAACGAGGAGCGGGGATCGTTGTCCCTGGGCTGGCCCACGCTGCCGGGATTGACCAGCATGCGCAGGTTTTCCTCCAGGAAGATCTTCTTCTGCTTGACCGGAATGAAGCCCTGCCCGTCGAACACCACCGGGTGGTGGGTGTGCCCGAAGAAACAGACGCCCGGACCCTCGGCTTCCAGCACGGCGGCCGCGGCCTCCTGCAAATCGTCTAGATAGATCAGGTAACGATCCCGGTCGTCGGGCGAACCGTGCACGAACAGGGCATCATCACCGTCGCGGAACGACGTGGGCAAGGCGCCCAGCCAGTTCAGGTCGTCCTGGGTCAAAAGCTGCCGGTTGTGCTCGACCGCCGCCAGGGAATAGACGTTGAAGTCCAGCCGCAGGGAGCCGTCGGCGATCAGGGCGTCGTGGTTGCCCTGGACCGTGCGGACGTTGTTTTCCCGGATAATGCCCAGACATTCCGCCGGCTTGCCGCCGTAACCCACGACGTCCCCAAGGCAGAAGATGGTTTTGATGCCGAGTTCATCAATCCGGGCCCAAACAGCGGTCAGGGCCTGGAGATTGCTGTGTATATCCGATATCACCGCAATGCGGGTCATGGTCACTCCCGGGACAAATCCTGGTTCGGCCTGGATTTCAATAAATAAAGGGCCGGTTCAACCTTCTTGTTTACCGCACCCTGTCGGTCTACCATATATCAGCCAAGCCAATTCCGCAAACCGACCTTACCGGAGCAAGCGCCATGGACATGACCCTGCCGATCGTTGATGAATCCGTCGTGGAAATCGCCGCGGCCCGTTGCCGGGAAAAAGGGATCGTAATTCCCACCCTGGCCCAGATGAAGGACCCCTCCCTGATGCCCGTTTCCATCCGGGAAAAACTGCCCGAAGTCGGCCTCTGGGACATCGATCCGCTGAACCTGTTCCGCATCACCTGGAAGAACGATCCGCACACCGGCCTTTTCAACGAAGGCAACTGGGTGGAGTTTCCCTCCTCGCTGACAGGGGTGGACGCGCGGATTATCGGGCTGGTCGGCCACTGGTTCCCCACCGGCGCCCACAAGGTCGGCGCCGCTTTCGGCTGCCTGGTGCCGCGGTTGGTCACCGGCGGGTTCGACCCCACCAGCCAGAAGGCCGTCTGGCCCAGCACGGGCAACTACTGCCGCGGCGGGGCCTTCGATTCCCGGCTGCTGGGCTGCGAATCGGTGGCCATACTGCCCGAGGAAATGAGCGCCGAAAGATTCGCCTGGCTCAAAAACGTGGCCACCGAAGTGATCGCCACTCCGGGCTGCGAATCGAACGTCAAGGAGATCTACGACAAGTGCTGGGAGATCCGGGCCACCCGGCCCGAGTGCGTGATCTTCAACCAGTTCGACGAGTTCGGCAATCCCATCTGGCACTATCATGTGACCGGGTCGATCATCCAGGAGATCTTCGAGCGGATCGCCGGGCCCGGGCAGCGATTGGGCGCCTACATTTCCGCCACCGGTTCGGCGGGCACCATCGCGGCGGGCGACTTCCTGAAAACCCGTCATGCGGACATGATCACCACCGCCGTGGAAGCCCTCCAGTGCCCCACCCTGTATTCCTGCGGTTTCGGCGGGCACCGGATCGAGGGCATCGGCGACAAGCACGTGCCCTGGGTCCACAACGTGCGAAACACCGACATGGTTTGCGCCGTGGACGACGCCCAGTGCCTCGATCTCTTGCGCCTGTTCAACGAGGAGGCCGGCCGCGAGTTCCTGGCCGGGGCCGGCGTGTCCTCCGAGGTGGTCGACGACCTTCCCCTGCTGGGGATTTCCAGCATCTGCAACCTGGTGGCGGCCATCGAGACGGCCAAGTACTACGGCATGGACGGCCGGGACATCATCTTCATGCCGCTGACCGATTCGGCAGCCATGTACACCTCCCGGCTGGAGGAAATGACCGCCGCCCGAGGGCCCTACGGACGCGAACAAGCCATCGCGGACCACGCCCGCTGGTTGCAGGGCGCCACGCCCGACTATGTCCGCGAATTGAGCTACCACGACCGCCAGACCCTGCACAACTTCAAGTATTTCACCTGGGTAGAGCAACAGGGCCGCACGGTGGAAGAATTGCGCAGACTTTGGGACCGGGATTTCTGGACGGAGACTTTCGCCGTAGCTGAGGCCTGGGACCGCAGAATCGGGGAGTTCAATGATAGGGTGGGTTTGAACCCGTAGGGAAAGTCTGATCCTCGATAAATTCCGAAAAGGTGCCCGGGTCAAAAATCCCGCCGGATTTATTTGATTTTCAGATTTCATTGCGTATTTTGCCAAATACACCATTACTGTCGATCTCCTGCGGGGCTCCACTATGCACCCTGATCAAAAACAACTGCTCCAAGCTCGGGCCAGCGTCTTCAAGGCCCTGGGGCACCCTTCCCGGTTGGCCATCATCGACGCCCTCACTGGTGGCGAAAGGTGCGTGGCCGATCTGAACGAAGCGGTCGACGCCGACATGTCCACCGTCTCGCGCCACCTGGCCGTTCTCCGGAACGCCGGCATCCTCTCCAGCGAGAAGCGCGGAAACCAGGTCTTCTACCGGCTCGAATGCCCGTGCATCACCTCCTTCTATTCCTGTGTCGAGAGCGTGCTGAACGGAACCGACCTCCCCGTCCAGCTGGAGGGTCTGGAGTGATCTGGAAGAAGGAGGCCAAGGCTCTCGGGATCGGCATCGTCACCTTTGCCGCCCTCTACCACTTGCCCGTGGGCTCGTCCCGTTTCGACGGCGCCGTGCATGAAGCCCTGGCACTGACCCGATGGTATGCCCGCGAACACGTCCTGCTCTGCCTGGTACCCGCCTTTTTCATTGCCGGAGCCATATCGGTGTTCGTGAGCCAGGCCTCCGTCATGAAATACCTGGGAGCCGGGGCAAAAAAGGTCGTCGCCTACGGGGTCGCCTCGGTCTCGGGCACCGTGCTTGCGGTCTGCTCGTGCACCGTGCTCCCCCTTTTTGCCGGCATATACGGTATGGGGGCCGGCATCGGACCGGCGACGACGTTTCTCTATTCAGGGCCGGCCATCAACGCCCTGGCCATAATCCTGACGGCGCGGGTGCTGGGGCCGGATATAGGTTTGGCCCGGGCCGTCGGCGCGGTGATTTTCAGCGTGGTGATCGGCCTGATGATGCACTTGGTCTTCCGCGGTGATTCAGGGAAGGCTCCCCTGACCCCGGCCGCCATGCCGGTGGAAGAGTCCCGCCCGCTCTACCGGACCGGCCTGACCTTTTTCGCCATGGTCGCGATCCTCGTGTTCGCCAACTGGGGCGGAGGCGGGACCGGCTTCTTCGAGACCGTATTTCGGATCAAGTGGTGGTTGGCCGCCGCCGGCGGAACCGGTCTGGCTGTGGCGCTCGTTTCCTGGTACGGCCTGCCCTGGTGGAAGCCTGTGCTTTGCGCCCTGGCCGGCCTCGTGGCGGGATTTTGGCCCGGCGGGCCGGTGGCGGTCTTCACGGCGATCTCGGTGGCCTTCATCTGGGCCATCGCCAGCGAAAAAGGGGAGCTCCAGGATTGGTTCCTCGCCAGCTGGGGATTTGCCAAACAGATCCTGCCCCTGCTGCTCACCGGAGTTCTCGTCGCCGGCCTTCTGCTGGGCAGACCGGGTCGCGAGGGACTGATTCCGACCGAATGGATCGCGGATCTCGTGGGGGGCAACTCCCTGGGCGCCAATTTCTTCGCCGCCGTTGCCGGAGCGTTCATGTATTTTGCCACGCTCACGGAGGTCCCCATCCTGGAAGGGTTGCTGGGAGCGGGAATGGGCCGCGGACCGGCCTTGACCCTGCTTCTGGCCGGGCCGGCGGTCTCCCTGCCCAGCATTCTCGTTCTGCGTTCGGTCATGGGCGGAAAGCGGACGGCGGTATTCATCGGCCTGGTCGTAGTCCTTTCGGCATTCACCGGATTCATCTTTGGCCACCTGGCCTGAAACCTTCACCGGGAGGCATCCCGTTTTGGAAATCAAGATTCTGGGCACCGGCTGCCCCAAATGTGACAAACTCGAAAACGAGACCCGGTTGGCGGCCGAGGAAATGGGACTCGACTGCACCATCGAAAAAGTCTCACAGGTGAAGGACATCATGGCCTACGGAGTGATGATCACCCCGGCGCTCGTGGTGGACGGCGAGGTGAAGGCCGTCGGCAAGGTGCCGGCGCGGGACGAGATCAAAGGACTGCTCACCTAGGCGAAAGCCGGGAGGATGATGATGGGAAACAGGAAAACGATGGCCCGTCTCGGCGCGGCCCTGGCCGTGGTCGCCGTGGCGGTGACCGTCTTCTTTCTCAGACCGGCGGCGGACGCTCCGGCTTCCGGCGGCGCGGGTGTCGAAACGGCCGTGGTCGCCGGTCTGCCCCGGCTTCTGGATCTGGGCGCCGACAAGTGTATCCCCTGTAAGATGATGGCGCCCATCCTCGACGAATTGAAGGCCGAGTTCACCGAATCCTTTTCGGTCGAATTCATCGATGTGTGGAAAAACCCCGACGCCGCCCAACCATTCGGCGCCAAAGTCATTCCGACCCAGATTTTCTTCTCGGCCGACGGAACCGAGCTGTTTCGGCATGAGGGTTTTTTCAGTCGGGAGGACATCCTCGCCAAGTGGCGTGAGCTCGGTATCGCAATTCCGGTCAAGGACGCCTAGAACGTGGGCAGCCTCTTCGAAACCCTGACCGCCTGGGTGGGCGGCGCCCCCCATGTGGCCCTGGCAGCGGCCCTGGCCTGGGGCGTCCTGAGTATTCTGCTCAGTCCCTGCCACCTGGCCAGCATTCCCCTGATCGTCGGTTTCATCGGAGGACGAAACGAGTCCTCCCCTCGGCGCGCCGCGGTCCTGGCCACCCTGTTTGCCACAGGCATCCTGATCACCATCGCGGCCATCGGCGCCGTCACCGCCTCGGCCGGCCGACTGATGGGCGACGTCGGCACCTTCGGCAACGTCCTGGTCGCCGGCATCTTCATCGTGGTCGGGATGGCTTTCCTGGATATCGTGCCGATGTCCTGGACCGCACCCACGGCCGTTGGCACGCAGCGGCGAGGAGGGTGGGCCGCGTTCCTGCTGGGTCTGGTATTCGGCGTCGCCCTGGGACCGTGCACCTTCGCCTACATGGCGCCAATGCTCGCAGTGACTTTCAAGGTGGCCGGAACCAACCCCTTGTATGGCGCCTCGCTGTTGGCTTTTTACGGGATCGGGCACTGCCTGGTCATTGCGGCTGCCGGGACCAGCGCCGCCTGGACGCAGCGCGTCCTGGACTGGAACGCCGCCTCGCCCACGGGCAAAATCGTAAAAAGGGTGTGTGGCGTGCTGGTGATCCTCAGCGGATTCTATTTGCTCTACACGGCCCGCTAGTCCGAGCGGATGCTCAGGCCCTTCTTCTTGACCCGGTTCAATTCGAAGCTGGATGTGGCCTCGCAGTAGAGTTCCCGGAGTTCGTCCTCGAAGGCCAGGAACTGCCTTTCCAGATCCGCGGGCAAACTGGTGTCCTTGAAGGGAACGCCGCTTTCGGCCCGCGCCATGCGGCCCGCCTCCTCTTTCCACAGGGAGGTTTTTTCGGTCAACCCCGCAGTTTCCAGGGCTTCGGTGTGATTCATGATCAGGGTATGGATGACCTTGCGTTCGGAGATCGAATATCCCCGGCCTCCGGCCTCTTCGAAGTCCTGGTTGGGCTCTTGTCCCAGCCAGGAATTGTAGGCCAGGACATAGATCCAGATGTATTCCCCCAGACTCATCCGGTTGGCGAGCAGGGCCTCGTTCCGCACCTGGTTGAAGGTGCCGATGTTGCCCACCATTCCGAAGACGCTCCCCATCAGGCCGCCCATGGCCTTGAAGACTTCACCCTTCGAGGGATCTTCCCCGCCCTTGTCCAGCTCGTCCATGGCGGTGAAACTTTCCCCGATGCGCCGGAATTCCTCGCACAGGGGCACCAGGGCCCGGCGGACTTCCAGGAAGGTCTCGAGCCTGTCGGGGGTGACACCCTGAACCGGCGGGATGAAGGCGTCCCTGGCCCCATAGGTCTCCGTTAGCTCTTCCTGGGCGTCGATGGCCTTGTTGAAGGGCTTCATCATGTACAGGCTGCCGCCCACCGAAAGCAGAATGGCCAACAGGACCGCCGCGCCGCAGCCCACGCCGCAGCCGATCAGCCATTTTTTTCCCGTTCCTGCCACGACGACTCCTTTGGCTCCCCCGATTCTCGGGTGGCCGGCCTGATATTCCCGGATTTCCTGCCATTATCCCCCCCCAACGCAGGAACACAACTTATGGTTTCATCCCAGTTGGCCCAATATCCCAAAATGAGAACCCGTTATATCGTTCCCGTGCGGAAAAAATAAAATCTTGTTATCCTATGGCGACCGGCCGGTGGGCGACCCACACCGGCCTCGCCCGACATCAGACTTTGATTCCCATCACCTCTTCCCTTGATCCCGGGAGGTCATGTATGCAGCTGAAAGTATCGGACCAGATTGAAAACAAGGTCAGCAATGGCGAATTGTCCGGCGAGGACGCCAGCCGTTTCGCCGCCTTCGTGGAAACCTGCAACCGTGAACTCATGACCCATCCCGTGATCACCGACAACCGGTTCTGCAAATGGTTCGCCAGCGGCGCCGCCGACCGTGAGATCGTCAAGCATTTCATCATCCAGTTTTCCGTCTTTTCCAACCTCTTTCTCCTGGCCCAGCTGCAGAAGGTGATCAACGCCGGGTCGCTGGAGGGCATGCGGGCCTCCAAGGAAATTCTGGCCAACGAACTGGGAGTCATATTCCACAAACCCGGCGCCCCGGCCCAGGAAGTCAGCGACAAGGACCAGGAAGGCGACCCCGATATCGTGTCGATCGAAGGCTCCGTGGACGGCGGCACCTTCCGGTTCCGGGCCGCCCATTTCGAATGGCTGCTCAAGATGGGCGCGGTTCTCGGCCTCGGCTTCAACGACATGGGCAAAAGGCGGAACGGAACGCCCGCCTCCCTGTTCTTCTGTGACCAGCTGTCCGCCATCTACGGCAACGAGGACCCCAACATCGCCGAGGGCGCCAGCTTCGCCGTCGAGAACTGGGCCGCAGCCGGTTTCTGGAAACAGCTGGTGGCCGGCCTCGAGGCATTCAAGCAGGTCGAGGAGCCCAAACTTCCCCTGGCCTTCTTCACCTGGCACGACCGGATCGAGGAACAGCATGCCGGTCACGTGATGGACGAGCTCGAGGAGCTCTACTTCACCGACGATTTCGACGAGGAGAAGTTCCTGGCGGGTGGTCGCACGATGCTGGACGGTGTCCAGGCCTTCTGGACGGGACTCGACGAGCACCGTATCGCCTTCGCCCACCACGCCCGATAGACACCCCGCAATCAAAGGCCGGCCCCTTTCCGGGGGCCGGATATCCCTGGGAGAAATACGATGAATACCCTTCGCCCCCTGTTGACCTCAATCCTGCTTCTGCTGGCTGTGGCCGCCGCCGGATCGGCCGCCGCCGCCGAATATGCCATTGACCCCGCCCACAGCACCGTCGGCTTCCAGGTCAGGCACATGGCCATCAGCAAGACCAACGGCGTCTTCAGCGACTACGCCGGCACCTTCAGCTTCGAGCCCGGCCAGCCGAAATCCTGGTCCTGCGAAGCGACCATCCAGGCCGCCTCGGTCAGCACCGGCAACGAAAAACGGGATGACCACCTGCGCAGCGAAGACTTCTTCAACGTGGCCGAATTCCCCACCCTCACCTTCAAGTCCACCAGCGTCGAAATGGAAGACGATTCCGAGGGCACCCTGAAGGGCGACCTGACGATCCACGGCGTCACCAAAGCTGTAGAAATGGATTTCGAATTCCTCGGAACGGTAACCGACCCCTGGGGCAACGAGCGGGCGGGCTTCAGTGCATCTCTGAAGATCAACCGCCAGGACTTCGGCCTCTCCTACAACAGTGTTCTCGAAGCCGGCGGCCTGGTGGTCGGCGATGAGGTGAAAATCGTCTTGGAGATTGAGGGCATCAAGGCGAAGTAGGTGCTGAGCCCATAGAGGGTACGCAAAAAGGATCCGGGATGTCCTCAGCCTTCGGCCTGCGGATTACCCGGATCCTTTTTGCGTACCCTCTATGGGCTCAGCACCTACTTCGCTCTGGTATACCTCAACTCCATGACCTTCATCTCAGGCAAGCCCTCGGCCGTGGCGAAATACTCGAAGAGGCTTTCGTCGTTGCTGACGAAAGTCGTCAGGGTGCGGACCTTCATGTCCATGCCGGTCATGGGGTCGTTCATTTCACCATGCAACTCCAGGGGATCGCCCGGCTTTTCACAGGTGCCGGTCAGGATGTTGGTCACGGTGCCCATGTTGTCGTACCAGACGGAGGTGATGACCTTCGAGGTGTTGTCATAGCCGGTGATGCCCAGGCCCTCGAAAGGCATGCCCATGTTCATGCCCTCCATCGTTTCGTAGAGGTAGCGGCCGCCGAAAATCATCTTGGCTTCGGCGGTGCTGGTGCTTTCCATGGGTGGGGCGCCGGGCTGCATCCACATCTTGCCGGCAATGTTCCAGGAGCCGGATTTCTTGGCGAAGAATTCGTGGAACTTGCCGGGCGTCGCCGCCTTGTTCCAGGCTTCCAGGCCGGCATCCTGGGCCATGGCACATGCGGCCGCCAGCAGGAACGCCACCAGCAGGGGCAGAGTCAGGATTCTTTTCATATTCATCATTTCTCCCCGGGTTGAGGTCACTTGGTGGCCACAAGATAGTGGTCCGCAAAATGAGCCGCGACCCGGGGGGCCCGGTCCTACTTGTAGCCGAACAGGACCGCCCAGATGATCAGGACGATCAGGCCCAACCCGATGGTCAGGGCCACGAACCCGAAGGTCTTCAGCGCCTTGACGAAGCCCTCGGGCAGGGGGTCGACCATGAATTCCTCCAGGCGTCCTTCGGCGACCAGTTCCTCGTATTCGCGGGGCCGGTCTTCCTTGAACTCCTCGAGGGTCATCCGGCCGGTGAAGATCACCGGATCCATGGGGAACCGGTCGGGCCGGAAGTGCGTGTTGAAGAAGTGGATCGTGAAGATGAACCCGGTCGCCAGCAGGGCCTCGTCCGAATGGATGATCGAGGCCACATTGATGAACCAGCCGGGCAGCACGTAGGTGAATATTTCCGGGAACCACAGGATCAACCCGCTGAACCCGATCATACCCACGCCCCAGAACACAGCGAAATAGTCGAACTTTTCCCAGTAGGTCCAACGGCCGTACTGGGGCCGCTCACCCTTGTGCAGGAACCATTTGACGGTCTCGACAAACTCCACCCCATCGCGCTTGTTGAACATCATGCCGCCGGGGCCGAGGATAAATCCCCCCCAGCTCTGGCCGGCCGTTTTGCGACGGCAGTGCGCGTCGTAGATATGCCTGGTGAAGTAGAAGAAGGTCAGGATGGCGCCCATGCGGTGCAGGGTCCCGGCGGACTGGAACCCTCCCAGCGCACTGGCCAGCCACTGGGCCCAGGGCAGATAGGAGAACTTCAGCGTCATGCCCGTGACCGCCAGGGTCAGGAAGCTGATGATCACTGTCGCGTGCAACATCCGGTGCAGCCGGTTGAAGCGGCGGAACTGCTTCTCTCCCTTGGCCTCCTTGCGCAGTTGGCGGGAGTGTTTCAGCGCCTGGAAACTGCGGGGCATCCACATCAAGGTATGGATCCCGAACACTATGAATGTGCCGATCAGAAGCGAGGTCATGAACAGCCAGGTGTAGTGGATGACCGGATACTTGTCCTTGTCGTGGTGGGTGGCGTGGGTCAGGTAGCCGGCGAACTGGCGGTGGGCCCCGGGATGGCACTTGGCGCAGGTTTCCACGATGTTCTCACGCGACAAGGTCGAGGCCGGATTATCCGGCTTGAGGATATTGTGCTGCCCGTGGCAGTCGTGGCAGCTGGCGGTTTCGGTGTAGCCCAGGGCGAACACCTTGCCGTGGTAGGTCTCGAAGTAGGTATCGGTCACGTCGTGGTGACAGACACCGCAGGAGTTGGCGATCTGCAACTTGAAACCTGCGGCGTCGATGCGGGCTATTTCGTGGGAGCTGTGGCAGTCGTCGCACATCGGCAGGGGGTGGCCGTCCTTGATTTCGCCCGTGAAGTGGATGCTTTCGCGGAAGGTGCGATCGATTCCCTCGTGGCATTTGCCGCAGGTGTCGGCCACGTTGGCGCGGCCGACGGTTGAAGCGGCGTCCTTGCTGGGAAGGATGGCGTGGGTCGAGTGGCAATCGACGCAGGTCGCGGTGACCACCAGCCCGCTTTTTTCCAGGGCCTGACCGTGGACGCTCTTCTTGTAGTTGGCCACCATGCTGTGATCCGAACCCTCATACCGCTTGTCGGCAATGCCCCCCTCGTCGTGGCAGGTTCCGCACAGGTTGGGGATGTTGCGTACATGGGTTCTCGACTCGGGATTGTCCCTTTTGAGCACGTCGTGCCCGCCGTGGCAGACCAGGCAGTCCGGCGTGTCAATGTCGCCCTGCTGGTTCAGCTTCCCGTGAATGCTATTCTTGTAGATGTCGACGACTTCAGCGTGACAGATGGAGCAGTCGACCCGTCGGGGAATGGTGTCACAGGGACGGTCGTGGTTGACCGTGGCCCCGGTGTGGCACTGGATGCAGGAAGTCTTCTGGTGAGCCGAACCCCCCAGGACCTGGTGGTCCACGAACAGGGGCTTGCCCTCGATCCCCGGCGAGGCGGCCACGAGATCGGTCTTCTGGTGGCACACGAGGCATTCACTGTCGGACATGCCTTCGTCATAATAGACCCGTCGGGTTTCGTGGGGCTGGTGGCATTCGATACAGACCGGAACGCTGGCCGGATCCTTTTCCCACAACTCGCCCTGGATGACTTTCCGGTGAACGTTCTCGATCAAACCGTGGCACTGCTCGCAGGTGGCCGCCACGTTGTCCCGGTGGATGGACGAGGCGGGATCATTGTGGTTGCGAACGTTATGGGCCGTGTGGCAGTCAGAGCAGACGGCGGTTCCGGTCAGGCCGCGGCGGTAAAGACCCTCGCCGTGGATGGAAAGGGAATAGTGAGCCAATACGCTGTCCTGGCTCACGTCCACGAAATCCGCCACCCCCGCGCCCTCCTTGTGGCAGCGTCCGCACATGATGGGAATGTTGAACTTGTTAACCCGGGAGTCGGGATCCTCCGGAGGCATGATCTCGTGGGCCCCGTGGCAGGACCAGCAACGCGGCGCCAGGGGGATGCCTTCGGCCACGCCGATGCCGTGCAGACTGCCGGCATAGATCTCGGCGATGTCATCGTGACACATCGAGCAGTCGACCTCTGCGAGCTCCTCGTCGTGATCCCCGTCGAAGTCCTCCAGGTCGGCGTGGCAGTCGATGCAACCCACGTCCTCTTGCCCATGGATCGATTTGTCGAACTTGTCGATGTCCACGAAAAGAGAGACGACTCGACCATCCACGTTTTTCGTCAGGTCCTCGTCCTCGTGACAGTCGAGACAGTCCTCCGCGGTCTGGGCGGCCACCGGGCCGGCCAGGGCCGCCAGGAACAGGCACGAGCAGAGAAAAAGAAAAAACCGATTTAGGGGAAAAACCGCGTCGGTCTGTGGCTGGAATGACATCAGGAGGGCTCCCGCAGGGATGGGATACTTGTGAAACGGTTGACAGGGGAAATAATTGGCGACCAACCCCTAGGGGTCAAATAGGTTATCACTATATTTACGAATAAGTTGCAGTGATGGGTCGAGAGGGTGAATATCACCTTCAGAAGATTAAAAAACTCTTATTTTAAGTATCGAATATTAATTGAGTTGGTGGGTCTCATCGGAGTTGGCCCAGGCAAATGATCCTGATTGTCGGTATCTTCGTGGTCCCGGCATCCTTCACGGGACCGGAGGTTTTCCGCTCCCGGAGGGTTGGCTAAATGGAATCTCCGTGAGGTTCAACTCTTCGTTCTTCGGCCGGGTCCGGCTCCCTTGACCAGACCGGCAGATTGATCACATAGGTGGTGCCCTGGCCGGGAACACTCTGCGCCGCCAGGGATCCCCGATGCCTGTCCACGATGCTCTGCACGGTGATCATGTCCCAATCCATCCGCACGCGCTGGGAATCGGCCTGGAATCCCGGCCTGAACAACGCCGCCAGGGCGCCCGGTTCGTAACCGCAGCCTGGATCCCGCACCATGACCTGAACCTGGTCCGCGATCTGTTCGCTGGTCACGGTCACCGCACCACCGACCGGAGCGGTGTCCCGAGCGGCGTGCAGGATCAATCCCAGGAACAGCTGGTTCAGCTGGGCGGGATAGCCGAGGATCGGCGCGATCTCCCCCAGGTCCAGGACGAGTTCCACCCCCGCGGGCAACCCGTCCTCCACTAGCTTGGAGATGTTGATCAAACCCTCGTTGAGATCGGTCTGCTGGAGTTCGGCCTTGTCCAGTTGGCTGAAGGATTTCAGCCCTGCCACCAGGTCACCGATCCGGCCCGACGCCGCACTCATCCCCTCGACCCCCTGGGCCAGGGCCTGCATGGCCTTTCGATAGCGGGGATCAGAAGTGACCTCTGCCAGGTCGGCCGCGGAATTGCATTTTTCGCTGATGATCCGCCGGCTGCGGTCCACCACGTCCGCCGAAGAGGCCAGGGTGCCCAGGGGCGTATTCAGCTCGTGGGCCAATCCGGCCACCAGTTCGCCCAGCACGGCCATCTTTTCGGACTGGATGATCTGCCCCTGGGCGGCGATCAGGTCGGCTTCGGCCTTTTCCCGGCGGGCGATATCACGGATCAGGGAGGCCTGCATGTCTCGAATACTGTCGGCCAGTTCCCCCAGAGCGTCGTTGGATTGGTGGTCCAGCTCCAATCCCAGATCCCCGCCGGCGATGGCCTGGGCCACCCCGCTCATACGGTGGACCGGACGCACGATGGCCGCGATGACCAGCACAGAAATCACCACCAGCACCCCCAGGAAAATCAGGCTGGTCAGGTTCATGACCCGACGCATCCGGCGGACCCGCGAATCCACCCGGTCGATGGCCTCCTCCATCTGCTGGTTGGTTTTTTCGACCACTGCCGTCAGGTCGCGGTTCAACTTGTCATAGCGTTTGTTCTTCAGCGCCAACCTCTCCAGGAATTCCGGCTGGAAATCGAGTTCCAGCAGGTCCTGTTGAATCATTTCCAGGGTGGATATCGTGGCGACGTCGTAGTAGGCGTTGAACTCCACCAGCAGTGGGGCCAGCTGGCTTTCAAGGGCGGGGACACCCCGGCATCCGGCCACCGTCAGGCGAAAGTGGCTCGCCACCGTATCGGCCGCGGCCACCTGGTCCTCGTCGGCGTTGGTCATGGCCGAGGTCAGCAGCTGCCGGATGGTCAGCAGGTCCTTTTCCAGGTCATGGCTCAGTTCCAGGGCATGAAAAAATTCGTCGCGGATTCGCTCGATGGTCTCGGCGGACTTGTTGGTGGCCCGCTGGGTGAGCCCGAAGAAAAGGGAGAAGGCCAGCGCGGTGACCAGGGGCATCAGGAGAATCTTGTGATTTAACTTCATCGAAGCCTTCTGCTCTGAAGGAACATTTTTTCGTCAATCCAGGGTGAGGATCTTGACCCCGCCGACATCGGCCGAGGTCGAAGCGAACCCCAAGGAGCCGGGCGTGCGGGCCACGAAGTCGACCAATTCCGATTCATCCTCGAAACTCCTGGGCGGCACGCCCTTGCCCGTGAACACCATTTGCCGCCAGTAGGTCGCGAAGCGCTGGACCGATCGATCCAGGAAGTCCTCGATGAACCCTTCGTGGATCGGGCCGGATTTGAGCATGACCGGCACGATGGTGGTATCGTCTTGCCACTGGGTTTTCTTGCCCAGGTAAATTCTCTGCAAGTCCCTGTGTTCAATTGAGTTGCTGTCTATTTCCGGGTTGGCGATGATCAACAGTTCGCCGTCCGGCGCCGCCAGACCTACGCCCGGAGTACTCCAGACCGACGCCATGGCCAGCAACAAGACGATCCCTGCCTTCCGGTATGGTCTGATGTTCATGACGTCACCCCCGATCCTCTTGATCCAGTTCTAGAAATGAAAGGTCGTCTTGACGGTGAACATTCCCCAGTGCCTGGCCTCGGGGTCGGTTAGACTCTCTTCCACGGAAATCGGCTCGGTCAGGGCCACCCCGTCGATGAAATGGTACTCGAGTTTGAACAGCCAGAAATCGGTCAGGTCGAACCGGCTGCTGACCACCAGGGATCTCTGCCACCCGTAGTAATCCGGCAGGCCCAAGCGGACGTTGGCCGCCAGGTCCTCATCGCCTCCCGGCGATTGGGCGTCCGAGTAGTAACTCGACAGGGCCAGAAGCCGCGACACCTGGTAACCGGCCAGGACATACCATCCCTTGGAGCGGCTGGAATCGAGCTTGTCCCGGTAGAATTCCGCCGCGAAATTCCAATCATCCCGGATGAATTCCCCGGAAAACGTCGCCAGGTATTCCATCCGGACCGTCGCGTCGATGTCAATGCTGAGAGGGTGGTAGCCCGCGCCCGGATTCGGTTCGGGGACGTTGATATCGTACCAAAGCAAAGTCTCGATATGATAGCGGCCGTGCAGAACGGTGGAGCTCAACCGAAATCCGTCCAGAGGGGTGTTCCAGATCAGGGCGCCCCCGAAGATCCAGGGAAAGGTCACCTGGGTTTGTTCACTGTTTCGGAACGTGGACTCCGAGGTCCCGTAGGCGTACCCGTTTTCCTGATCGAACAGCAGCCCTGTAACCGGCTCAAGCTCCGTACCTGCATTGGCAAACAGGTCCCCCCAAAATCCAACTGTCGGATCCGGCACCGTCAGTGTGCCTCCGAATACGTGGTAATCGAGTTCACCTCCGGCGCCGATATCAAAGTTGCCGTAGACGCCCAGGCCTTCATAGGAAAGCATGAAATCCCGCATCTTCTCGTCGTATATGCTCTGGGGCAGGAAGATGCTGGTGCGCAGCATGTCCACGTCCCGGCCCTCGTTGTACAGGCCGAACGGCATCTTGACCTTGCCCGCCCGGAAACCCAGCTGGTCCTTCCAGCGGTAGTCGCCGTAGGCCCAGTCGATGACCACCTGGTCATTCCCGACGTCGCCGAAATTGCGGCCCAGGAACTGGATGCCCACCCGCAGCCGGTCCATGGGGCGGGCGATCAGGGTGATGGCCGCTTCGGTGAAGGCGGCCGACCCGTTGATGCTGTTGGGAACCAGATAGTTGTTCTTGGAAGTGTTCAGGTATCCCTGGCTCACGAAACCGTTGACATACAGATTGTCACCGATTTCCTCCGCGCCCACCCAGGGGGCCGAAGCCATGAACAGGAACAGGAATCCCCATTTGGTGGCGGAGCGAAAGCCAAGGTATCGGTCCAGTTTCACATCGGCCTCCGTGGTATCGGTCAGATGAAGGTTCGCAGGATATCGTTCTGCAGACCCGACAACCGGCCCTGGGTCTGATCGATTTCGGCGATTTTTTCCTGGAGGGTCTTGACCAGGAACCTCCGCTCCAGGGCGTTGCGCAGGACGATGAGCAGGTTGTCGTTGTCCCAGGGTTTTTCGATGTACTGGAACAGCCCCACGTCATTGATGGCCCGGATGGCGCTTTCCTTGTCCGCGTACCCGGTCAGCAGGATCCTCGGAGCATGCGGATGCACCGCGCCGAATCTGCCCAGAAGCTCGATGCCGTTCATCTCCGGCATGAGGAAATCCGAAACCACCACGTCGACCGACGCACTGTTGCCGAAATCCAGGGCCTCGGCCGGCAGGGTGAAGGTCCGGACGGCGTATTCGGTCTCCAGTTCCAGGAAGGACTGGAGACTCTTGAGGACCATCTCCTCGTCGTCGATGATCACCACCGTGGCGTCCTTCTCCCGGAACGAGCCGTTCTCCTGATGCGTGTTGTCGTTCACCCTTGATCCCCTCAACTTTTTCTGGTGATGCTCACCAGGGTCAAATCATCCCGGTAGTCCGGCAGCCCGAATTCCAGGGCCCTGTCGGCCAGGTGTACGAGCAGAGCCTGCCCGCTCGTCCCCGCCAGATCGGCAAGGTCCCGCTGCAGGCGCCCCTCCCCGTAGAATTCGTCCTGGGCGTCCTGGGCTTCGGACAGCCCGTCGCTGAACAGCAGCAGGCTTTCACCGGGCCCCGGATCCAGGACCGTCTCCTGGCCGGGAGTATACATGGACCCGTCCACCAATCCCAGCAGAAGACCCGCGGCCTGTTGCCAGTGGGCCTCACCCGCCCCGGTGACCAGGACCGGATGAGGCAAACCCGCCCCGGCCAACCGCATGATCCCGGTGCCGGGATCCACCACCACCGCGGCCGCAGCCACGGGAATCTCCCGGGGCAGACCGTGGAAAAGGACGGCGTTCATTCGGGTCAGGATTTCCCCCGGACCCAGATCCTGCCCGGCCAGCCCCGAAGTGGCGAACCGGAGAAGGGCCGTGCCCAGGGCAGCCTGCACGCCGTGGCCGGCGCTGTCGGCCACGACGATGCCCAGATGGCCCCCCGACAGGGGTATAAAATCGTAGAAATCCCCTCCCACGGCCATGGCGGGCCGATAGACGACCGCCAACCCGCATGTTTCGGCGTCCGGCACGGTGTCCGGCAGGAACCTGGCCTGGACCGTACGGGCCCAGTCCATTTCACGTTTCATCTCTTCGTCCTTGGCCGTCAGGGCATCGCGTTGCAGCAGGACCCGATCCAGCTCCTGGATCTTCTCATGCAACGCCGCCCGCACCCCCTTGTGGGCCAGGGCGTTCTTCAACCCCAGAAGGAACTGCTCGTTTTCCAGCGGCTTTTCAAGGTACTGGAAGAGACCCACTTCGTTGATGGCCCGGATGGCGTTTTCCTTGTCGGCGTAACCGGTGAGCATCAGGCGGGGGATTTCTGGATCCCGCTGGGCCACTTCGGCCAGCAGTTCCAGGCCGTTCATGCCCGGCATCAGGAAATCGGACACCACCACATCGACGGGCCCGGCATCAAGACGATCCAGGGCCTCGGGACCCGAGCTGCAGGTGGCCACCTCGTAGTCGGTTTCCAGTTCCAGAAACAACGCCAGGGCCTGGGTGACCATGGGTTCGTCGTCGACCAGCATGACGACCTGTGGGCGGCCTTTATTCTCTCCCATCACATGGCCCTTCCCGCCAGATCCCTGAGTTTTCTGGTCACGGTGCGGATGATGCCCTTGGCGATCCGGACGTCGTCCGACAGCAGATCATGGAAATCATTGCGGTCGATGCGCAGCAACCTGCTGTCCTCGTCCGCCGTTGCCGTCATTACACGTGGTTCGTCGTCGAACAGGGCCCAGGTGCCGAAGGGCATCAACGGGTCCGCCGTCGTCAGGTCCCGCTCGCCCTGGTGCAGGCGCACGTGTCCCTCGAGGACCAGGTACAGGGCATCGGCAGTGTCGTGTTCCAGGAACACCGTGTCACCTTTCAGGACCGACACCTCGCGGGCGATGTTCGCCAGGGCCGCCAGCTGGTCCGTGGGCACCTCCGAGAACACCTCGACATTCTGCAGCAAAAGGACTTTTTCGATCGGTGACAACATGTCGTCTCCCGTTTTTTCCAGGAATTGATCGGTGACCTGATTTTCCACGCCACCGCCTGCGTACCGGGCGCAGGCCGCCAGCCAGGGATCAACATCTTTGCTGAGGATGGCCTGGGCCTCCCCGGCATTGCGGACCGGTTCCCCGGCATCCAGGTCCGCCAACAGACCCGACTCCCGCCAGGCTTCCAGGGCCGGCTGATCATCGATCAGCGACAGCACCAGTTTTCGGTGCCGACCGTCCAAAAGGTTGTCCAGGAACTCCTGGGCGTTGGCCCGCGGAATGCGCCGGCCACTCATCACGCCGTGGTAGGCATTGAGCACGTCGTTGAGGGGATACATCAGGCCCAGCAACCGGAACACACTTTCGAGTCGCAGCGTCCGGGATTCGGCCACGACCCGGTTCAACAGGCGATCAGGTTCGCTCTTGTCCGGGAGCAGGGCTCCCAGTCTGGACAACTGGAAGTAGCGTCCGGCTTCGAGGGCGATTTCCGTAGAGGCAATCGTTTCGTCGAACTCCAGGGCCGGGTACCGGGACCGCAGCTTGCCCAGGGCCTTCAGGACACCGAACCGCATGACCGGTTCCCCGCCGGCCAAATGATCCAGCAGGATGTCGACGCTCCGCTGCGCTGGAACCAGTTCCAAAATCCGGGGAATTTCCTCGCGGGCCCGGGCGGGATGTTCCTCCGAATGGAAGTAGACCCCCAAATCCTCGATGAGGCCGGCATCGGCCCGGGCCAGCTCCGCCAGGGCGCTGCGGGCATGGGTGCGCAGATTGGGATGGTCCAGCAGCTGGAGAAGCCAGGCCACGCGACCGAAATCCCGGCGCGCCCCAAACCCCGCGATCAAAGCTTCCACAACGTTGACGTCCGGGTCATCCGCCAGGGCGTTCCAAAGATCCCCCGAACTGGGCGCGGGATCCCAGGGCAACCCGGCCAGCACCACGCGGCCCTCGCTCCCGGAATCGGTGACGTCATTCAGGATGGCACCAGCCACATGTCCGGACACCAGATTCCGGAAGGGTTCCGCTTCCGCGGCCGTGGCAATGAAGGCCACCGCGGCGTTGCGGCGCCCGGGTTCATCCGCCAGTATCTCCGCCAGAAAGGCACGCGCCGCCTCCTCGTCGCTGCAACCATGGGCCACGCAGGCCGTGGCGGCCACCCTGACTGCCAGGTCCGGGTCGGCCAGCAGGGGCATGGCGCGGGCGACATCTGTTTCGTCCCCGTCCCGACCCAGGAAATCCAGGGCCCGGCGACGCACCTCAGGCGAGGCATGGTCGACCAGGGGCCGCACCGATTCCAGGATCGTGGCCGACCCCACGTCCCGCAACATGTCCAGGGCATAGATAACCTCACGCGGTTGCCGGCTGCCGAGGGCCCCCACCAGGATTTTGAGAGCTGCCGGATCATCCAGTTGTACGGTCATTCCGGCCAAATCGAATTCCCGGCGGGACAGAACCCGGCGGAACGTTTCCAGGTATTCCCGGCGCATCATCAAGGCCAGGACCATCCAGACGGCCAGCAGGACCAGGGTCGCCAGGGCGATCCGGGTCGGGTCCCAATGCCACACCAGGGTGAACAACAGCAGCAGGCCGCCCGCCATCCCCCGCGCCCATCGGTCCGCAAACAGGTCGATGAAGACTTTGGTCCGTTTTTTCAAGGCCAGGGGAATAGGTAGGAACAGCAGTTCGCGACTGGTCTTGTCCACCGAGTATTTCAGGGCGATGTCTCCGCCACGCAGGAACATGGCGGCGAGCAGACCGGGGGCCAGCACCATCCCCATGGCTCCTCCGGTCAACACCGCCGGCAGCACCAGGAGCACCCCGCCCACCCCCAACCAGCGGATCAGGCGAGCGGCAAAAACAGCCTGCAGCAGGAAGGACAGCAGGCTCATCCGACCATAGAAGCGGCCCAGGAAGGTCGTCAGTTCCGAGGGGTCGCCAATGGCCTGCCAGGTGACGGTCTTGAACTGGAAATCGATGAAGGAAGCGGTCATCACCGTCAGGGAAATGATGCCCACCGTCAGGGTGAGATGCCGTGATCGGCCAATGGAGCGGATGATACTCGGGAAATCCGCCTTTCCGGAATCCTCGTCACCGATATCGGCAGGGGCTTCCGAATTGGCGGGATTGCTTTTCCAGGCCAGCCGGGAGGCCAGCCCAGCCAAGGCCAGAACCAGGATGCTCACCAGCAGCAGGTCCTCCGTCGCCAGGTGCAGGTTCCGGATCAAAAACCCCGTGATTTCGCCTCCGCAGAAAGCGCCGGCGATGCCGCCCAGACCCAGCAGGGGAAAAAGCCGTTTGGCCTGGGCCGAATCGAACACCCCGTTGGCGAGCAGCCAGAACTGGCTGGTGGTCAAGCCTCCGGCCACGCCCACCCAGATGTAGAAAAGATAGAAAACCCATCCCTGCTGCACGCCGATCAGCCAACGCAGGATCACCAGGTTGACCATCAGGATAATAATGGTGCGCGCCATGAGCCGGTCGAGCCTGAACTTCAGGCCGGCCCGGGCATAGATGGCCGTCACCGGGGCGGCCACCAGGGCCGACAGCACATAGACCAGGGGCAGCTGAGCCGGGCTGATCTCCACCAGGAAAAGGGAATCCCGGGCGGGTTTGAGCAGGTAGTAGAACAAAAGGAGAAGGAAGTAGCTGGCGGACATCAGGACCGCCAACTTTTTTTCGCCGGGCCGCAGGTCCGGCAGGAATCCCCCCAGACGGCTCATCAAGCTCCGGCTTCCGTTATTCCTTCGGATGACGTCGGCAACGATACTACAAAGACCGCGCCTCCGGCCTCGCCGTTGCCGGCTTCAATCCGACCGCCGTGACGTTCGACGATCCGCCGGGAGATGAACAGGCCCAACCCCGTTCCCTGGTCCTCGGGTTTGGTGGTCCACCCCGGTTCGAACACCTGTTCGAAGCAATGACCCGGAAGTCCGGGACCGGTGTCGCTCACGCTGACGGTCACCTTTTTGTCCCGGGACTCGGTGCGAACGGTAATCCGGCCGGGTCCCTCCATGGCCTGCTGGGCATTCAGGATGAGATTGAGAAACACCTGTCCCAAAGGCCCCGGCCAACCGCTTACCGGAGGCAGTTCGCCCAGTTGCAGGTCCACCGTCACGTCGTTTTTCAGCTCGTGGGTCAACAGGACCAGGGCGCCTTCCACCAGCGCATTGACATCGGTGGGGACCGGCTCCTCCTTGTCTCCCCGTCCGGCCAGGCGCAGTTGGCGCACCAGTTGGCCGGTTCTCAGCAGCGCCTGATCCACCACCGGCTCGTTGCCGCGGATGATCCCCAACGCCTTTTTGACCTTGTCCAGCCTTTCCCGATCCGCCTGATCCAGGGAAGTATCCTCGATCTGCTCCAAACCTTCGTCTATTTTTCCGACCGCCCTGCGGGCCGTGTCCAGGCTGCAGGACACCGCTCCCAGGGGAGTCCTCAGTTCATGGGCGATCCCCGCCAGCAGATGCCCCAGGGTCGCCATTTTTTCCTGGCGCTCCACCGTGTCGGTCAGGATCTGGAACTGACGGTCCCGCCGCCACAGGCGGATCGACTGCACCAGAAACAGAATCAGGATCAGGATCAGGCTGGACTCCAAAAGGATTTTGATCATGTCAATCCTCCCGTTTGGCCGGGACAGGTGGGGTGGCCATTTTTTCCAAATCGAAAATGGCGTGGATTTCACCAGGTGTGAGGTGCCTGACCCCGCCTGCGGGCAGATCCCCCAGACGGATGCCGCCGATTCTCGTCCGCCGGACCAGCACCACCTTGTGGCGCAGGGTACTCAGCATGCGGCGGACCTGGCGAACCCTGCCTTCGCCCACCACCAGGTTCACAACGGTACGACCGTTGAGGATTTCCACCACCTTCACAGACAGGGGCCGAAACAGACCCAGGTTGGGCAGATGGACCCCCGCGATCATGACCCCGATCTCGATTTCCGTCAGCTCCCCTTCAACCTGCACCCGGAACTCCTGTTCCATCTGTTTCGAACCGGTCACCAGGTTGTTCCACCGATTGTCGTTCGAGATCAGCAGCAACCCGGAGGTCCTGCTGTCCAGGCGTCCGGCAGTCTTCAGGCCGGGAACATCGCGGGGAAAATAATCGGATACCAGACGACGCTCCGGTCCGTCGCTGACCGAGCAGACGACACGAACCGGCTTGTGCACAGCGTAATAACTGGGACGCAATCGAGCCAGGGGTTCACCGTCCAGAATGACCTGGGTTCCCGGTTCCAGCATGTGGTTCGGATCCCGCACCACATCGTCGCCGATGGCCACCCTCCCGGTGATGACCATTTCCGTGGTCTGTTTCCGGGTCCCATAGCCCGCTTTCATCAGGGCCCGGGCCAGACCCATGGCGCGTGCGGGCTTCCACCGTTCCGTGGAAAGGTCATGCCCCAGGGATTTTCCATCGAATTTTTTGGCCATGATCCCGGTTTCCCGATGTTCTCGCGGTGATGAAATACTTACTTGAGCGTCGCCCAGATGACCATGATCAGCCCATAGGTCACCAGCAGGAGCAAGCCCCGGCTGCGGCCGATGCGCCCCCGACCCAGGATGATCATGACGAACACCATGACCGTCAGCGCCACCATGCTGAGGGTCTGCACCTGAAGGTTGGTCAGGTTCAGGCCGCCCAGGAACGAATTCGTTCCCCCGGCCTCGGCGTCGAGTCCCCAGATCACACCCACCGGGCCGGCCACCGCCAGGATGTTGAATAGATTCGATCCCACGATGTTCCCGAGCGCGAGATCGTCCTCGTTGCGCAGGGCCGCCACGATGGTGGTCGCCAGTTCGGGCAGACTGGTTCCCACTGCCACCAGGGTCAGGCCGATCAAGGTCTCGGATATCCCCATGTTCACGGCCAGTTTCAGGGCCGAGGACACGATTAAATGTCCGCCGGCCGCCAGCCCGATGACACCGAGGACAACCAGGACGAAACCCCGGCTGAGTTCCCGCAACCGGTGCTCGGGATCAACGGGGGGCAGGTCCACCTTGGGCGCCACCACCGATCCCCGGTCCCGGTTGGACAGGGTCCACCCCATGAAGGCCCCGAAACCCAGGACCAGGAAGCCGGCGTCCAGTTTTCCGAGCCGTCCGTCCCAGACCAGGACCGCAAACAGGACGGTGGCCCCCATCAACAGGGGCACCTCCTTGCGCGAGAGACCCCTCTCCACGATGACCGGACGCAACATCGCCGCCATCGCCAGGATCAATCCCAGGTTGGCCACGTTCGAACCGATGACGTTGCCCAGCACCAGGCCTGTATTGCCCCTGACGGCTCCCACGAGGGAAACAAACAGTTCCGGAGCCGAGGTGCCGAAAGCCACGACGGTCAACCCCACCACCACTGTCGGCACGCCCAGGACGGCCGCCGCCCGGGTCCCGCCGCTGATCAGCAGCCAGGCGCCGCCAATCAGCAGGCCGATGCCCCCGGCGAATACCAGGATCTGCAGCAAGGGATCGGTCACGGAGATCCCTCCGGCCCGGTCACCAGGGCCACCGCCCGCACCGGCGAGGCTTCGGTTCCCGCGAGCTTCAAGGGCAGTGCCACCAGGGTAAAACCCTGATCGGGCACCGAACCCAGATGGGCCAGGTTCTCCAGGTTGATCATTCCCGCCGGGGCGCAAAGGTCATGGGCGGCCTGGCCGGAAAAGGGGTCGAGACTGGGGGTGTCCAGACCAACTCCCTTGAGGCCCGATCCCGCCAGCAAGGCGGCCAGTTCGGGTGACAGATAGGACCACTCGCGGTAATACCGCTCGGTGCCCCAATGTCGGTCCCAGCTCGTGTCGAACAGCACGAAGTCCACGGCCGCCAGGTCGATGCCCTCGCACACCTCGGGCCCCAGAACCCGGGGAGAGATCCCGTCTCCCACCCGGATGATTCGGCCCGGTCCCACGAAACGGTCCAGAGGCAGCTGGTCGATTCCCGGCTGGCCATCCAGGAAATGCAGCGGCGCGTCGACATGGGTTCCGACGTGGCACCCGAATTCCAGGGAACTGGACATGTGGTTGTCCGGACCATGCACGCTTTGCCGATGGATCTTCAGGGGCTGACGGTCGCCCGGCCACTGGGGCATGCCCGGCTCGATGGTATGGCTCAGATCGATCAGCTTCAAAAACGGCTCCACTAGGGTAGCGGTCATCCGGAATGAAAGGAATCCACTTGGATGTTCCGGCGCAGATCCCCGACTTCGAAATCCGAGGCGAAAACAATACGCTCGGCCGCGTCCAGAAGCCCCGCGACCTGGGCCTCTTCACCGGAAACCGCACCGATGGCCAGGAAACATCTTTGAATGAGATCGGCGGGCCCTACCTGGGCCACGGCCAGATCCTGGTTTTTCAGTTTTTGGATCAGGGCCCGCAACGGCCCCCTGCGGTCCTTGAGGGTACGGGCGGAGGTCATCACCAGATCCGCCGTCAGGGTGCCGGAAAAAATCCGTACATCGTCCACGTTCAGCCTCCCTGCCTCGTTCCGGCAAAGCTAAATGATATCAAGCGGATTGTCATGGGTGAATGCGGGTTTACCGGTCAGCCAGGCGGGTTTTACCATGAGCCCATGGCTGTCGTGGACTTGTTTGTCCCTGGAATTCACCAAAGTCTTGCCTCCAAATCAGATAGAAATTGCCCCTGCCGGATAACTCTCCGTTGGGCCCAAAGCGGATTCTGGCCCGATTCCTGCAACTAAATCCCTGTCATGATGATACTTCGCTACCAATTGACCGTCCATCCAGGCCGGAACGCAGGCGCCCTGCTGCTGGCCGCCTGCCTTCTTGCGGTTTGCACCGGTTGCCAGGAAAGGATCGACCGGCCCGGTTCCAGCCTGGAGGGCGCCACTCCCGCTGCCCCCCATCCGCTGGTGCAGCGGGACCTCGAGGCCATCGACCGGGGCGGCGTCATCCGTCTGATCACCCGCTACAATTCGAGCAGCTATTTCATTCACCGGGGGGGGCAAGCCGGCTTCGACTACGAAATGGTCTGGCGATTCGCCCGCGAGAGGGGTCTGACCGTGGAGGTCGTTATCCCCGAACCCGGCGAAGATCCCGTCACCTTGCTGAATTCCGGCAATGGCGACCTGGTCGGCGCGGGCCTGATTCCGGATGAAGATCTCGAGCGATGGGTCGACTGGACCCGCCCCACCAATTTCGTCCACAAAGTGGT